>LQAE01000101.1_pt1 | contig 39283 bp, 37 predicted proteins | sample 1535771 | NCBI WGS metagenome assembly LQAE01 (sample SAMN04331582, study PRJNA305678) | bioreactor metagenome | isolation source: bioreactor_1 inoculated with Wadden Sea sediment 1st replicate of a... | place: Germany:Bremen
TACCACAGAACTTCTAACGACATCAAGAGCAGCTCCCAGTGGTATAAGGCGCCCAATCCAGGTGACTGTTTCAGGTAGGTATTCAGATGGGAACAACACACCACTAACGAGATACATGAATATAAACAAGGTGTTCTGCGAAATGTATGTATCTCGTGTATAAAGCATAAGAGCCCCAAGTATCATAGACATTCCGAAGAAGGCAAAAAGCGAAGCCAGTAAGGCCGTTGAAAAATGAACAACTGAAAACCCAGATGCAGAAAATCCAAATGGTATGCAAATCAACATAGCCAACATCACTTCCCCAAGTGATGTTATGGTTTGCTGAAACATGTTTCCAGCAAAATAACCGAATCTACTGAATGGTGTGAGCATTAAACTTTCAAGTGTGCCTTCCCTTAACTCTGTAATTAGACTTCGACTTACATTCAAACACGTCCTAACCGCTAAGGCATATACAGCGCTACCAATAATCACATAAGTGATATAATCATTTGTTCCTGTTAAGGCAGAAAATGACGTATCTAGCTGGCCCTTAAACAAAAGATGATACATAAACCATGCAGACAAGACAGAATAAAGCGCTGTCAGCAAGTTTCCAATGAAAAAACTCATAGGATAAGCCCTAATTTGCGAAATGAAATTCCTAATGAATGTCGCTTTCATACTCTTCCAAAACATAACATCCTCCTTTTGATTAACCATCTGGTTAATCTCTTTGCATACTCTCTTTTGGTGCATGAATTATAACTAGGGGGGTCTTCGTGTCAATACTATTTCACTCGAGAATGTGTACAAATTGTAAATTTGTTAGCACTCATTGTTAACGAGTGCTAAAAACTATTGACATAAGATTTCCTTAGTCCTATCATATTAGATGGAAGTAATAAACCTGACAAACGACATTCAAGGAGTGATTAATAATGCAAATGGAAAAAGGTAACCTTTCCATCCACAGCGAAAATATTTTTCCTATAATTAAAAAATGGCTCTATTCAGACCATGACATTTTCATCAGAGAGCTCGTCTCTAATGCATGTGATGCTATTACAAAGGTTAAGCGACTCAATTCACTTGGTGAAGCAGACCTGCAAGATCAAAAGGACTTTAAAGTTGAAGTTATTCTTGATAAGGAAGCAAAAACACTGAAATTTATTGACAGTGGTATTGGTATGACTGATGAAGAAATTAAGAAATACATCAACCAAATCGCTTTCTCAGGCGCTGAGGATTTTATTGAAAAATATAAAGACAAAGGTGACGCAGATCAGATTATTGGTCACTTCGGACTTGGCTTCTACTCTTCATTTATGGTAGCTGATCAAGTTGAGATTCACACAAAGTCTCACATTGCTGACGCGCCAGCTGTTAAATGGCACTGTGACGGGGGCATCGAATTTGAAATGGAAGATGGAGACCGCGAACTTCGAGGTACTGAAATCACACTATTCTTAGGTGATGAAGGTACAGAGTTCCTAAACGGACCTAGAATTCAAGAAACACTTGATAAATACTGTTCTGTAATGCCGTACCCTATCTTCTTTAAGGATCTCTCTGAAGAACCTAAGAAGGACGAAGAAGGCAATGTCATTATCGAAGAGCCAACTCCACTAAATGACGTTTCCCCACTATACATGAAGCGTCCTGGCGAATGTACTGATGAAGAATATAAAGAATTCTATCAAAAAACATTTAAAGATTTTAAAGAACCTCTGTTCTGGATCCACTTAAACATGGATTATCCATTTAATCTTAAGGGGATTTTATACTTCCCTAAATTAAGCACTGAATTTGACACTCTTGAAGGTCAAATTAAGCTTTATAATAGCCAGGTGTTTGTTGCAGACAACATTAAAGAAGTCATTCCTGAGTTTCTGCTTCTCCTAAAAGGTGTTATTGATTGCCCAGACCTACCACTTAACGTCTCAAGAAGTTTCCTTCAAAATGATGGTTTCGTTAAAAAAATTAGCGACTATATTACAAAGAAGGTTGGAGATAAAATCACGTCTCTACAGAAAACTGACAGAGCTTCATTTGAGAAGTACTGGGATGACATTCACCCATTCATAAAATTTGGTGCTTTAAAAGACGAAAAGTTTGCTGACCGTGTGAAAGACAGCATTTTGTTTAAAGACACTGCATCAAACTATAGAACTGTTAATGAGTTTTCTTCTGAAGACTCTGAGAAAAAAGTAGTTTACTATGCAACAGACCTTCAGCAGCAAGCACAGTATATAAACCTACTCAAGGAACATGGAATTGAATCCGTCATTCTAGACCACCATATTGATTCGCCATTTATTTCAATGATTGAATCTAAGGTTGAACATGTAGAATTCAAACGTGTTGATGCTGATTTATCTGACTTACTTGAAGAAACGGAAAAAGACGAAGAAGCTGATAAATTGATCCTAGAAAAAATTGAGTCTCTGTACAAGCGTGTGCTTGGAAAAGAAAACTTCAATGTTCAAATACAGACACTAAAGTCCAAAGATGTTGCTGGCATGATTATATTGTCTGAGGAAAATCGTAGAATGCAGGATATGATGCGCCAGTTCAGTATGTCTGGCATGGATTCTAGCATGTTCCCGACCAACGAATCACTTGTACTAAACAAGAATCATCCTCTTGTTCAGTACACTCTTGAAAACTCAGATAGTGAAAATGAGACAACTGACCTCATTGCCGAGCAGATTTATGACCTTGCAATGATGAGCCATAAACCTCTTGAAGCTGATGCTATGACTGCATTTATTAAAAGATCAAATGACATAATGGCGCGCATGATTAAGTCATAATTTTAGATGTTATCTAACAGAAAAAGCCCTGCACACCATTGGTGTGCAGGCTTTTAAGTCATATTTATTAAAGCTGTCCGTGCTAAACTATAATGCTGTTGTAGCTTGAATTAACAGGACGCTCATTACATATACAATCACAATTGTTCCTAAAAGAACAAATGATACATGCCATCGAGATGCCTGCCTATCACTTTCCTTTGACATAAGTGCCTCCACTCTACATGTCACTCGAACATGTAAGAACATTATACATTAAATGTATGAATTTGTTAATTGGAATTTTAGTGTAAACCTGACTTATCGTTTAGCTCTTGCGTTTAAAACCTTTGCAACTTGTTCTCTTTTAGCATGAGGTACATTAATATACAAAGGTACTGCATCTTTGTCCCTAAGTTTGACCTCAAGCTCAACAAACTTCTTCTTCTCTGCGCCCCATACAATCTTTTTCATGTTATCAAATTCAGTCAAGCGACCATAAATAACGATCCCTTTATCATGAACTCCAACAATCCTAGAAAACATTGTGAATGTGTTCAGCAGAAACACTGCAAGAAACAGTAAATAAATTAAATTCGACGACATAAAATAAGAATAAGTCGTTGCCACCATACCAAATATGTTGATTACAAATGTTCCAGTCAACATCATTGGCGTTGGAAATACATGAACTATCCGTTCCCCTGCTTCACGAATAACCTTCATTAGCTTAATTACTGAACGCATCAAATAAATAAGTACAGCAACATCAACTGCAAGAATAATTTTTCCCCATAAATCCATTTATGACCCTCCAATATATGATTCGTTCCTATTATTATACATTAAAACCCGTAGGAAATCTGCTTGTATACACATTTCCTACGGGTATCATAAATCTTGTCAATAAATATCAATTTTTTACTCAACTATGAATAACATTCGCCGATAATATATGTGAAACCCATTTATACATCATCAACTTCTATTCCAATAGAAGACGCCGGTAATCCCCTTACCGGCGATTTTTTATAGAGCTTTCCAAATCTATGATTTGGCTAAAAGCTCTTACTCAGAGCCCTGATAAGGGATCGTGAGTTTCCTAACCGTCCGAAGGACACTAAGTTCACACTCTTAATTTGCCTACAAACTCTCACCAGAGCCCTGATAAGGGATCGTGAGTTTCCTAACCGTCCGAAGGGCATAAGTTTTAGTCCTCATCCACCAATGCATCAAATCCAATACCTTCGCCCCATACCGACGACACAGGAAGAACATTTACAAATGCACCCGGATCAAGATTTGCAATAAAGCGCTTAATAAGCATGGATTCTCTCGGTGAACAAACAGAAACAACCTTCATTTTACTCTCGTTTGAATACCCACCTTTAATTTCATACATACTTGTACCACGTTTTACTTCGTTCATAATATAATCAGAAATAGCGTCACATGCATCACTGATTATTTCAATCTTCACTTTTCGTGAACCCATACCAAATAAAATCGTATCAACGGTCTTCATAAACACATATTGAGTAAAGATAGCATACAGGGCTATGCGTTTATCATAGATCAGAAGAGAGCTGACAACAATAACCAAGTCAATGCCAAGTAGTATTTGACTTAAACTTAAAAATGAAAACAGTCTTCTATGAAGAATCTTTGCAATCGATTCAGTCCCCCCCATAGAATATCCACGTTTAAGTATGAGTCCTACACCTGTTCCAGCAAAAATCCCAAAATAAATTGATGCTAAAAATAAATCATTCTCAATAAACTCAATGTTCATGGCTTCAAATCCGATTAGAACCATTGGAAATGTCAGTGTTAAAAAGACAATTTTTAAACCTTCTGCCTTTCCAATGAACAAAATCGAACTTAATAGAATTGCTACGGATAGTCCATAATATACCATCGTATACGGAATACCAATAAGTTCAGATATTACGATTGAAGCCCCAGTTGCACCACCTGTGATTAGCCCATTTGGTCTTAGAATTGCTGTAACGCCAAATGCTAATGATGAGCAGCCGAGTGTCAAAAAAATTAAGTCCATAAAGAATTTCTCAAATGACCACTTACTCATAAGCCTATACCTCCTAAAATTAAGTCACCAGAACAGTATAAAGGCTGTAAATCACAACTACAATCGTTTTTTGTTAAATCAAATGTTTAGTTTTAGTAAAAAATAAATTTAAATAGAAAAAGCCAGTGCAACCTCTCATGGCACTGACTTCAGTATTCGTATTTAAGCAACTTGTTTCATTTCCTCAGGTGTTTTTGGCACTCTCATTAATAGTACAAAACCAATAATGAATAATCCCACAATGCTAAAGATACCATTTTGAGATCTTCCAGTCAGATCACTTACAAAGCCCACAAGAAACGGCCCCATAACTGCTGCAAATTTTCCGAAAATATTGTAGAATCCATAAAACTCATTTGATTTTTCTTTAGGAATGAGTTTGCCATAATATGAACGGCTAAGGGCCTGAATTCCGCCTTGTGAAGATGCTACCAACATACCCAACACCCAGTATTCTGCAACTGAATCCAGCTGATACGCATAGAAACATGTAAAAATATAAACTATAATTGCAAATTGAATCATCTTACGTGCGCCAAATTTCTTAGCCAATCGACCATAAAAAATTGCAAACGGAAAGGCCACAATCTGGACAGCTAGAAGTACTACAATTAAAGTTGCTGAACTCAAACCCACATCTGAACCGTATACAACTGCCATTTTTATAATTGTACCCACACCATCAATGTAGAAAAAATATGCAATCAAGAAAGAAAATATCACTTTATGCTGTCGTATATTGGACAAAGTCTCACGTAACCGTCTAATACTTTTTCCAACGACGTTTGGCTCTTTATCTATATAATACTTTTGATGCACGTTTTTTATCATTGGAACAGAAAAAATGCCCCACCATATTGCAGTTAAAAGGAATCCAATTCTCATAGCTAGCAGTTCTGAGATTCCAAACATATCATGTTTGAATATCAGGGCAGAGATTACAACAAAAGGAATTGTACTTCCAATATAACCCCAGGCATAGCCATGGCTTGATACTTGGTCCATTCTTTCCTCAACAGAAACATCAACTAAAAATGCGTCATAGAAAACGTTCGCTCCAGAATACCCAAAAATCGATAAAACATATACAGCCAACAACATAATCCAGTTTCCTGAGGGTACAAATGTTAACACAGCAGTAAATGCAACACCAATTGTTAGTGCAATAACAAAGAACTTCTTCTTAATATCTTTATAGTCAGCCATTGTACCTAATATTGGGGCTAAAATAGCTACAAGGAATGTGGCAAATGAATTAGCATACCCCCAATATGCTGTTGACTGATTTGCAGCAATTCCCGCTTGGTCTGTCATTGCCTTAAAAAAAAGTGGAAGTATGGTTGTCGTTATAACGAGAGTGTAAGCAGAATTCGCCCAATCGTATAGAATCCAGCTTTTTTCACTCTTAGAAAACTTAGTCATGATGTCCTCCTTAAGGGAAAGTACTTAACAATCCCACTATGCGTTATTAGTATACCATGTTTAGTAATTAAGATGTAATATTAGTACCAAGTCTTAATCGAAATGTCATATTGTATTTTCCATGTTGTATGATACTGGACGTTTCATCATATGAATAGTATCATGAAATTGATAGATGAAAGGAAATGATAAAATGCCTGATATTTTAACGCACGTGTACTGTGCAAATTTTTCTAAACAGCATTTCGAGAATAGTATTGTTATGCGCCAAATAATAGATCGACATATATCTGCTTTTTACTTAGGTGCGCAAGGCCCTGATTTTCTATTTTACTATAGAATTTGGCCATGGAAAAGTACGCACTCTATACCAAAACTAGCCGATAAAATTCATAAGTCAAAAACGTCAGAGTTCCTTGGAACCGCCTTTGAAACCCTAAAAGACATTGATTTAGCTACTAATGACGGTCAAATGACTTTAGCTTACTGGCTGGGATTTTTATGTCACTATGCTCTAGATTCAACGGCACACCCATTTATTTATTACTTCAGTGGCATAAATAAAGATGAGGATTCAAAAAAGAAGGGTGACAATAATAATCATAAGTTCCTCGAGAATATTATTGATACTATATTGAGTAAGAAGTATGAAAATATAATGGACATACCGCGAAATCAGTTCGATTGTCTTCCGAAGAACGCTAGATCACTCATGGCTGTTTACGACCATATATCTTTGGTTTTTGAAACGGTCTATGATGAAAAACTTCCTCCCGAAGTCATTTGCGAATCTGTGACAGACATGAAAAAGTTAATGGGTATTATGAATGATCCCAAACGACGATTTAGATGGGCATTCACAAAAGCCGAGTTTATGATTTCTAAACCAAAATATATTACAACAGCTGCATTTCCAGCTGATATTGGTCTGCACTATGATTTTATGAATATGAATCATAACGACTGGGTACACCCATGCGATAAGTCTATAAAGTATACTGAGTCATTCCAAGACCTCTTTGATGAAGCTATTGAAAGAGCTGTTGAACTCATGGAATTCGCTTGGGATACCTTTAGAAACGACCAAACGATTGAGCAGTTAAGAGGTCTTATCGGAGATTTTTCTTATGACACAGGTCTTAAATGTGGTGATCCTAGAGAACTTCGCTATTCTGATTCGATTTTCAAAAAATTTGATATTAATTAAAACAAATAAAGCGATTGATAATTGCGTATGCATTTATCAATCGCTTTTCTAATCAGTTTAAATGATTATCTAATTTGACTTATATAAATTGTCACCTCTTCGAATTCAGAATCATACGGATGCATTACCCTAAAACTCTGTTTATTTCCGGGCTTTAATACTTCATTGGAGTTCGTAAAATCCGAATCGAGTACCTGGCCGTCCCCATTACTGTATTCTGCCATGATCTTAAAATATCTTATATCTTTCTCCCCTATGTTCTGAATGCTTCCATCAATATAGGAAAATTGCCCCTCATTTGTCCAAGTCCACCCCTCAACAATCTCAGCATTCGTTCCATTAACGGCATGGATTATTGGCTCTTTAGCAGCTTTCGCTTGATCAATCCAAATTCGAACTGAAATATGTTTTTCATCATAAAGCTTTGAAATTTTAAACATTTTCTGATGCCCAGGCCATACAACCTCGCCATAAACAGCTATATCTGTATCTACTACATTCCCATCTTTGTCTACATACTCTGCTCGAATTCTGAAAAAACCAATTGGAGTATTCCCAACATTATGAAGACTTCCTTTTACAAGGGTGAGGGTATGATCTCTTTCCCATGTCCAGTTATCAAGAATCATAGCATCTACATTACCACTTTTTTCTGAATCATTTTTCGTTACCTCTTCAGTCAAGGTTTTTTCCAGAATGTTATTATTATCAATTGTTTTATCTATAACGATAGTTTTAGTGGACACTTCATCGGATTTCTCATTAGGATCCTCACCAATAACAATGGGAGTACTGTCCTGAGTTACATCTGGCTGAATCCTTATACCAATGTCTTTCTCAGTACATCCACCTAAAGTCATTATCAGTATTAATATATATATAAGTCCTCTAACATGAACCTTCATATCATCTCTCCTAATTTCATTTATGATCATATTATATCATGGCTACAATTCACACCAAAAACACACCTTTTACGCAATACTATGCTAAACTGTACTTGTCATTTATATCCATTATCACGTGACATACATTCGAATTTTCTCATAAGAAAGGATGATTGATATGAAGAAAACCAGTAGAATTGCTTTGTCAGTTTTGACCGGTCTTATTCCGTCTTGGCTAATAGGATACAAAATATCAACTTTAATTAAAAATCTTACCAGCTCAACACAAGTAATAGGAAACCGCAGGATGCTCTTTTATCTACACCCTATACTGCAGCTTGTTATAGCAGCCTTTATTACAGGAATACTTATTTGGGGCTGGCACACACTCGTTGGTCGACACTTGGACTCTATCCTAATAAGAGTAAAAGAACTCAAAATCAATAAGCCAAATATAAATATCACTGGAAATTTCTTTAAGTCATTTTTCACTTTTGGCTATTGGCGTGCTGAAAGTATTGTTCAATTTATCTTTTACTTCGGAATTATTCTTGTCGGACTACAATTCTTGAATTTATTCAAAATTATATTATTTGACTTCAATACACATGACTTATTTGGAATCCCATCTAGCGCTGCTATAACTGGTCTGTTTCTTGTTCTTATCTCTCTTGTAGGTTTGCTCATTTGGAAATGTGTCTGTGAAATTCTTCTTATCATCCTTAGAGCTTTTGAAGTGTACTACTATAAAACAATTGCCCCCGAGGGTCTAGATGACTACGTAAAAAATATTACACCAAATACTAAATAGCTAAATCCATAAAATTTAAGCCTGTTTACAGAATGTTTTCCACTGTAATCAGGCTTTTGTTATTCATCGTTTAATTTATCGTCAAGGGAACATACATAACTCACAAGTTCTTCAATGTTCTCACGCCTTGTGAAGTCAACTGGCTTGTCATACGCTGCCAACATTCCCCGATCATCCGGTGTTAGGTTTCTCTTACGCTTCAATTTCAGCTTCAACAAATCCATGAGTCGCTTGTCCATAAAACCTAACTTGTCATACTCAAATCCACCACGAAGATAGAACGTTTTAATATAAGTTTTCTGTTCCTCACTAAGGTTCTTATCGATGATTTCGTCTAAAATTTCTGGACGAAATGGAGATGCTCCAGATGCAAACAGTATAATATCCTTATACTTTACATCATCAAACTCGCCTATTATCTTGTTCAAACCATTAATACCAACAGCATACAAGCCACCACCATAAATTATAGTGTCATATGCCATTAAGTTATTCATATTAAACATATCTAGTTCAAACACATCTCCATTTAATGCTTCTCCTATCCAAGAGGCATATTTTTCTACGAATCCTGATTTAGATTTATATAATACGACTGTTTTCACAAGAAATCCCCCTTTAGATACTTAAGCCCATTCTATCAAAGAATGGGCTTAGATTTGATTATAGTTTTATTAAATGATTTTAGTCTATTGATTGTAATATACAACTTTATCCCGCCCTGATTCTTTTGCATCATAAAGTTTTTTGTCAGCAGAACTTACAAGTACTGTTGCTGACTGACCTTTGTATTCACTTACGCCACCACTAACAGTTATTGTGACATCATCAAAGGAGTATTTTATTGATCTGACACAGTCCTGAATTCTTTCAATAATAACCTTCGATCCTTCCACATCGGTCTCTGGGAAAACGAAAAGAAACTCTTCTCCTCCAAATCGCCCAACATGGTCTGTTTCTCGAATACAGTCTTCAAATACATTTGCTATTTTCGTTAGAACTTCATCCCCAGCTGCATGGCCATAATTATCATTAATACGTTTAAACAAATCTAAATCTGCAAGCATAACTGTAAAAGTACGATCATACCTTTTTGCAGCACTTATCTGATCTTCCATATAGTCTAGAATAGCTCTACGGTTCATTAGTCCTGTTAACACATCTGTTTTTGCCAGTTTGGCAAGTCTTTCTTTTTCCTCGGATAATGCCTTATTTGTAGACTCTAATTCTTCATTAGCTTTATTCAACTCAATTGTTCGAACTTCAACAAGTCCCTCAAGGTCGCTATTTGCTCTCATGAGCGCTTGAGTGGAATTAAGAAGTGATTGAGCCATATAATTTATTGCTTCTCCCAATTTACCAAACTCATCTGACCTGATATGTGAAATACGCATACCATATTCGCCAGCGGATATTTTTTCTGTTACATCTATAAGGGCATTCATATTTGCATTAATGAATCTAGATAAATAGTAGTTTATTGCAATATAGAGCATAATCATAAACACTATGGTTACATTGAAAGCAGATAGAAGCGCTTCACGTTCATCCCTAATTCTGACCTTCTGCATATCTAATATTCTCTGAACATCTATGTTAACACCTTCTGTAATCACACTTAACGATTCACTCGATTTCTCAAGTTCTTTTCGCTTTAAAATGAGCTTGTCCATATTACTATTAAGATTTTTTAGTAGAACTTCAATTCTAAGACCAGTGAGCTGGTGTTCAATTGGTAATGACTCCAAATACTTTAGGCCTGATGCTTCTTCTATAACATCTCTTAAGCCATTCCACGTTTCATCGTAGTCTGCGCTAAGCATATTGTTTATAGAAAAGTACTGACTGTATAAAACAATAAGTCTTTTTCGCAGATTCCATATAATTTTGTCTGCTTCAGAGTACATTCGGTCATCAAACAAATCTACACTACTAGAAAGTTTATTCATATCTGATTCAATTGAAATTTTTAATGCCAACATTTGATCAGTAACACTTATCATTTGTCTATATGTCTGTTCATATTCGTTCATTTCAGTCAAAATTATGTTAAAGGCGCGTGCCTGCTCCTTCGAAATATACGCACCTTGAATCAGCTCAATCGAGTCAATTAAACTGCCTCGATGATAGAACACATCAGAAGCATCCTCGCGATGAGAAGTAGAAACATACTTTAGTTTTGAAATTTCAATAATGTTAACCTCGCTTTGAATATCCACAATTTGATCGTTTGTCCTATTCATTCGGTTCATGTACTGAATGGTTGAAGACATATAGACTCCAAATATTCCGATCATAATCATGATAAACGCGAAAGCGATAAAAAGTCGTTTCTTGAGCGACATAGGTGCCTCCATCTATCATCTCATTGACTCTTCCAACTCTTTCAGCAGCAGTTCATAGGCGTCTGGAAAGCTTAAAAATTCAATAAAAAAGTCAAGTCCCTTACTTGCTATTTCTGGTTCAGTTGCTAAGTCATAATTGAAAGCCCAGTACTTGCTACGGTCCATATCTTGTAGCATTTTAAGGTGAACTTCGCTATACACGGATTCTGGAGTTTTTAGATTTGGAACGAATGCGCCTGAACCTTTTGCCATCTCGATCTGGTTGTTTAGATCAGCAAACTGAACTATTGCGTCTTTTGCCCCATCTTTATTCAGTGCATCTATACCTACAATAATACCGTCAACTGGACCTAAAGAAACGTAGGGAATATTCGCGTCAATAATCGGGAATGAAAAAACACCATACTCCCCATCATACCCTTCCTGCGCCATAATTCCAGAAAACCAAGTGCCCATTAAAGTCATACCGTACTCGCCACTCATTAACTGAGGTATAATATCTATTGCCCAATCTTCATCAGTTGCATTTTCGTTAAAATAGCCTTTGTCTAACATTTCTTTCCACATTTCAACCACATATACTACTTCAGGATCATCATAGCGGTTTTCTCGAGACATTAAACCAGTTCTATACTGATACCCTGCTGTTCTTAAGAGCAGATAATCAAACCAAAACTGCGCAGGCCATTTGTCTTTAGCCCCTAACCCTATTGGGGTAATCCCTTCACTTTTAAGACTCTCACATACTTTTATAAATTCATCCCAGGTTTGTGGTTCTGAAAGATTTAGTTTTTCAAATGTTTCTAAACTATAATAGAAAGTCACATAATGTTGAGTGATTGGTATTAAATAATAGTGGCCATCATAAATACTTGCTGATTCCAGCAGTGCTCTTGAGAACTCATTTTCTAGCTCAAAGGCTTCGAACACCTCGTCAATTGGTTCTAAATACTCAGTTACACTTTGTGTGCGCGCTCCCGCCCAATATGAGTTCAAGTCCGCTGGTGTTCCATTTTCAAATGATTTCAAAATACTAACTTTATATGCTTCATGATCTATTGGAACAGCATTTAGTTGATAAATACTTTGACTTTCATTGTAGCGACCTACCATTTCATCAATGCCTCCACTTAAAGTTCCAGAAAAGTAATGATGGAAGGTTACAGGCTCTTGCCCACTCCTCTCGAGCTCTATTGAATCTTGTTCACAACCTGTAAACACCATTATTAGTGCCATTAGTATAATGCCAAGAACACATTTTTTCATAAAGCACCTCCAGTCGATTCTCTCCTAACCTTATTAATACCCAACTATCATGTACATATTGAATTGACTTCCTCTAATGCTCTAGCTTATAATACTTCTGGCAGACAATTTTAAAGGCAGGTTAAATATGCAAAAATATAATATCCATAAAGACTTCAGAGCTCTGACAAGAATCAATATGAAGCTCTCTTCAATGTCCGACATACATGCACGTCGATTACTCAGTAATATTACCAAGCTCCCTATTCATATAACGCACGATTTAAAGATTCACCATGAAATGATTCCAAGCTACAAAGATCATTCGCTAAAGGTAGAAATATTTGATCCAAGAGAACATGATGAAAAGTTACCTTGTATAATTTTCTATCATGGTGGTGGCTTTATGCTGGGTTTAAACGAAGCACACTATCGATATGCCAGTGAATATGCACGGGGTATTCCCTGTGTTGTGTTAATGCCAGATTACAGGTTGGCTCCAGAAGACCCCTTTCCAAATGGCGTAGAGGACTGTTATGCTACTCTTCTTTGGGCATATGAAAATGCTGACGAACTGGGGATAGATAAAAATAAAATCGCAGTTGTTGGTGAAAGCGCCGGTGGGAATCTGAGTGCCGCTGTTTCGCTAATGTCTCGTGATCGAAATGGACCTAAACTCTCTTGTCAAATTCTGATTTATCCCACTACAGACAACGAGCATAAAACAGAATCTGTTCAAAATTTCGTCGACACTCCTATGTTCTATAGTGATGCCAACCTCTTTATGTGGGAACAATACCTATGTAACTGGGAAGGTGATGTTTCACCTTACGCAGCACCTATGCAGGCAGATGATCTAAAAGACTTACCTCCAGCATTTGTAGAAACCGCTGAGTTTGATCCTCTTCGTGATGAAGGAATAGAATACGCTAGAAGAATGAAAGCTGATGGAGTAGAAGTTCTGATTCACCAAACGAAAGGGACTGTCCATGGCTATGATGCAATCAAACGAAGTTCAATTACCCATGACAGCCTAGAAAAAAGACTTGTGTTCTTGAAGTGGAAATTTCAGGATTAGTTTATACTATAAACAAAGGGGTTGAAGCAAATGGTTAATACATTTGCTCCAACCCCTATTTATATACATATTTTTATCAATCACATTTTTCTTTACGATTCAGATTGAGAGATTGCCGCACCCAGAGCTGTTGAATACTCTGATTTTTCTGGGAAAATAAACTTACCATCAAAAGATTTAAAATTGGTTAGATTCTTGATAATGTCTTTTCCCACTTCTATATTTCCAAGTTTTCCAGTTACAACGATGTTTTTAATTCCAGTAGCGCTCGACGCAAATAGAGACAGTACACCTATCGTCTGGAAAATAAGATTTAAAAGCCCAAGTGCTTTGTCATTTGCAGTCGCTTTAATACTCATTTTCCCAAAGTTAGAAGCTGTAATATCTTCAATTAAATGACCAACCATACCTTTTGATATGTCACCAATTGTTAAATCTACATTTTCAAGTGAACCCTTCTGTGCCATTTCAATAATTTCATTAAAATCTGACATGCCGAACATAGCTTCACTAAGTCCCATAAGAGTACCACCACCAACACCTGTACCACCTAAATGGCTTATTTCTCCATTTACAACTTGTACAATTGCAGTACCAGTTCCCAGGCTCAGAACAATAATTTCGTCGAGTTCAGACAAGTGCGCTCCGCCTAAACCAATCGCTTCAAATTCATTAACCTTAGTGACTGGAATACCTAAAATATCCGATTCGATATGAGATGCTCCGACACCCGTGATTGCTATTTTCTCAATATTGGTAAGTTTAAGTCCGTTGGTATACATTAGTTTACCAAGCGCACCGCTTGCTGAAGTGATTGGATCACTCGCCTTTATCGTCAACAAATCTACAATTTCACCGTTGTCAAATCCAACAATTTTAGTTGTCGTTCCACCAATATCTATACCAACTATCATATTGTCCTCCAGTTTCATGCTGTCATATCTAATTATGTCTTATTAATAATTCCATCCTTGCATTAAATATACCACTTTTTTCTTGAGAATTGACCAGGCAATTTCACAACTCATCTCATCAACAATTGCAAAATTCTGCATTGAAATAATTATTGAGTCAAAAATGATTGAGCACTGTATCTCAATAGTGCTTGCTTCATGTTGTCCATAATCAAATAGAGTTTTTTCCATCTTGCTTTTGAACTGAGTATCATTCTGAATTACAAGTTGTGATAGTTCATTATCTACAATAGGTTTGTGAACAAATTCAGAAAAAACTTTTCTTAGATGTGACCGATGAACAAGCGATGCCCACCCCCACTGGCTATTAATTAGATTTAGCACATCTTTAGCTGCTTCAATAGTGACATTATCGCATGGGTTATGAACAAACTCACTACCTTCTTTATAAACCTTTTTTTCAATTACTTTCATCATCATTACTGACTTTGAGGAAAAATAATTATATAAAGTACCTTCGGATACTCCCGCTTCCTTAGCTATATCAGCTGTGCGAGTGCCTTCAAACCCCTTATCATGAAACAGTTTATCTGCTGCATCAAGTATTAAGTTAATGGTCATTTCTTTTTGCATATCTCTTAATGTTGACAAAAGAACACCTCAGATTTCATTCAAGAATTTTTCTAGACAAAAGTCTTTACTAGTGCCACACTTCTATTCATAATACCACCCTCACAGATTTCGTGAATTGTATTAAGCTCATTTTGTTTTTTTTATAATGTATTTTTTTAGACTTTCATCGTGAATCATTTCGCCGAATGATTTCCCTCTAACTTCCGTAAAGGCTCTCCACCTTGGATTATAACCAATGAGAAGTTTTCTTACATCTTTTTTACGAATTTTTGATATAACAGGATCCTTTACACTACATTTAAACATTGTGTCTAATAGGGTGTCTGTAAAATTAGGATAATTCAATACACATCCCTCATCAAATCCACAGTTAATTAGTTCACTTCTTCGTATTTCCATAAAATCCATGTGGCACGACTCAAAATAGACCGACTCAAGTTCAGAGCAATTAATAGTAGCATATTTAAAATCAATTTTACTTAAATTGAGGTTTTCTATTTCTAATGCGTATAGGCCCAGTCCTCTTAAGTCAGTCCCATTTGGTCTTTCACTTGTCCTATCCGAATAAGAAGTAAACTTGTTAGACTGTCCATTTGGAGTTTCTAACATCACATTCATATTGTCTCTAACCGGATGTAATTCACTAAAATCTGATATTGAGTATGGCTTTTTACCATATTCAACTTTTACATAGGAAAGATCAGTCCGAGTGCCTGCCGAAATTTTTGGTATAAGACGGCTTAGTTCGAAAGACAGAAGCATACCAATTGGAGATCGCCACCTGATTTTGGCATGAAACGCCTTTACCAGATCAACATTCTGAAGAAGATCTTTTCTATGGTTCTCAAGATGTTTGAAGAATTCAAGTTCATTTCTCTTCCAGTACATGTATGCGTTCTCTCGACCCTTATAGCCTGTTTTGAAAAGTTCTTTATATATCGGATTATGCACTAACATTCCTAACCTCCCATATAAACTCTAACCTGGTTTTCACATGTGAATTATGCGAGTAATCCAAGTTCAATATAACAACTTATATATAACTCAATTATACCTAATATATGAGCACAGTCAATTACTGAGTACACTCAGCGAACTGCAAAAATAAAACTCTGCGATTCACACAGCAGAGTTTTTTAACGTTTCACTTATTCATTAATCACTCGAATTCGTAGCGGCTGAACTTGCATTGGATACGATTCCATTATAACTTCAGGAATAACTTCTATTTTGTCCCCAACCTTTAATTCCGATAAGTTGAAGTTGTCATTTGTACCTGGTCTAACACTAACATAAGACTCCATGCCATTTTCATCAGCACCTTTAACTATTAAAAGACCGCTGTCAACTCTCTGCGTACTATTAATTGTGAGTTCCATTGCAGATTCCATTGGCAGCACTTTTGTAACAGTCATTTCCTCTAGCTTCGTTCCAAACTGAACAAATTCTACATCTACTGAATCGCCCTTTTGAATGTTTACATCGCTGCCAAAGTATTTGAATTTCATTACCTTGTTGTCCGTTTTAACTTCCAAAGAGTCATCTGAAACTTTCTCAATTATCCCAGAAATTGATTCAATCATGTCACCCATGTTAGTGTGTTTGACAACAAAATTCTTAACCAAATATGGCTCTAACCTTTGCTCATTGTCTTCATTTATAACTTTTACCTGTTGTCCCAAATACACGTCATCTGGATTTGTAACTGTAAAGATCTCTACTATGTCTCCAAAAATAATATGTACATTGTTGTTATCAATTTGAATAACTTCGCCTATAACTTCAAATTCAGGCATATCTACATCCTCTTCATTAACATTTGTAGACTCTTCTGCAACTGTATCAACAATCTCTCCAGACTCTCCACTTACAAGAGTTGCACAACCCGTCATCATAGAAATACTTAAAACCATTACAATACCTGCTTTAGCAAACCTTTTATAACTCATACTGTCCTCCATATATTCAGTGCATTATTTTAGAATTTTGTTATAAGACGGATTACTACTTAAAATAGTTCCCACTTTGGACAAAATAAATAACTTCTACCAATTAGTTTTGATAGAAGTTATTTTAATAGAAGTTATTTAATAAAAGTATTTGTATAGAAAGACTTTCGAACAAATTCTTGCATGATCCACTTACAAATTGGACTTATATGCTTCCAAACCAATTCTAATATCGTCATACGACACTTCATCAGGCAATGCATCTTTCAAGGTTTTAAGAGAACCACTACCATGCTCAGATACAGCTTCAGTCACTAACACAGCCTTTTTTTGATCTATTAGCTTTGTCCAGTTAACTGCCTTCCCATTTTCTTGTGCTTTTAATAAATGTTTTACTATGGTGCCAGTGGTAAAACCTCTTATTTGAGCTATATCACTTAAGCTAGTAGACTGAAGAAAGGCTTCATATGTGTTATCGACCCGCTCGTCCATAGTCTCTTTTTTCTCACTTACTGTGTTATAACCAGAACCTTCATTAGACTCATTCTCTTCACTTGCAGCTCTTAACACTTCAACTTTTTTTCTACTTTCTTTAATAGTTGAATCTCCAATCCCATTTGACTCGCAGAAATCAATTATTGCCTTCATGAAAATGCTACCATAGTTCTCGAATTTTTTTTGACCGACGCCATTTATATTCATAAATGCATCCTCGTCTGATGGATATAATGCAGACATTTCATAGAGTGCAGCATTGTGAAACACAGCGTAACTGGGAATGCCTTTTTCTTCTGATATTGATCTTCTAATGCCAGCCAGTTCATCAAAAAGCTGCTGATTAAAATCAAGATCCTTTAGAGCACCAGATAATGACTTCTTTTGCTTTCTCTTAGATTTTCCAGATTTCTTGGAATTCTCAAGCCTGTCAACTTTTATTGTTACAGTCTCCTGACCTTTCAAAACAGCTTTTGAAGAAGCTTGAAGCTTCAATACAGGGAACTGGTCTGTTGTCATTCTTATATAACCACCTGCCAGCAGTGTCATTATAATTTCTCGCACTTCACCAGGGCTTCTATCTTTCATTAATCCATACGTAGATTGTTTGTCTAGCCTAAAGTTTAACACACGTTTGTCTTTAGACCCTCTTAATATCTGGGCAATCATATTTAAACCAAATGTTTGATTTGTTCTATAAATACAGGATAAAATCATCTGGGACTCTACAGTCACATCTTTTCTTTCTGATTGGTCAAGACAGTTCCCGCAATTACCACAGTTCTCTCTATCTTGCTCTACTTCACCAAAATAGTCTGTAATGAGGTGCCTTAGGCAATCATCAGAGTGACAAAAGTTGATTAAATACTGAAGATTCTCATTTAGAATACGCTTCCTGTCGTCAGATTGTGTGTCATTTTCAATAAGCATTTTTTGACTCACAATGTCAGATGGGGAATACATTAAAACACACTCTGAACTTGCTCCGTCACGACCTGCACGACCAGCTTCCTGATAATACGCTTCCATATTCTTAGGCATATTATAATGTACTACAAAACGAACATCTGGTTTATCAATCCCCATACCAAATGCGTTTGTAGCTACGATTAACTGTGATCTGTCGAACATAAAGTCCTCTTGGACTTGTCTTCTAATCTCGTTATTCATACCACCGTGGTACCCAACTGCCTTGTACCCTTGTTCACAAAGTTTAGCAGTCAATGATTCTACTGTTTTCCTTGTTGCACAATATATTATTCCACTCTCATTTTTCTCGCGTGCCCCAATATAACTTGCTAAGAATTTAAATTTGTTATTTGGTGCTGATACCTTATAAAAAAGATTTGGTCTATCAAATCCTGTTATTTGCTCTGTTGGATTTCTCAGTTCAAGGAGTGCACGTATTTCTGCTGTAACCTCCTTTGTCGCCGTTGCAGTAAACGCAGCGACAGGGGGGCGATTTTTAAACATTGACAAAAATCTTGGTATTTCCCTATAACTCGGTCTGAAGTCATGCCCCCACTGACTAATACAGTGGGCTTCATCTACTGCTATAAGGCTAATATTCATCTGGGCAATCCTGTTTGTGAATAGAGATGAGCCTAGTCTTTCTGGCGCAACATACACAAGCTTATAGTCTCCATACCTCATTCCATCAAGTCGCATATGAAGTTCTTCTTGATCTAAAGTACTATTTATAAACGTTGATGGTATACCAGCTTCCGTTAAACTATCCACTTGATCTTTCATAAGTGATATTAAAGGTGAAATTATTATTGCAGTGCCTTCACTCACAACAGCTGGAAGCTGATAACAAAGAGATTTACCGCCACCAGTTGGCATAATGCCAAGTGCATCTGTTCCATTTAAAACACTGTCAATAAGTGCTTCTTGACCCGTTCGAAATGTCGTATATCCGAAATATTGCTGCAAAGCATCTAGCTTGTTCATGTACTACTCCAATCATTCAACTCGAATGTAAAATCAGTTTTTCACTTATTGTTATCCATATTTCATCTTAGCTTGTTATAATCCAAGTTTATCGATTTTTTTATAAAGTGCTGTTCTGTGCAAGCCTAATAATTTAGCCGCCTCGGTTTTATTACCATCACAACGTCTTATAGCCTCTAGTATGACACTTCTTTCAGTCTCATCAACACAGTTTTTAATGTTAAGATCCATGCTATTTTCCCACAACTGCTTAACGTCTTTGTTACTTAGTGCACTTGATTGAATCCCTACAGACTGCATAGAATCAAACTCAGCTGACTGGATATAGTCTGGTAGATCTTTAGTGTATATAATCTTTGTACGTGCCATATTAATTGAGCTTTCCACAACGTTGCGTAGTTCTCTAACATTACCTGGCCATGAATATGATTGAAGCCTTTTCATTGCCCCTTCAGAGAAACTTGTTGGACAATTTGGAAAGTTGGATATAAAACTTTTTAACATGCTGTTTGCTATTAAAGGTATGTCTTCTTGTCTTTGATTTAGTGGAGGTATTTTAAGACTTACAACCTCTAGTCTGTAATAAAGATCTTCTCGAAATTTCTTTTTAGATACAAGAGATCTTAGATCCTCGTTGGTTGCTGAAATGACACGAACATCAACTTCAACCTTATTATGACCACCAACGCGTTCAAATTCTCTTTCCTCCAAAACTCTAAGAAGTTTCGCTTGCATTTCTAGGGGCATAGTTCCAATTTCATCTAAGAATATGGTCCCTCCACTTGCAAGTTCAAACTTTCCAATTTTCCCAGTACTCGATGCACCTGTGAAAGCTCCAGGTTCATAACCAAACAACTCAGATTCAAGCAAGTCTTTTGGAATTGCAGCACAATTTATTTTAACGAATGGGCCATATTTTCTATGACTACCTTTGTGAATCGCGTGGGCAAAGTATTCCTTACCTGTACCACTTTCCCCTTCAATACATACAGTTGAATTGGTTTCAGCCGCTCTTTTGGCTGTATCCTTTAAAAAAACCATATGTGGATTTTGTGTCAGTATATTTTCAAAGGAGTACTTTGCTTGGTTCAACCTTTTAATTTCTTTTTTATATTGTTTCATTTGAGAGTTCATTGTTTCAATGTAGTCAGCCATATATTTCACTTCAACAATGTCTTTAAAAAGAACTGTTCCAACCGCGCCAATAATTTTTCCATTACGCTCAATCGGAATTCTTGAAGCCACCATATCATGACCGTTCATTTTCTGGATATCTCCAATTTCAGACTTACCTGTTTCAAGCACTTTATGGAGTCTGGTATTCTCTATTACATCTGTTACATGTTTTCCAATAGTGTCCTTTTCTTTTATCCCAAGAAGCTTCTCGTACTTACATTTTGTGATGATGCCTTCTGCATCAACAATAACCATACCTTCATAAGCTCGTTCTATGAACTCATCGATCATTTCCATTTGCTCTTGTAGATCTTTATAAGATAGCTTCACTTGCTCACCTCTACTGGGGCCTAAAATCAAAATAGTGTATCCATTTTGCTACAGTTTGTATTGTATCATAGGCTATGCGCAAATTAAAACCCCAAGACTATGTGAACAGCATAATCTTGGGGCTTTTAAAACAAGAAAAGTGTGTGAACTCTCCTCGCGAACGCAAGCTATTTAATTCTGGTTAAGCAAGTTTACTTTTTTACAATAACAGCTTCACCCATACCACCGCCTATGCAAAGTGTTGCGATACCATGATTCGTATCTTCACGCTTTAACATTTCATGAATGAGTGTAACCAGTATACGAGCGCCTGACGCACCAATTGGGTGTCCAATTGAAATTGCTCCACCATTTACATTTACAATAGACTTATCAAAGTCTAGCTCCTTAAGAACAGCAAGTGATTGTGCTGCAAACGCTTCATTAGCTTCAACCAGATCGATTTGATCTTTTGTCATACCAGCGCGCTTAAGTGCTTTTTGTACTGCATTGACAGGTCCGATTCCCATAATGGACGGATCAACACCTGCTGAAGCATGGGTAACGATTGTACATAGTGGTGTAACACCAAGTTCTTTTGCCTTTTCAGCACTCATTACAAGTAGTGCCGCTGCACCGTCATTAATACCTGATGCATTCGCCGCTGTAACAGAACCATCTCTTTTGAATGCAGGACGAAGACCGCTTATCTTCTCCAGTTTAGCACCTGGCTTAATGTATTCGTCAGTTTCAAATATGATTGGGTCGCCTTTACGCTGAGGAATTGTTACCGGCACAATTTCATCATTGAATCTGCCATCTGCCTGAGCCTTAGCCGCCTTTTGCTGACTTTCAATAGCAAACTGATCTTGCTCCTCGCGAGTCAGTTGCCATTGTTCTACGATATTTTCTGCAGTAATACCCATATGGTATCCTTCAAATGCATCTGTTAGACCATCATTAACCATAATGTCAATTAGTTCTGTATTGCCCATACGAGCACCCCATCTTGCCTTTTTCATAACATATGGAGATGAACTCATATTTTCTGTACCACCTGCAACAACCACTTCTGCGCTACCTGAAGCGATCATGTCAAACGCAACAGATACCGACTTTAGACCAGAACCACAAATCATGTTTAGTGTCCATGCTGGTGTTTCCACAGGAAGGCCAGCTTTAACAGATGCTTGACGTGCTACACCTTGACCAGCGCCAGCTTGAAGTACACAGCCTAAAACAACTTCATCAACGTGTTCTGGTGCAACACCCGCTTTGCCAAGTGCTTCTTTTATTACAGTTGCACCCAAGTCTACCGCTGATACATCTTTAAGTGAACCAGCAAAGCTTCCAACACCCGTTCTGACTGCTGCTGCTATTACGATTTCTCTCATTGTATTGCCTCCAATTTCTCAATTTTACTCCAGTAATTATTATTCATTCACACCAAAGTCAGTCACCCTTCGCCTTTATATGTGATGAAGGCCCCAATCTTCACCGCACAGCAATAGAGCTTAACTTAGGTCATGTCATTTATTTTACTTAAATCATTTCCTTAATATCTTCAGGAATGATCAGTGTTGCTTCAGTCGCTGCTTGAATGTCCTCTAGTGAATATTCTGGATTGTACTCAGTTAACACAAGACCTTTTTCAGTCACATCCATAACACCCATTTCAGTTATAATTTTACTCACTTTACCTGCAGCAGTTAGTGGTAACGAACATTCTTTAAGTATTTTGTGATTCCCTTTGGCAGTATGCTGCATTGAAACTATTACTTTCTTAGCGCCACCAACTAGATCCATAGCACCACCCATACCAGGAACAAGTTTTCCAGGTATCATCCAGTTGGCTAGGTTTCCTTTTTCATCAACTTGAAGTGCACCTAGAACCGTTGCATCTAAATGACCTCCACGGATAATCGTGAATGAAAAAGCACTGTCAAAGTATGCGCCACCTGGAATCATAGAAGCAGGCATAGAACCCGCGTTTACAAGATCCTTATCCTCTTCACCTTCAGCAGGTGCAGGCCCAATACCTACAAAGCCATTCTCAGAATGAAGAAGTACCTCTACCTCTTCAGGAATGTAGTTCGCTACAAGTGTCGGAAGACCAATGCCTAGGTTTACAACATCGCCATCATTAAATTCTTTTGCAACACGGCGTGCAATTATTTCTTTTGGATTCATGTTTACGCCTCCCCTACAACATAGTTAACGAATAATCCTGGTGTCATAATCAGATGAGGATCAAGTTCACCAGCTTTTACAATTTTCTCAGCTTCAACAATAACTGTTTCTGCTGCAGTAGCCATTAGTGGATTAAAGTTTCTTGTTGCCTTGTTATAAAATACATTTCCTTTTTCGTCTACAATTGAACCGTGGATAAGAGCTACATCCGCTTTTAATGCAGTTTCAAGTATAAACACCTTTCCATCAACTTCAATCTTCTCTTTGCCTTCTTCAACCCGTGTTCCAAGCCCAATCGGCGTCAGAATTCCACCAAGACCAGCACCACCAGCTCGAACCTGTTCCGCTAGGGTTCCTTGTGGAACCAGTACAACTTCAAGTTCACCTTCGTTCATTTGACGACCAGTTTCCTTATTAGTACCAACATGAGATGTGATAACTTTTTTTACCTGTTTATTGGCAACTAGCTTTCCAAGCCCTTTATCAACAAAACTAGTATCGTTACATATTATTGTTAGATTTTTTACGTTTTTCTCAACCAATGCATCTACTATGCTTTCTGGTGTACCACAAGCAAGAAAACCACCGATCATGATTGTCATGCCATCTTGAACTTTTGAGACTGCTTCGTTTAGCGTTATTCTCTTCTTCATTGTTAAACCTCCGTCCAAATTTAGACAAAACCATGTAATGTAAATATTTTCGGCCTTGCCATGTCTAATATTCTTATATCGCAAGCCTTATGCCAACTTTTTACTGTAATCGCTACAAGTGTTGAAACCACATGCATAAAAGATTTTGAAATTGAAAACGAGTTCGTAGCAACTTCTTTTATTCATGAATTCGGCATTAAAACTTGTACCCATTTGGATACATTCCAATTATTTTTGTTTGTATTTAGGTAATGTGTATCTATTTCGATACACCAGTCAATTTACATATCTAAATAAGCCAAAATAGTGTATCCGGTTGGATACACTATTTTGGCTCATTTCTATTTTTCTATAAAAATACCACTTGTTTAAACATCTTAATTACAATTTTGATAGATTTCTAGCATCATCAACTGCCCGTAGTACTTCCTCAAATGGACTTCCTATCGAAGCACTCACAGCAGCATTTAATGCACCTTCCACAATCGGTCCGTCAGCAACTATGATATTCGCAAGGTCAGTATTATCTAACAACTCAAGTGCCATTTCCGCACTCATGATTGCACTTCCAATGTCAACGAGAATGACAACGCCGTCATCGTCATTAACATGGGCAATACCTTCCATAATTGCTGCTGGGTTTGTTCCTATTTCACCTTCAGCAGTGCCACCGCAGGCAACGATCTGCTTATAATCTGGCGCCATTTGTGAAACAAGTTCAAGAATCCCATTGGCTATTTGGGGACTATGAGATACAAGTACAATACCAACCATATTAAGCCTCCTGGAACATTTCTGAGAATAACCTCAATATTAACACCGTTGATGCAGCACCAGGATCTCCATGTCCAATACTTCTTTCACCCAGATAACTTGCTCTACCTTTCGTTGCTATTATCGTTTTAGAATACTCAAAACCACTATTTGCAGCTTCCATCGACTTATTAAGAACCGTTTCCAGATCTGCTCCTGACACATATTCTGATTTTAGGGTTTCAGTATAAGGAATCCATACATCTAGCATGGTTTTGCATCCAGCATCAGACTTCCCACGTTTTTTCATGCCCTCAATTGCCGCATCAAGCATACTTTTATAAACGACCATATCGATGGCCTCAACATCTTTACAACTATCTGCAAATTTAAGAAACGCTGTAGCAAACAATGGTCCTGACGCCCCACCAACACTGGTCAGTAGTGTCATACCCACAGTTTTGAAAAGATGATTAATGTCTTGCACATCTGTGGATTCTAATGTCGTTTTGACTTTTTCAAAGCCACGTTTCATATTTATGCCATGGTCTGCATCACCAATAGCACGATCAAGGTCGTTGAGCATTTCGCTATTCTCAATAATCAAATCCGATATTGACCCAATCGTCTGAATGACTGTATCCTTTTTTATCATATTGTCCCTGCACTTTCCTCTAATTAAAACTGCTTGAAAGCTGGTGTGTTTGCTGGTGCATTTAGAAGAGACTTTAACTCATCATCTAATTTAAGCACTGTTAAAGATAATCCAGCCATTTCTAAAGATGTCATGTAGTTGCCAATCATAGTTCTATGTATCTTTAAGTTCTTTTCATTTAAATAATCATTTACAAAGTTATTTAGAATGTATTTTTCCATAAGTGGCGTACCACCCAGTCCGTTAACCATAATAGCCACTTCTGAGTTTTCATCAATAGGCATGTCTTCTAAGATTTTATCCAGAAGGTACTTCGCAATTTCATCAGCTGGTCTAATCTTTTCTCTATGTGTACCCGGTTCACCATGAATACCCAAGCCCATTTCTAACTCGTCTTCTGCAATTTCAAAACCTGGTTTACCTGCGGCAGGTACGGTACAAGGCGTTAGACTCATACCCATTGATCTCATATTTGTATTTACTTTATTCGCTATTCGAACAACGTCTTCAAGAGATGAGCCTTTTTCTGCTGCTGCACCTGCAATTTTGTGAACAAATACTGTACCAGCTATGCCACGTCTCCCTGTTGTATACAAGCTGTCCTCAACGGCAACATCATCATTAACAACAACTTGACCTACATTTATGCCTTCAGCTTCAGCAAGTTCCGCTGCCATTTCGAAATTCATGACGTCACCAGAATAATTCTTAATAACTAAAAGTACACCTTCTCCACCATCAACAGCTTTAATAGCTTCGAAAACTTGATCTGGTGTTGGAGATGTAAAGACTTCACCAGCAACCGCGCCAGAAAGCATGCCTGTACCTACAAAACCACCATGTGATGGCTCATGTCCAGACCCTCCACCACTAATCAAAGCAACTTTCCCAGATATTGGTGATGCCGTTCTCACTAAAACTTGAAAACCTTCCACTCTTTTAAGTTCTTCTGGATGTGCCTTTACAGCACCGTTCAGCATTTCGTCGACGATGTTTTCCACTTGATTGATGATTTTTTTCATTTTAAATCCCCCTTAATCTAGTGACTCAATGAATGATTTAATCGCTGCAAGCGCGTTTTCAGCATCTGGACCATTTGCTTTCGCTGTAAATGTTGCACCTTCTGGAACAGCTAAAGACAAAATTTTCAATATGCTATTACCTGCTGCGTTTTTTCCGTTGTACTCAAGTTCAATTTTGCTTTCAAATTTCCCAGATACACCCACCAACTGTCCTGCAGGTCGTGCGTGTAATCCACCTTTATGTTGTATTACTATATCAATAGTTTTCATAATTTCACTCCCTATTTTAAAGCCAACCCATTTCCACACCGAATGCCCTATCCATGTATGTTTTTGACTTGTCTAAGATTTCTTCTCGGTCAAGTCCATAATCTAATAATGTCCCCCTTAGTCTATCTTTGTTTTCTTTACTCAAAGATTTTAGTATGTATCTTGTAGCATCTACCCTGCTTGATGACACTGAGTATTTTTTCAACCCCATTGCTGATAACAGTGGAATCGCAAGTGGATCTGATGCCATTTCTCCACAAACAGAAACATCGACTTCCTGGCTTATAGCTGACCCTATAACATGATCAATTAAACTTAAAACTGCTGGCTCAAAGTAGGAGTATAAGTAAGCTACTTTCTCATTCATTCGGTCTGCTGCCATAGTATATTGGGTTAGATCATTCGTTCCAATGCTGAAGAAATCAACATGTTTAGCTAATGAGTGTGCCAGTAGGGCTGCCGAAGGTATTTCTATCATTATGCCCACTTGTATGTCTGCGTCATATGGTATATTCTCAGCATCTAGCTTTTGCATCTCCTCATCTAGAATTGTTTTTGCTTTACGTATTTCGCTTGAATTTGCAATCATAGGAAACATAATGCGTGCTTTACCATAATGACTGGCTCTTAGAATGGCCCTTAACTGGTCTCTAAAAAGATCCTGATGTGTGTTAAGGCAAATTCTAATAGCCCGATATCCTAGGAATGGATTTTCTTCTTCTCCCATTTTTAAATATGGAAGATTTTTATCTCCACCAATATCAATTGTTCTTATGGTTACAGGATGATCACCAAATGCTTCTAGAATTTTTCTGTAGGATTCATACTGCTCATTTTCAGTTGGAACGGTCTTGCTCTTCATAAATAGAAACTCTGTTCTAAACAGCCCTACTCCTGATGCATCTACCTCTATGGCTTTGTGAAGATCATCGAGGTCGCCGACATTAACCTGTAAAATATCATTCGCTAAATGGACATTTTCTCTAGATGACTTCACCTTTTCTTTGAATGACTCAAACTTTAACTGTTTCACTCTAAATTCATTTTGCTCGCAGTCACTTGGATCAGATACTAGATTTCCAGTAATACAATCTACTAACACAAGTGTATTTTCTTGAATTTCATCTGAATACTGATGTACAAGCATGGGAATATCTAGTGTTTTACACATAATTGCAGCGTGCGATGTAAAACCACCTTTTTTTGTAACTATACCTCTTAAACACTCAACATTCATAGACGCCAGTTGTGAAGGTGTTAACTCAGGTGTAAACAAAACTATGGGTTGAATATCATCTAGTATGTTTTGTTTATAAAGCTGTCTCGTGTCAGCACCATTAATTACTGCATTAAGAAGACTGGTCTTAATATCTTTAAGATCGGTACTGCGTTCTTTCATGTATTCGTTATCCATAGATTCAAAGGTCTGGATCCATGTGTCAAATACGTCTTCTATACTTTCATATGCACCCTTACCACTAGTAATAGTACTTTTCATTTCTGAAATGAGTGCATCATCCTCAAGGAGCATTTTGTGAACTTCCATAATTGCAGCCATTGTAGAATCTTCTCTACTTTGTGCGTTTCCAATCATAACTTGTATCGACTCACGCACATAATCAATACTCTTTGTTAGTTTCAGTAATTCAGTATCAGAATCCACTTTAATATTTTGATTTGCCTGATTGTGGTCGATCTCTCGAATAATTTTTGCATATCCTTTTGCAAATCCTTTTACTACAGGTTCCAAATGACCACCTCCATACTTAAATACAGTCGCAAGACATATGCCAATTTATTAGAACTACACATATATTTTGAAATTCCAACCAGCTTATGTTCTCATCTGTATAGTTTCTTTCTGCCCAGCGTCTTTGTTTGAACATCAAATTTCCACTCTATACTTACCTATAATTAACTTTATTGTCTTTAAATTTTATTTGTGAACAACCTAAAGCATATTCTTATCACTGAATTTTCTGATAAAATTTATCTGGTTTGTTTTCACGACTTGCTAATTTTTATCAAGAAAAACCTCCACAAGTCTGTGAAGGTTTTTTACAGCAAAGCATTTAGTTTATCAATCCATATTTTTTGGCCTTAAGTCCAACCGTTCTATGTGTTAGACCAAGTGCCTTTCCAGCTTTGTTAAAACTACCATGAATACGCAAAGCCTCTTTTATTATTTCTTTTTCATACATTTCTATTGGCATAATTTCGCCTTCTACCAAACGAATTAATCCATTTAACTTTTGAGCCTTGGTAATAGACTTTGGTAGGACATCCATCTCCACAATGCTTCCTATAGATAAGGTAACTGCACGAATTAAAGTATTTTCAAGCTCTCTGATATTTCCCGGCCAATTATAATTTTCAAGACAAGTCATGACGTCAGGGGAAACATGCTTCTTTTCAACCTGTTCTCTTGCTGAAATTTTATCCAGAAAATAGTCAACTAGAAGTGGTATATCACCCATTCGCTCGCGAAGAGGTGGAAGTTGAATTGGGATAACATTCAATCTGTAATACAAGTCTTCTCTAAACTTCTTCTCACTTATAAGATGGAGAAGGTCTTTATTGGTAGCAGCAATGACTCTTACATTTATAGGAATTGTTTGTGAACCGCCAACTCTATCTATTTCAAACTCTTGAAGCACTCTTAAAAGCTTTACTTGAGTTTGAAGTGGTATGTCCCCTATTTCGTCCAAAAATATCGTACCGCCATTTGCTTGTTCAAATTTACCAATACGTTGGTTTATGGCTCCTGTGAAAGACCCTTTTTCATGACCAAACAACTCACTTTCAATAAGAGAGTCTGGTATTGCTGCACAGTTCACACGAATAAATGGATCTTTACTTCTAGGACTTGCTTCATGAATGGCCTTTGCAAACAACTCTTTCCCAGTTCCACTTTCTCCAGTTACTAATACTGTTGTCGTGGTGTTCGCAACTTTCGATGCCACTCGAAGGGCATCATCTAATGCTCCACTTTCACCTATTAAACACTTGAATGCTACATGAAGTGGGCTAGCAAGCTCTAATTTTTTCTCTAATGTATGTACTTTTTTCTCTGCTTCGTTAAGTTTTTCTATTAGTTCCCGAATTCCACTCAGCTCGGTCAATACACATATAATACCCGCAAACGCCTCATCAAGTTCTAGACCTGACACACTCAATGCGACTTTTTTTCTTTTATCAAGTTGAATAATTCTGTTCGTAAAAAACGCCTGTTTTTCAAGTGCCGTCATCACCTGCGGAAATTTCTGAGCGTCAAGCTTTGATCCTATATCACTTAAAGTCAATCCAAGTAAACTCATTGCTCGTTTGTTCATATACTGTATTAGAGCATTGTTATCTACTATAATAATGCTGTCAGTCATTTGATCAAGAAGGAGGCCAAGTCTTTCACGGACAGCCTTAACATCCGAAAGCTCATTGTTTAGTCCAACTAATGTTGAAACATCTCGTAAGGTTACAATGACACCTTTACCAGAATCAATTTTTGTAGATTTCATAGAACATTCAAGATGTTTTCCAAATGCATGAATACGTCGTCCTTCAAAACTCTCACTACCTTCAAATACCTTCAACATATTGCTATCAAAGCAGTGTTCAAGTTTGCTACCAAGCATGTCTAATCTTGAGCGTCCTAATATTTTCTCAGCCGCTTCATTAATAAGCACTATAATACCTTCTTTATTAAGATATAGTACTCCATTAGCCATTTGGTCAAGAATAAGCTCTGATCGAATTGAGTTCGCTTCAAGAACCTTGTCAAAACTTTCTAGGTCAGTGATTTTTAAATTGTCATCAGATACAAATAGCTTTTCCATTACCTTCATTGCATCTGAAGCCAGTCCACCTTCAATAATGAGCTCAATCTCATCCTGATTTTTAATTTTCAAATAGTTTAAAGCCAACATACTTGTTGCAGGTACACTTGTCATATCTTTTCTTATAAAGACTTCAGCATTAAACTCTCTGCTAATATTCGCAGCCACACCAGATATCAGAGCAGCGGTTCTTGCATGTACACCATTTTCTATCTGTACTCGAATTGTCTTCTGCAAATTATCCCCCTCCATAAAGGTTGTTGCCAAATATAAATGCAAAATTCACGCCAATATCAACATTTCATATTCTTTTATAGCTTAAAAACCTATCTCCTTAAGAAAACCGTAAACTCTTTTCTCGTATTCATCAGGATTATGAGTATAACTTTTAGCATGTCTAGCATCTGGTGCAATATACAACCACTTATTGTGGATTTTTTCATTATATAGTTCTTCTGTCATCTCTTTTGGAATATACTTGTCAGCTTCACCATGAACAAAAAGGATAGGCGTCATTACATTTGAAAGTTTTCCTTTAGCAGAAGCATGTCTAAATGACCACCCCTGAAACAGGCGACTCAAAAGACTTGTTGTGTTTATTATTAGTTTTGAATGGAATCCAAAATCATATTTCATTCTGTACTCGAATAATTCTTTTACATCAGAGAATGGACAGTCAGCAATAATAAAGTCCACATCATCGTATTTTGCTATGTATTGAAGCGTTGTCGCCGCACCTAATGACTCCCCCAATAAGCCAACTCTTACATCTCTGTCCTCTCGGTTTCGCAAGCTATTAATAATCTGTTTTAAATCCTCACTTTCATAGTGACCGAAGCTCGTAAAGTGCCCTGAACTCAAGCCATGGTATCTATGATCATACACGAACACTGAGTATCCTTTTTTAAGGAACATATTTATATACTTAATTGAACCAGCTAAACTCAAAGTATAGCCATGACTAATTATAACAACTTTTTCCCTGTCTCTTGGAATTAAAAATCCGTGAATCTTGTTATTTCCATGTCCCCTTGTAAAAACCTCAAGCTTGTCTAATTTGTGAAATGCATCTATATCTACTTTGTTTTCCCTTGCTTCGAACTCGAATGCGTCTTCATAAGTTAGAACCTTTGGATAAGTGGCTTCTCGTAAAAAGAAGTAACTCGTTCCAAGTATTCCAACCATACAAACAATTATAACTATGTACACAGCTTCACCTCTTAGTTTTCAACTTAACAAATGTTAGTATTTACTAAAGATTATCACATTAGATTTCAGTATTTTCAAGACAATACACTTACTGTCTACATAATATATTATAAATGTTTACAATTTGTTCTTATTTTCAGATAATTATTTGTCTAATAATGTCGAAATGTTATAATTAGCGAGGACAATCAAAGTTTTTGATTGGAATGTAAAATTATGTAAACTAGGGGTATGTATGTTCCATATTAAAAAAAGTAATATAAGAATTCTTTTTGGTATTCTTTTGATTAGCTCAATATTTAACATATCTACAAGTGGTTCTGTTTCTGTAGAAATTGCAGTAATAAATAGTATTGTGACCATAATTTCAATCTGCTTGTTTTTAGTCGCAGATCAACAGGAACAGGATGAACTAAATGACCTATTCATGATTGATCCGCTTACAAAACTACCAAACAAGTACGGCTTGGAAAATCACTTTTCAAAACACATAAAGGGTCAAAGCAGATCTTATGCTCTTATCACGTTAGATATTGATGATTTTAAGAAAATTAATGATAGGTATGGCCACAAAACTGGCGATGATATACTTATAAATTTAGCTCAGTGTATCGAAGAGGTCTGTGGGTACAATGCATTTGTCTGTAGATCTTATGGAGATGAATTTTCGGTTCTTATTCCAGTCTCAGATGAATTGTATGCGAAACATTTTGCAAATACACTGTTTAACAATTTGAAGGTTTTTCTAAATGATAACTCGGTTGTGACATTATCAAACTTAAGCATGGGAATTGCACTATATCCGAATCATGCAGACAATTTTCAGGATTTGTACAAGTATGCAGACCATGCACTGTTTTATAGAAAACATGAAGCAGGTAAAAATGGCTACACCATGTTTTCACTAGAAATATTTAAGGTTGCTCATGAAGAAGAAAAGCTTGCTAGAGAGTTCAATATGGCAATGGATAATAATCAAATCATTCTCAACTTCCAACCACAGATCCATTCAAGTTCTATGGAAGTTGTAGGTGCTGAAGTCCTAACAAGATGGATGCACCCAGAAAAAGGTCTTATTTTTCCCGATAAATTCATTCCTATAGCTGAAAAAACAATCTAATGCGAAAGCTTGATTTCTATGTATTTAGAGAAGCATGTAAACAGCTTAAATCATGGGAAGATGCTCCATTTTACCCTTTTTCTCTTTCGGTTAATATGTCTACATCGACAATTTGTGATAGAGATGTTGTCAACACTCTTAAGGAAATTATTCACGATGAAAAAGTTGACCCGAAACATCTTATTATTGAGATGACTGAAGAACTTGGTTTGACTGATTTTCGTCTAACAAATGATATACTGCACCAAATCAGTGCTTTAGGCATTAAAATCGCCTTGGATGACTTCGGCAAAGGGTATTCCTCATTGATCTATTTGGAGAAAATACCAATAAATGTTCTAAAAATAGACAAAGAGTTTATCACGGATATTGACACCAATCGCAATGCAAGAATGGTGTATAAAACTATTAGCGACCTTGCATGTAAACTTGATCTAAAAGTTGTATCTGAAGGCATTGAAACAGAAAATCAACTTAATACTTTAATGGATATTTCCCACTCCGTTATGCAGGGATACCATTTTAGTCGCCCACTCTCTCTTGCACAGTTTGACAGCTATATGACAGCTGTTAGCGAGAAAATAGTAGACATTAAAACAGCATAATTTTTCTCAAATAAAAGCGGCAAGGTCATTTTGACCTTGCCGTTTTTCAGATTGCATATTTGATTTTCTTAGACATGAAATAGGTTACAAATGTAAATACTATCATGAGTATAATTGTACCAGTGTACCCCTGGGTTTCATATCCAAATAGTGCTGCACTCCAAGTCAGTAAAATCCAGTGAATAAGGTATACTTTCGTGGTCGCCCTTCTCATGTAACATATGAAATCTAAGGCTTGTCTATACGGCGTTTCTGTCATGACTACAAATCTATTTAGATACTTATTATTAAACCAAAGCCATAAACCAACAAATCCAGTAATCCAGATAACAGCTCCAGGGCCGCTTCTGAAGTAGTCTCCTATGTGAAACTTAAAGTTTGTAATTGTAATAACACTTCCTACAGCTAAAAGTAAAACACTCGGTTCGAAGATCTTATTAAACAGGGCATCGTGATCATCACTTGCCTTATATACAACGCCAAAGGCCATCCCTATTAGAGGGTAGAACAACCAGTTAAACACTGGGAAATATGTTTCTTCACCTGCTCCCCACATGTAGTTAAGAATCCAGTCAACCGGTTTAACACCAGAGGTAACACCCCAAAAAACAGGACTTATAAACATAATTGAAACTGCAATGACAATCCATCCTATTGGTTTTTTCACTAGTGTCCTTACTATACTCATAAAGATGTATGCCACACCTGCAAACTGTAGTATATCAACTTCCCAAAAGGTTCACATGGACTGCTGAACCTGGCCATGTGAACCTGTAAAGTTTTCAAGAATCACAAATATATCACTTCGCAAAAAGCTAAAGACATACGATAGAATAAACAGCTTAACACCTCTTATTAAACCATCTTTGAGTGTTTCTGTTTTACTTGAAAGAATGAAGAAAACACCCATAGTGAACATAAACACTGGTGCAGCTGGTGGACTTCCAAGAAAGTCAACCACACTGCCAAATAGAGAATTGTAAACATCTGTTCTTGAATAGACGCCAAGAACATGTACTGCAATCATAAAAATGACAGCAAAGCCTCGAACTAAGTCAAAGGTATAATTACGCCTATTTTTTTTACTTTTAACCATACTATTATAATTTTCAAACAATAGCGTTTTAAGCATTCTTACCTCCTTGAAGCTGGCTGTTGCTGGGTCACACAATGAATCATGCCACCATCAGCAAATAGATCTATAACTTCAATACCCACAACTTCTCTATTTGGATATAGAGACTGTATAATTTCATTTGCAACTTTGTCATTTGGATCATTGTAGTTTGGTACTAATACAACTTCATTACCAACGTAGAAGTTAAGGTATCCACCAGTTATTGGCTCTCCTTTAATCTTTACAACTGTATTCTTTGTAGAAGGTAGAAAAACAAAGTCATATGGTCTACCATCAGCATTTTTAGCTGAGAGTAAAGTTTTCGCATCTTCCCACTCATTAATTTCGTCTTCAGTTAGATCAAATTCTGCATCAGCAATAATTGTGTTCTCATCCAAAAATTTCATCATACCATCAATATGATTATCTGTAATATCCATTCCTGCTACACCTTCAAGCCAGATAAAATTCGTAACACCATAGTATTTTGATAAATAGTCTTCAATTTCCTCAAGCTCAAACTCAGAAGTTCTGTTGTCATTATTCACACAGCTTAATGTTGAAATCATTGTTCCCTTGCCATCTGATTCTAATGCGCCACCTTCCATAACCATGTCTATATCAATAACTTCCATGTCGATTGCCTCAGCTACTTTTGTAGGGATTAGGTCATCTTTGCTATAAGTTGTTTTATTGCCCCATCCATTAAATTTCCAGTTCTGCACAACAAGATTATCTTCACTATCAAATGCAAATATTGGCCCGTTGTCCCTCACCCAAACATCATCTGTTGGGAATACGAAAAAGTCTACTTTACTCATATCGATGCCTTCTTTGGTAAGAACATCATTAACACGAGCTTTCTCATTTTCATCATAAGCAATTAAGTGTACGTTCTCACCTTTCACAAGGGCTTTAGTCATTGCTATCCATATGTGTTCATAAGCATCTATTGTTCCATCATAAGTATTATTATGAGGCCATTGTAGCCATGTGCCTTCATGTTCATCCCCTTCATGTGGGAAATAGTATTCTCTTTCATTTACTAGCTGGTCCTCATTTATACTTGCCGATTCTGTTACTGATGCTGTGCAACCTGTAAATACTAGAATTGACAATGTACTTATTGCAATTAGTTTTTTTACTAAGTTCATTTTCTTTTTAATCATTTAAATCGCTCCTTACAATCCTATCTGAAAACACTACCTGAAACAAAACAATCTGAAATACAATTAACTAATTTCTTTTGTGTTGTCTGAAATTCAAACTATCATGAATTGAGTTAATTGATAATCTGTCATAAGTTATAAACCACGCAAAAACGAGACATAAAATAGTTATAGAACCCTCTATAACTAAAGTTATACACGCCTAAACCGTTGATAACACACGTTCTATTTTCTATGTGCACAAAAAAACCACAAACCGCTATCGCAGTTTATGGTTTATAATTCCTCGCAAATTTGACTATATTTTCATACTGACTACTCACCTAGTATTTTTCCGATCAGTTGTCCACGGCTTGATACATCTGTTTTCTTGAATATATTATACACATGGGCCTTTACGGTCCCCTCTGTAATATGAAGGGCATCACTTATTTCTTTATTAGTACTTCCACCTACAATAAGTATAATTATTTCAATTTGACGTGGTGTTAATTCGTGCTTTATCCCAAATTCATTCACTTGCTCAGTAACACTCTTTACCCCATTGGTAGAAACTAGTGATTCTTCACTGTCATGGTGCGCGAAAACATTAAGCAAATGTATAAGACCTGCTGCACATATAAGAATTTTTATGACTGCAAATGGAATATAAACATACTCTAAACTCCCCAAAAATGAGCTGGTCTTACCAGCTATAAACATAAGGCTATCCACCACTCCAAAAGAACAAAGTAGGACAAACATTATCATAATTGAATTGTAAGTGAATCGATTTATTTTCACAGATTCTTTATCTTTCATCTGCATCTTAAAGCTGACATAGAATCGTTGAACCAAGTAAACAATACCACTGTAGAAGAATAGGTACGACAAACCTTCTCCCAAGGTTTCATCTAAACCATACGTCGTTGCCAAAATCGCAAATGGTATAAATACTAAAAGTTTTCTCTCTGTTTTCGACATTTCATTTTTAAAATGACTTTCAATATATAATCTTGAAACAATAATAAATGATAGATAAATCAAATCCAAAACCACATACAGTAATGTACTTGTTTCATATAAACTCGGGAAACTATCCGAAAAATCGGTAATGTATAGGAATGAGTTGTCCGCAATCATAACAATAAATAGTAATGTTAAATAGAAGTATTCTTTCTTTTTGTTTCTAATTCTCAATATGTAAAACCCAGTCAATACAACTGTAAATACGATTGTAAGGACTAAATTATATGTAAAAAGTAAATTTTCCATGTTTGCACCTCTCTCATTGAACATTAGCAATTTTAACATATTGCGGTGGTTCATTCAAACTTTGTACCTAACAAGCATGGAACTGGGTTTATCATAAAATAAAAAGAGCAGAAGTTTGAGTGTTCTCAATCTCTGCTCTTTCTCATTTATAACTTTGATTTTCAGCTGATTATATAGGGCTAATAAGTGAAATTTCCATTTTCAAATACTGTTACTTCTGTTCCATCATTCTTTACACCAATAATTTGTAAATCTGACGTACCAACCATAAAATCAACATGTGTTAACGAGTCATTTGCACCTTCTAACTTTAGGGCTTCAATGTCCATGTCATTTCCACCTTCAACACAAATCGGATATGCTTTTCCAAGTGCAAAGTGACAAGATGCATTTTCATCAAACAGTGTATTATAGAATAAAATATTCTGGTTTGATATTGGCGAGTCGTATGGTACAAGAGCAACTTCACCTAATCTTTTGGCGCCGTCATCTGTATCTAGCAGTTCTTTAAGTGTTTCGTATCCTTGTTCTGCATCAAAATCCACAACAAGTCCATCTTTAAATGTTAATGAGAAATTGTTTACTAAGTTTCCATTATGATTTAATGGCATTGAACTTACAATCTTACCGTTAACACCATTGGCATGTGGTAATGTGAATACCTCTTCTGTTGGCATATTTGCAACAAACGTGTAGCCTTCAAGAGAGTCATCTCCACCACCAAACCAGATATGTTTCTTTGGCAACTCAACCACAACATCAGTGCCGATGCTATTTTTATATCTTAGAGAATCAAATTTATGACCGTTTAGAAAATCAAGACTTTTGTTCAGATTTGCTTGATGCGTCGTCCAAGCTGCTACAGGGTCATCCTCATCGACTCTCACAGCCTTAAATATAGCGTCCCAAAGTTTTGCAACAGCTTCCTCAGCTGAAACGTCTGGGAAGACTTTCTTTGCCCATGGTTCAGTCGGAATGGATGCTACGCACCATACATTTTTGTTAGACATTAGCCTAGATCTATATTCATTAAGTGCGATACTTAATGTTTTATTCTGCTTGGCAATTTTCTTAGGATCAACATCTTTCATTAATTCAGGATCAGATGCAGCAATTCGAAGAAAAGCAGCGCCTTTTTTTGCATACCCTTCAAGATATGGTACAACCCACTCAGGTACTTCTTCAAATACATTATCTGATGCACGGTTGTAACGAATGCGGTCAGACAGTTCATCTACCCAACGGACTATAACTTCTTTAGCACCTGCATCGTAAGCTTTTTCTGTTACAATACGAGCAAAATCTGCACACTCAATTGGTGTTGTTACAACTAAAAGCTGATCCTTTTGGATATTAATACCTGTTCTAACAAGCAGATCAGCATATTTTTCTAGCATAATTCTTTCCATAATAGTTCCCCCTTTATACATTCATACACTCCTTAAAGTATACCTATCATTCAAGAAATTTTATAGCTATTTCTTAAATAAAGTTACAACCTTTACAAAATGTTAAGAAAATTCAGTCTGACTACAAAAATATATTGATTTTTTATACATGTTTACGTATAATTATAACATTCTTAGTTTATTTACTCACCGTATACAAAGGAGGTGCCTTATGCATGCTTTAAAGCTAGAACATCATTATTACATTTCAAGCAATCCAGACGACATAAAACTTGGTGATGTTTGTCGGCTCCTATGGAGTGTGCACTGGGCAGCTAATCGTGAAAAATCTATTATTGAAAAATCCATTGAAAATTCTAGATGTTTTGGTATATTTAACGGAACTGAGCAAATTGGATTTGCTCGTGTTATTACCGACTACGCGACATTTGCATACATTAGTGATGTTGTTATTGATGGTCAATATCGAGGTCATAAATTCGGATATTGGCTGGTAACCCACATACTAAACCACCATGAATTTTCACAAGTAAACCAATGGAGACTTAAAACAACCTATGCTCATAAGTTTTACAAAAGACTAGGATTCAAGCCCCTTAGTCATCCCGAAAAGTTCCTTGAGATTATTGAGACCAATTGAATAATACCACTATTCCTATCAGGTAAAATAGCAACCCCCTTAATACGATTATTGGTATTAAGGGGGTTTTCCATACTTTTAAATATACTAAACT
>LQAE01000104.1_pt1 | contig 38575 bp, 33 predicted proteins | sample 1535771 | NCBI WGS metagenome assembly LQAE01 (sample SAMN04331582, study PRJNA305678) | bioreactor metagenome | isolation source: bioreactor_1 inoculated with Wadden Sea sediment 1st replicate of a... | place: Germany:Bremen
ACTAATTGGAATTGGGTTATTATTCAAAAATTCTGTTGTAGCTTTTGTTAATAGGCATCTCGAACAGATGGATTCAGTTAATGTGAATGTGAATAATGTAGGGGATTCTGCAACAACTCCAGCAGCAACAACACCTGCAGGAAACACTCCATAAAATATAGACCAATTGAACTAAAGTATAAGGAGGTGACTCCACCATAAAAACCACAACCACAAAAATTTCAATAAACCAAAACGTCGAGGACATAAAACTCGGTTTAGAAATGATTGAAAGACACCAACCGGATGGATTCATTCCTATTCATTTTAAAAGAAATGGTGATTGTCTTGATTTAGAAATTGATACAGATAACTATATGACTCTCACGACATACTTGGAAAGATCAGTTTTATCCGATGAAGGATTAGCTTCTCTAATCGCCACTTTGATTAAACCAATTGAACACTTGGAGCGGTTCTATTTAGATAGTAGTTTTGTAAGTCTTCAACTTTCAAATCTTTATTACGACTTTCAAAAAAAAGAAGTCGTGTTGCTTTATGGAACGACTGAGAAACATTCAAGTAAGATTGAAGAACGTCTTAAAACTCTTGTAAGAGAATTAGTATATGAGCATGCAAGATTAGAAGTTCCAAATTCTGAGTTTATATCAACATTACTATCCTATCTGAAAGAACCTGGGTGGCATATTAAAGGATTGGTGTATCTTTTAAATGAGCAGATTGAGTATAATGGTAGTCCTAAAAAGAGTGGAAAAGTTGAAGTGTTGAAGCATTTAAATATGGAAGACGCTGAGAAGAGCAAAGTAATTATTAATCACCCAAATCAAGATTCGGATCGGAAACTTGATCATAAGGCTGATGAGAAATTGGATGAGAAGTCAGATATTAAAAAATCAATCTTTAGGAAAGATGTTGACCTAAAGAATTTTAAGATAGGATTTTTGATTGCTTTAGCTGGATTCTTATTTGGTTTTATTAGAACTTTGAGTTTTTCGTCATCTGAAAAAATAGGATTAATATTAATACTTGGTGCCTTGATTGGCATTGTTATTATTAGAATTCTTAAAAGTTCAAATGCAGAATTAAGTAAGAATAAAAAAGTGACCGAAGTAGTAAATCCACATGCGTTAGAAGGAAAAAAGAGTTCAATATTTGAAGTGAGAACTCAAAAGGATTCTCACTCAGAAGCTGAAGATAGAACCGTTATAGCGAAAAAAGTAGAATTAGGATTTGCACTTTCAAGACAAGCAGGTCATAAAATTCCTTTAAACAAAGACATTATTATTATTGGTAGACAAGAAGGTGTAGCCGATATTCTAATCGATGAAAACGCATCTGTTGGAAGACAACATGCAAAGTTGATAAAGATTGATAGTAGTTATGCCGTAAAAGATTTGAAATCTATTAATGGTACATATGTGAATGATAAGAAGGTTGCACCAGATCAGCCTATTGCCCTTATGGATGGCGATGTGCTTATAGTGTCAGACGAACGGTTTACGTTCCACTCAATTAGGTAAGCGATTTTTTTATAAATGATCCCGTAGACGATATTGTCGGAAGCGGGATCATTTTTACGTTAATAATAAACGTTTGTTCATTTTATGAGGTGTTTTAAATATTGTGGGTATAAAATAATAATGAACGGGGGTTTATTTATGCAGACGTTAAAAAACGAGATTAAAGATAAAATGCTTATTGAAGCTAGAAGAATTTTTCATCAAAAAGGATTTGAGAAAACGTCTATGAGGGAAATCGCAGAAGCTTCAGGCATTACTGTTGGGAATGTTTATCGTTATTTTAAAAATAAGAACGAGTTGTTTTACGCAGTTGTTCAGGAAGCCCATGAAGCCATAACGCATATTGTACAGTCAGACCACAGTGATAATGTTATTGTAATGGACAATCATATTTCTGATACTATTTTTCTGGAGAAAGTAGATTCTACCTTGAACGATATAATAGATGTTTTTGTTAAGTATAAAGTGGAAATTACCATACTGGTTTATAAATCTCATGGATCGGAACTGGGTATGATGATAGATAGATTCACAGAAATGATAATAGATAAGGTGTATACTCAAGTTTTTCATCATAGTGAAGGGAGCGCTATTGACATGAAGTTGCTGTCAAAATCTCTAGCTCTAACCTGTATTCAGGGAATCACAGAAATTTGTAATTCGAACTTAAATGATGAGGAAATGTATAAAAGTATATATGGTCTGTTGATGTTCTTGTTCATGGGAGCAAAGCAGAGACTTGAACAAATTGAAAGACGATTGGTAGGTGGTCTTGGTGAGTAAAAGATCAGATTTTCAGTGGAAAGCTTTAAAATCTGTTTATATACTGCTGCTTCTTTTTTGTCTGTTAATTACAGGATGTGGTTCAAAAACGCAACCTGAGCTGAGAGTAGAAGCTAAAACACCAGTAAAGACTCAGGTAGTCCACTCGAAGGTTATTAAGGATACTGTTTCTTATATTGGTGTAATTAGCAATGATCAAATTGTTAAGAAGTCTTTCAAAGTTCAGGGGCGGTTGTTAAATGTTCTAGTAAATGAAGGTGACCATGTGTTAACTGGTGAGGAACTTATGACACTCGAACCCCTTGATCTAGATTTTGCTCTCGAAGCTTCAAAGGCAGATGTAACGGCGTCTAAAGCACAAATGTCTAAAGCACAAAATGCATTTGATTTTGCAATGAATAATGCTGAAGATTCAAAAATACTTTATGAACAAGGCGCTATTTCTCAATTAAGTTATGATCAGTCTGTTTTAAATTTGGACCTTGCTAGATCAGATTTGAATAGTTCCACTGAGCTCTACAGACAAGCGAAGGTATCGCTTGAGCAAAATAAAAATATGCGATCTGAATCTGTTTTGTATGCACCGTTTGACGGACAAGTCTTTAACATCCTAGCAGAAGAAGGAGAAATGGTGAGTGCGGGCTATCCAGTTCTTATTATTAGTAATGATAAGAAAATAATGAACACTGGAGTATCACAACTGGATGTTCAGCGTATAGAACCAGGAATGTCTGCTGTAGTGGATGTTAATGATAGTCGTATTGATGGTGTAGTCAGAGGTGTGAATTTGGTGCCGGATCCACAAACGAGAACATATCAGGTGTCGATTAATATTGACGACTCAGGGTATCCTGTGGGCGCGATTGGCGAAGTGAAAATAACAGTTGGAGAGAAAAAAGGTATGAAAATACCTATACAGGCAGTACTGTCCAGTTCGATTGATTATGTTTATATTATTGAAGATGGTCTGGCTATTAAAAAGGTAATAGAGCTTGGTGATGTTGAAGGCACTGATGTGTTCGTATCAGGTCTGGAAAACGGTTCAGAACTCGTTATAGAGGGCATGAAAAATCTTAAGAATTTAAGTCAAGTTCAGATTATTGAGCAGTAGGGAGGCACTAATGAGAGGGTTAATATATACTGCCATAAAGTATAGAAAAATCACACTTTTTATTCTCGTGATCTCATTAGTAATGGGGGCTTATAACTACTATATATCGCCACGGCAGGAAAATCCCGAGATCAATGCTCCCATTGCAATGGTGACGGTGGTTTATCCAGGGGCTTCTCCAGAAGATGTTGAGTCTCTTGTTACTTCTAAAGTGGAGAATGAACTGACAGAACTTGAAGGGTATGACTACTCAAATTCATTTTCGAGGAACTCTGTGTCTGTAAGTATTGTAAGACTTGTGTATGGTACCAATACCGAAGAAGCATGGCGCCTATTAAGACAAAAGATGGAAGATGTACAAAGGGAATTACCAAGTGAATGTGACACAATAGATGTGAACACAGACTTAGTCGAAACTGCGGGTATTATTGTTAGTGTTTCTGGAGAAAATTACTCTTATGAAGAACTCTTTGACTATGCAGAAGAGTTAAAAAATGATTTGTCAGAAATCAGTGGTGTATCTCGGTTTGATATTGACGGCAAACAGGAGAAAAATGTACTTGTAGAAGTCGATTACAAGAAACTGAATCAATTTAATCTGTCACTGTATGACATAACAAGACTACTAGAGAGTCAAAATCTTGAGATCCCATCTGGTTCTCTCGATACAGGTACAACCCAAATCAATGTGAAAGCAACTGGCACTTTTAACTCTATAAATGAAATAAAAGATGTTATCATTGGTATTTCAAGTGAAAATGGGTCGATAGTTAAGCTGTCAAATATTGCGGATGTAAAAATCGGTCTAGGAGATTCAACATTTAAGATCAAAGAAGGTAAGAAAAATGCAGTTCTACTAACTGGATACTTTCAGAAGAACAAGAATGTAGTACTCGTTGGACGTAGTGTTGAAGAAGCAATAGAGGCCTTCAAAATGACATTGCCAAAAGACCTTGTGTTTGAACAGGTCCTGTATCAGCCTAAAACAGTGGAAAAATCAGTTCGTAATTTTGGAATGAATCTTATTCAAGGTGTTGGATTCGTCATAATTGTTGTCTTTCTTGGAATGGGAATACGTAATGCTATAATTGTTTCAACAGCAATCCCTGCATCTATATTTATCACTTTCTCATGTATGAAACTGATGGGTATTAACATACATCAAATATCTATTGCCGCGCTTATTGTTGCTTTAGGCATGTTGGTCGACAATGGAATCGTTATAGCAGATGCAATTCAAGTGCTTATTGATAACGACGAGGAAAAAATGAGTGCCTGCGTAAATGGAACAAAGTCAGTTGCCATTCCTGTGTTAACATCTACACTGACTACCATTGCTGCATTTATGCCATTCCTAATGCTCGATTCAATAGCTGGTGAGTATATAGTAAGTCTGCCCCAAATCATTATGATTGCACTATTGGCATCTTATGTAGTAGCGCTGTTTATAACGCCTTCCATGGCTTTTATCTTTTTCAGGAAATCTAAGAATATAGCTCGGAAGTCTCTAGTGACGCATTTCTTTGAATTGGCTTTGGCATGGGGGCTTAAAAAAAGAAAAACTGTCATTTTACTAATTGTGTTATCACTGGTGTTAACGGGTCATGTTGCAACACTTCTGGGACTACAGTTTTTCCCAAAGGCAGACACCCATATGATGTATCTAAATGTTGTTAGCCATGGTTCTGGAAATATTCAGCAGACAGAATTAATTGTTGATCAAGTTGCGGATATTCTCAACGACGAAATACCAGTTAAGGCATATACTTCAGCTATAGGTGGAGATTTACCGAAATTTTTTAACACACTATCAAACCGCGCTCCGTCACAAGATTATGGTCAAATGATGCTGCGTCTTGACTTGAATGTCATTGGCTCAGGATTATTGTATGAGAGTATAGAAGAATATGTTGGGCACCTGCAAGGTATAATAGATAAAAACATATCGGCAGGTAAGGTTACTGTCAATCAATTAGAACAGGCAGAGCCAATTGGAGCGCCAGTCCGAGTTCGGGTTACAGGCAACAATATGGATCGCCTTGGTGACGTTGCTGAAGATATTAAAAAGCTGCTTATTGGAATACAAGGAACGGAAAATGTTGATGATGATTTTGAAGACCGAATATATGAGTTTGTTGTGAATTCAGACCGCATAAAAACGAGTCACTTAGGCATTTCAAATTTTGATGTTCAAAATGAAGTAAGTATTGCACTTCGCGCACGGGAGGCAAGTACATTTAGAAAAAATGGAATTGAATATCCTATAATAGTCAGTACAGATATTGATTCCAAGTCTGACTTAGAGAATTTTATGATAAAATCCAGTATTACTAATCAAAAGGTGCTGTTAAAGGAAGTAGCAGGTGTTGAGCTAAAGTCGCAATTGCCAGTCATTAAGAAGTATAATAAAAAGCTGGCAGTACATGTTTTAAGCGATGTATTGCCAGGGTTTTCATCGGCAAATATACAGGATGAGTTAGCGAGTCAACTTAATTCACTTGACCTTACTGGAGTTGAAGTTAAATTTGATGGAGAACCTGAGAAAATTGGAGAGAACTTTGGAAATGTTGCGGTTGCAGCAATATATGCTGTAGTAGCTGTTTATCTAATTTTACTTATTCAGTTTAAATCCTTTGCACAACCTATAGTTATACTTGTGACTGTACCACTTGCCTTAATAGGATCAGTGCTGGGATTATATATATTTGGACAGGTTCTGTCTTTTATAGCTATGCTTGGAATGGTTAGTTTGTTAGGCATTGTGGTAAACAACGCAATTGTTCTTGTCGATTTTATAAATCATGAGCTTGATGAAGGAAAGTGTATTGAAGAGGCTTGTACACATGCAGTGCAAAAGAGAATGCGACCAATTATTCTGAGTACGAGTACTACAATTATTGGCTTAACACCACTTATTTATTCGGGCAGCCCACTATTTGTGCCTATGGCTGTAGCTTTAATGAGTGGACTGCTTGTATCGACTTTGTTAACCTTAATCGTTATTCCAGTTATATATAGTTTGGTTATGAAATATGTACATCCTTGTTAACTGATTTCTTAATAAATGATACTTGTCATTATTAAAGATGTACTGTATTATTATAGTGTTGTAATCGGACATACCTAATTATGTTCGCCAGGCATGAAGGTGCTAAAACCTTTTTTGAACTGTTACCCGTACGAATTTCGATTTTTGGTTAAAAAAGTCGCTGTTCGTTCGGGTTTTTTTGTATCAATAGGGTATATACACCTTGTCTGAATGAAAATGAGATTGATCTTGACGAAAAACCGTACATTCATCGTAGAATGTTCAGAGTTCAGGCGTTAATTCTGGGATTTTCCCTTAATTTTATTGAAAAAATCCACAGTTTTCTGGCAAAAAGCCGAATTAAGATGTATAATGTTTTGTGGATGTTCGGTATTAGGGTAATCATTCTGGAACATCCATTTCGGTTGAACGAATACGATAAATTTGTGCGGGGTGACGAGATGAACAATGATATTAAAGAAATTCTATTTTCAAAAGAAGTTATTGCAGAAAAAGTTAAAGAGCTAGGTGCTCAAATTTCAAAGGATTATAAAGACAGAGAGTTACTAGTAATTGGTGTACTAAAAGGTGCCAATGTATTTATGTCTGACCTTATCCGTGAGATTGACCTTCCAGTTGAGATCGATTTTATCGCAGCTTCAAGCTACGGACATTCGACTCAAAGCACTGGTATAGTAAAGATTATTAAAGATCTTGACTATAGTATTGAAGGAAAAAATGTTCTTATTGTAGAAGATATTATCGATACTGGTCTAACTTTGCAATACCTAACTGAGAATTTCAGATCTAGAGGAACTGAGAGTCTTTCCATTTGTACACTTCTTGATAAGCCGGAACGCCGTAAGGCAAAAATCGACGTAGCGTACAAAGGTTTTGACATTCCAGATGAGTTTATAGTAGGTTATGGCATTGACTATGCAGAAAAGTATAGAAATCTTCCTTTTGTAGCAACACTTAAAGAAGAAGTATATCGTTAATTACAGTGAATTCCTGATTTGACTATCAGTATGAATGCATAATACTTAGAAATGATTAAATGTAATTATGCAATCATCTCCATTAAATATGGTATTTTACAGCTTGCCCACTTGCATGCAAGAATCCAGATTTATGAAAGCTTATAGGGTGTTCACAAGTGATTGACAATTGCCAAAATGACTATATAATTAGAATGTGAGTATAATGTATACAATATAATTCGGAGGTCATTACTATGGAAAAGAAACTCGTTCCGGTTGGTCTATCTAACCGACATGTACATCTAAGTCAAGAGCATATCGACGCACTATTTGGTGAAGGTTATGAACTAACAAAGTTCAAAGATCTTTCTCAGCCAGGTCAATTTGCTTGCAATGAAAAAATCGAAGTGGTAGGTCCAAAAGGCAGCCTAACTATGCGTGTTCTAGGTCCGGCTAGGAAAACGACTCAAATCGAGATCTCTCTAACAGATGGTTTTGTACTTGGCGTTAAGCCTCCAGTACGCGACTCTGGTGATCTTGCTGGTAGCCCAGGCGGCACAATTAAAGGTCCTAAAGGCGAAGCTGCTATTGAAGAAGGCATCATCGCTGCTGCTCGTCATATTCATATGCACACATCTGACGCTGAAAGATTTGGTCTTAAGGATAAGGACCGCGTTAGCGTTAAAGTGGAAGGCGATAGAGGCGTTGTATTTAACAACGTATTAGCTCGTGCACACGAGACTTATGCTCTTGAGTTCCACCTAGACATCGACGAAGGTAATGCTGCTGGCCTTAAAAACGCTATGGAAGTAGAAATTATCTAGTTTGTCATTACGCCGCGTCCTTCAGTACAAAGAACGGGGGACACCTGAAATGAATTTAGCTAAGTATATCGATCACACAATTCTAAAGCCACAAACAACGGAAGAGCAAGTTAAGGTAATTTGCGCAGAAGCGAGAGAACATAATTTCTTCTCAGTATGCGTTAATCCTTGCTATGTTACACTGGTTAAGAAGGAGCTTGAAGGTTCAGAGACAAAAGTTTGCTCTGTTATCAGCTTCCCACTTGGTGCAAACATTCCTGAAGTAAAAGCTTTTGAAGCGACTAAAGCTATCCAAGATGGTGCTGATGAAATTGATATGGTTATCAATATTGGCGCTCTTAAAGATGGTAAATACGATTACGTTCTTGAAGACATTAAAGCAGTTGTAGAAGCTTGTAAAGGCAAAGCTCTGCTAAAAGTTATCATCGAAGCATGTCTATTAACTGACGAAGAGAAGGTTAAAGCTTGCGAGCTTTCTAAAGAAGCAGGTGCTGACTTTGTTAAGACTTCAACTGGCTTTAGCACTGGTGGCGCTACTGCAGAAGACATCGCTCTAATGCGTAAAACTGTTGGTCCTGAACTAGGCGTAAAAGCTTCTGGCGGCGTTCGTGATTTCGAAGGCGCTAAGAAAATGATTGATGCTGGTGCATCAAGAATCGGCGCAAGCTCATCTGTAGCAATCGTAACAGGTGGCGTAAGCGACTCTGATTACTAATGGAACGATCCAAATCTATGATTTGGAGCATCGTTCCTTACTCCGACGACCGCAGGGAGTCGTGAGTTACTTGACTACCCGAAGGGTAAACGATCCAAATCTATGATTTGGAGCATTGTTCCTTACACAAGCGCCCGCAGGGAGTCGTGAGTTACATGCATATATAAAGAGCTTTGGAGATTTCTCCAAAGCTCTTTTTTATACTAAGAATATGTCTAATGTTTTTATCACACATGATCAAATAGATGAAGTATGACCAGTACATTCCAATGTCTGGTAAACTCCTACCATATCCGCAAGAATTCTTAAGGAACGATTAAACAAGTATAAAAGTATTCTAATTAATATTGTCACAGGGATTCCCTTTTTAGTACAATAGATGTATCAGAAAGCGAGGGAGTACAATATGAGATATTATTCAAGTAATTTTGGATGTTTGATCGCAATTCTGGTGATGTTCATCATGTTTCAATTTCTAGGCGTGATATCTAGGTTGATATTTACAACGCCTTTAGGAATAGTACTTTTGATCACAGCCGGAGTTTGGTATATTATGCGAAGCAGAGACAAGGCACGCAAAGAAGAATCGAGTTTTGATAATCCATCGGGAAGCAAAACTTACGAGTGGAATTCTGATAATAACTCAGCACAAGACATTAAACATGATCACGACGCACCAATGCGCGAAGCTGATGATGTTGATTTCACTGAACTAGATGACAATGATAGGTAAAATTCTACATGATAATAATGAAAGAGACTGATGTCCAATGTTTAAAAGGACATCAGTCTCTGTCTCATTTTAAGTTGGAATTTGGAGTTTAATCGAAAGGTCAAATCAACAATTATTAATCTTTAGTTTAAAAGTATAAAAATGGTATGTTATTGAGGTTGGGGGTATGAATACTACAAATGCTATTAATGAGGTGACAGATTGAGAAAAAATACAACAGTAGTACTTATTCTAGCCATACTAATAACGAATCTAATAATGCCAGCAATGAGTTCATTTGCAGATGATCACAAACATGAAATTCTGTTCCTGCAGTCCTATGATCCGCAGAATTCTTGGGCACGAGATATTTCTAGAGGCTTCTTTGAAACCATTGATACTCAAAGAGGCTCTATTTTGGTGTACGAAGAATATATGGACACGAAACGATTTCGATCAGATGCGCACTATAGTAACTTTACAAGTTACTTTGAAAACAAGTACAAGAATACTGAGTTTTCCTTAATTATAACAGCGGATAACAATGCTTTTAACTATGTCAAAGATATAAATCCAGATTTTTTTGGCGAAACACCAATTGTATTTGTAGGTTTGAATCCTACTGCTGAAAATACTAATCTAGATGATCGGTATTCTGGAGTATATGAGGAAATAGATATTGATTCCACTCTGAAAATAATGTCAGAAATTCATCCGAATGAAAGTAAGATATTGATCGTTACTGATGAGACTGTTACAGGTCAAGCCGTTCTTGAAAATGTGAAATCGGCTGTGAAAAATTTTGAAGGGCAACAAAGTATAGAGTTTTTTATGTCATCTAGTTTAGATTCAATCGATGACAAATTAGGTGGGCTTAATAAGTATGATTCTGTACTGGTTCTACTGTTTAATGCAGATGACCATGGGCGAAACTATACATATAATGAAGGTCTTGATGAAATCTACAAAAGAAGTCCAGCACCAATATATGGTATGTGGAAGTTTTACCTAGGACAAGGTATTGTTGGCGGGTATTTAACCGATGGCTACGCTCATGGGAAGGTGGCAGCTGACCATGTAATCGCAAACTTGCAAGGTGTAGAAGTTGATGCTGATGCAACAAGTCATATAAAAGCAGAATTGTATTTCGACTATCTTGAACTAAAGCGTTATGGTCTTGAATCTATTTCTGTACCTAACGAGGCAATAGTGATTAACAGACCCTCAGAGAGTCTGCGAGAGCTGGCGCCCCTACTTATTGCTGTATCCACTACAACGGCACTAATAGTACTCGTAATGGCACTTTGGTATTTGAATAGGAAAGAGCATGTAATGAACCTCACTCTTGAGGATGAAAGGAATAGATTAAAAAGTATGTTGGATCAAGACCTAAATAGACTTGTTGAGGAGAGATCCAATCAACTCGTTCTTGCCAATAAACAATGTGAGGTGTTGTCTCAAGACTATGACACAGTGATTGAAGAAAGAGAAGTTCTAAAAAATAGATTACATGAGTGCTCTCAAAGCTCGAACAGACTAATTTTTCAATCAAATATTTTGACAGAGAGAATGGTACAACTAGACATGTCAATTAGGCTATATCATATTTTTCTGAAATCTAATGTAAAATCCACTGTTAACCTTAAAGAATTATTGATTGACATCGGAAATACAAAAACAAAAGCAGGTTCAATTGAGAACATGTATATGTCAGGAGAAATGAAACGTACGGATCTTGAAAATTTCTTTAAAAATAGAAAAATGGCAATCGCTAAAGTTGAAGACAGACTGAATGCAGTTATCACTGACACGCAACAGTTAATAGATTCAGATTTACTTGATTTAGATGCGGGCGTTGAATGTCCTTTGGATGAAATAATAACGAGGGCATCAACTTTGGCTATGATTGAAAATTCTAATCGAATGATAGAATTTTCAGTAGCTGTTGAGGAAAAGCTCCCAACAGTTAACAAGTCAAATTATATGACATATGTAATTTTGCAACTTGTGTCAAATACTCTATACCACGCTTTTCCTAAACCAGAAAAAGGGATCGTGCAGGTTTCAGCAAAATTGTCTGGAGATTCTATTGTAATTGAAGTTGAAGATAATGGATTGGGTATGAATGAGTATAGTTTTAATAAAGCTTTTGATCCGTTCTATTCAACTAGGTTAGATAGTGGAAATCTTGGAATTGGTCTTAGCAATGTAAAACAAGTGATAGAAGAAATCTTTAGAGGACAAGTAAATATAACATCTGAAGTGAATAAAGGAACAAAGGTTCAAATAGTGATTCCAGAAGTGGAGGTGAAATCTCATGTTCGAAGACAATAGTGATGATCTTCTTGTTTTTAAAGAAGAAGAGCCAGAAGAAGAAAATACATTAGACATATTAGATGCAACACCGTGGAAAGTTTTAATCGTCGATGACGAAGACGTTGTTCACAACACAACAAAACTTGTTCTTCACGATTTTAAGTTTGAGGGAAAATCCATTGAGTTTATTAGTGCGTATTCAAGCATTGAAGCAAAAAAATAATGCACGAAGTTGAAGACATTGCAGTGGTTTTCCTAGATGTCGTTATGGAACAGGAAGATGCAGGCCTTCAACTTGTAAAATATATTCGTGACGAGTTAGACAACAAGCTTATTCGAATAATACTTCGCACGGGACAGCCAGGGCAAGCGCCAGAAGAAAGGGTCATCGTAGATTACGACATCAATGACTATAAGACAAAAACAGAATTAACTGTTCAAAAGCTTTTTACATCGCTGGTATCCGCACTTAGATCATATAAGGACTTGGTCATTATTGAGAAGAATCGAAAAGGGCTACATAAAATTGTTGAGGCATCCAATCGACTCTTTGAAGTGAACTCTTTAAAGCAATTTACAGCTGGACTAATCATGCAAATGATATCCATGTATGGGCTTGAAGAAGAGGCAATTTATTTCAGAAAATCTTCTGGAATGGCTGCTGCTAGAAAAAATGGTCATTTGATTATATTGGCAGGATGTGGTGAGTTTGAGGAGTATGTTGATAAGAAAATAGACGAAGTGGCAAATGAAGAAATTATGGAGTGTATCTCAGAGGCGGAAGCGTTGAGGAAGCCTATATTTAGAAATAATATATTTGTTGGCTATTACAAAAGTTTAGGCGAAATTGAGAATTACATTGTTTTTAAAGGTGTAAAAGAAATCTCTGATATTGATAAAGAGCTGATGAACTTGTTTAGTACAAATATTAGTGTTGCCTTTGATAATGTATACTTGAACGAAAGAATCCTAAGCACTCAAAAGGAAGTTATTTATAGACTTGGTGAGGTTGTAGAAAATAGATCGAAGGAAACAGCAAACCACGTTAGGCGTGTTGCAGAAATCACGTATTTGCTTGCAAGAAAGTTTGGTTTAACTGAGCAAGAAGCAGATATGATAAGGATGGCGGCGCCGATGCATGATGTTGGAAAAATTGGTATCTCTGAAAGTATATTAAACAAACCTGGTCCTCTTACCGATGAGGAATTTGTTCGCGTTAAAAAGCATACAGATATTGGTTATGAGATCTTGAAGGATTCCAAGTTGACGTTAATGGATGCGGCTTCGATGATTGCCAGACATCACCATGAAAATTGGGATGGCACTGGTTACCCACAAGGACTTGAAGGCGATGCAATTCCACTTATAGCGCGAATTGTGGCAATGGCTGATGTATTTGATTCCCTCTGTCATGAAAGAGTTTATAAAGAAGCATGGCCTTTCGAGAAGGCTGTGGCCTTCATTGAGTCACAAAGCGGAAGGAAGTTCGATCCAACACTTGTCAAGATTTTTGTAGATAATCTTGATGAGGTAAAGGGTATTCTCACATTAATGAAAGATAAGAACGGATTTGAATAAGTAAATGATATAAAAGCCCCTGAAATCGTGAATTTCACTGTTCAGGGGCTTGGTTTTACTTGATCAAAACTTGAAGTGACGATATAATAAACCCACATCTTAATTTATTCATTAAAGAAACTTAGATGAAGATGAAAAGTAATAGATTAAATTGAAATTCAGGCGTTTTGGAGGGGAAATGAGTTACTTCACAGTGGACAAGCAGAGAATGAAGGAAATTAATACGTTAGCCATTTTAAATGTAATAAGAGACATGGGGCCAATATCAAAAGCGGATATTTCTCGTGAACTTGATCTAAATGCAGCTACGGTATCTTCAAACTGCAAAGACCTCGAGGATCGGGGCATAGTTAAAGCTGTTAGAGAAGGGATTTCTACCGGGGGCAGAAAACCTACACTAATGGACTTGAATGCTGAAAAGGTTGTCATTATTGCAGTGAGCCTTGAAAGAAACGGTATGAGAATTGGAAGAATGGACTTAAATGGTCATTTCACTGATATGCGGACTCTAGCTTACGAAAAAGGTAGGCAGCTATGGGCCGTTTTTGACGTGTTAGGCCAAGTGATAGATAGAGAAAAATCGTTAATTGAAGAAGCGGGAGAAATCCTATTAGGCATTGGCTGTACAATTGATGGTATTGTTAATGCAGAAACTGGATATGTACAGCGTGCTCGAGATTTCCAGTGGAGGGAAGTTGCCTTTGGCAAGATTATGGAAGATAGATTTAAGTCAGTTGTTTGTCTAAGTGGAATGGGATCCGCTATGGCAGTCGCTGAGAGACTATATGGAGCTGGTTCAGACTGTGATAATTTTGTCCATGTGCATATAGGTGAGGGCATATATACTGGGGTATATATGAATGGACAACTTTACTCTGGTTTTAACTTTGGAGCATGTAATGTTGGTCATCATAAAGTTGCTTCAGAGAATATTAAATGCACATGTGGAAAATCAGGGTGTTTCGAAGCAGTGGCGACATACAATGGTATTGTGACCCGGTTTATTAATAAACTTGAAGAAGAAGAGATTAATAAACTTCTTGCTTATATCCAGTACGATTTAGCGAATGTAAACGCAGACATGATCTATAATATGGCACTTCAAGGCGATCAGGTGGCTCAACAAATTATCAGAGACACAGGTAGATATATTGGTCGTGGGCTTGGTGCAATTGTCAATATGATAAATCCAGAAAAAGTCTTTATTTCAGGGATCTATGATGCTCATAATATTATGAATAGAAATATAAACAAACATCTTGCACATAATAGTATAGATAAAAACCTTTATCAAATGTATGTTGGGGAGAGTGGTTTACCTAGACATCAAGCACTTGTAGGAGCAGGTGCAGTTGTGGTTGATCGCTTGATGAAGGGCGAAATAAAATAGAAAGCGGTGATGGTGTGAAATCGATAAAAGCTTTATTTAAAATAGAAATGGCTGATGTGGCCGAAGCTTATAATACCGCGAGACTATCTGAAAACAAGAGTTATCTTAGAAAAATTTTAATAGCCTTTGGGGTTCTTCAGTTTGTCATGGTTTTCTTACATATTGTTCAAAGTGGGAGAGTGAATGAATCAGAACTACTCTTTTTTATAGTCTGTTTCTTTTTAACAGGAGCTATAGGTTTCGTTTCTATGATGGGCAAAGAGTTCTATTTTAGAGTGAGTCTGTTTTTGACAATGTTCTTAGCAACCATTTACAGCTGGTATGGATCAATAATTGAGTTTGGTGAGGAAACGTTTCTAATTGTACTTATTACGACAGCTTTGTTCATTGTGGATGCAGAGGGATACCGATTTTCGTCAATGATATCTGGATTGGTTTATATGTATGCTGTAATTACTCAGCAGAAACACTTTATACCAGATGGACGGTTTCTTGCACTTATAACTTTATTAGCGGTGCTGTGGTATTATACTGAACATAAACATAAGAGAGAAATAAATATATATAACAAAAATAGGGCATACAAAGAGCAACATGATCAACTTGAGCTTGAAATTGAGTACCGAGACACGTTAACAGATAGACTTATGGAAAGTGAACATAAGTTTCGCGTGTTCATGAATCATGTGCCAGCCGCATTAATAGTACTCGACGAAGGTCTAATTAAATATGCCAATAAAAGTACTTTGCAACTTACTGGCTATTCACGTGATGAGCTTGAAAATATTGACTGGATTGACTTAATCGATTATGAGGACGCTATTCTTCTAGAAAATAAAATGTCCAAGACGGATTGGGAGCCTGGTGAAGTAAGGGAATACACTGTTAGGGTAATTAATAAACTTAAGCGGCCAATATGGACAAAATTAGTTGTAACAGACCTAAAATATGACTCAAGAAGTGTCAAACTCATAAGTGGATATGACGTATCTAATCAGAAACGTTATGAAATGCAGTTGAACAAACTGGTTCGTATGAAAGAAGACATGCTTTTATTAACTCAATCGATCCTTGGAATTGATGATGTTGGGATCCTATATGATATTATTCTTGATGGTGCTATAGACAGTGTTGAAATGGCTGACCGAGGTAGTATTCTAATAGTTGACGAGGACGGTATGTTAAGAGCTGAGTCATTTAGGGGCTACGACCATGATTTGATGGATGGTTTTAAGTTGCCAATTGAGGAATCATTCCTATATTTAAAAACAGGTGGGCAAATTAAAAGTACAGAAATAATAAATGATATTTCTAGACTGTCAAATGTTAAAATTTATGATGCTCAGCTGAATCAATTTCAAGTTGCAAAATCAACTATTGGCACGCCAATTTTCCACAACGATATACTTTACGGAATGGTTTACCTAGACAGTCCGATCAAAAATGCCTTCAAAGAAGAAGATTATATGATGGTCGATTTTCTTCGGACTCAAATTGAAATGGCGATTAACAAACAGGCTCTAATGGATGAAGCTGTTTACTTGTCAAGATATGATAAGTTGACAGGTATATTTAATAGAAGATGGTTTGAAGAGTATTATCATACTATGGAAATGAAGGCTAAAAGGTACAACGACGAGTTTGCACTTGTTATGTTTGATTTAAATGGTCTAAAGCAAATTAATGATAAGTTTGGCCACCTTGAAGGTGACGCCATGATCAAAGGTTTCACTTCTAGATTAAAAGATCTCACCAGAGCTTCAGATATACTGGCACGGTTCGGTGGAGACGAATTTGTTGGAATCTTCCATGAAATAAATGAAGAGAACCTCAAAAATCGATTGAATAAATTTTCTGAGGACTTGATTATGAATCCTATCATAACAAAGGAGTGTCATATTCATTGTCGATTCAGTTACGGAGCAGCATTCTTTAGAGCGGATTCAGATGATTATGAAACCTTAGTAAAGATTGCTGACACGAGAATGTATGCTTTAAAAGAAACGCAAGAAAAAACATACGCAGTTGCCCATGATGAAGTTTCAGTTTAATGTAAGAGTACAAACAAAACAAAAGCAAAATAGAAAGCCTAAGAACAGTAAAACTCGTTCTTAGGCTTTTAAAATCTGTACTAATAGGAAGTGAACGTTTCAAGTGGCAAATATACATCTACCATAGTTCCTTTTCCATACTGGCTAGATATATGAAGATGACCGCCGTGTAGTTCGATTATTTTCTTGCATATAGAAAGGCCTAGGCCTGCGCCTCCAAGGCTCTGTGTCCTACTTTTATCCTCCCTGTAGAAAGCTTCAAAGATATAAGGGAGGGATTCCTCTTTAATGCCGATACCATTGTCTCTAAACGATATTATAAAATGATGATCCTTAATAGATGACAATATCTCAATTTCGCTGTTAGCATTTGAATACTTGATACTATTTTGAACAATATTCTCTACAACTTGAGATATTCTTGCATAATCAACCGTTAGGGGTACAGCTGGATATGGTTTTTGAATGACAAGTGAGATGTCACTATCATCTAACCAAAGTTCAATAGGCTCCATTAATCGTTCCATGAGTTCACGGCTATTGTACATTATAAGTTCTAGTGAGTAGCCATCCATGTCAAGCTGAGAAAACAAGAACAGGTCGTTGATCATTCCATTCAAGTATTCTGTCTTGGATTTAATTGTTCTGAGGTACCTTTCCATTCGTTCTGGATTTTTTCCCTTACCGTCAATTAACCCTTCAACATACCCTGAAATAGACGTGATTGGCGTTCTTAAATCGTGCGAAATATTAGTAATAAGTTGTTGCCTATTTTCAAGAATTTTCTGTTCTCTAATTCTACTTTCTTCAAGCTCGTGTCTCATGTTCTCAAATGCCTTTGAGAAGTCTTTAATCTCGTCAAGTCCGTTCAGCTCAATGCTAACATCTAGTTGTCCTCGTGCAATAGCATTTGCAGCGTTTTCAAGCCTGTCAAGCGGGCGAATATAGTTAAAATAGAAAAAGAGTCCAATAGGCAGAAAGGCAAGTAAAATTGCTATAACAATTGACCAAATATTGAGCTCATAGGATTTTTTTGAGTATGAATTCAGTAAATGTCTTGCGTCTTCATCAGCTCTTCCAACAAATGTTACCTCAATACCATCTGTAGTTTCTCCTTTTATATGCATAATTGACTCAAGTTCTTCTGGTGGTAGAATCAGTCGACTTATTTTATCCAAATAGCTTGAGGCAAGTATGGATGATTTTTCAAATCCGACTGATGTGTCAGAACCTGAAATCCAATTTCCATATTCGTCGTACACACTAATTAATTCTAGAGTTGTACCTATACCATATTCTTCAGACAGCTCATCAATTGTAGAGGTCATTATATTGTCATAATCTCTATATTCGGTTATAACTTCGTTCTTAGAATTTCATTTAGATGTTGGTAGAAAACATGAAGTTCATTTTTTTCAATAACCTCATATCCCCAAAATGAACCTTCTGTCATGATCTGAGTTTGAATAGATCCAACATGAATTAGTGCAAACGCGACCATAATAAGAAGAAACAGATAAACTCTAACAAGCAGTTTATTCATTTACGGTCCCTCCAGTGAACCTATAACCAACACCCCAGACAGTTAAAATGAATTTCGGGTTACTTGGATCAGATTCGATCTTTTCACGAATTTTTCTTATATGAACAGGAATCGTATTGTCATCTCCATAGTAATTGTTGCCCCAAACTGCATTTATAATTTGGTCTTTTGTAAGGACGTTATTGGGGTTTTGAGCAAGTAGCTTCAATAACTCAAACTCCTTATTCGTCATATTAACAAGCTTGTCATCAACATGTACTGTATATGCCGAGCTATCAATACGAAGTCCACCAAATTCTAGAATGTTGCTGTTACTTGATGTTGCTGTGCTTGGCTTATTCGACCTTCTTAGGTGAGCCTTAATACGTGCAACAAGTTCAATGGGACTAAATGGCTTTGTTACGTAGTCATCAGCGCCAATACCTAAAGCAAGAACTTTATCCATGTCCGTGTTTTTAGAGCTGAGAATTATAACTGGAATCTCAGAATCCTTTCTCATGAGTCGACATACCTCGAAGCCATCCATTTTAGGGAGCATTAGATCAAGAATGACAAGATCGGGTTTTTCAGATTGAAATTTTTCAAGGCCAGCTTGACCATCGATAGAATGAGCCACTCTAAAACCTTCGTCTTCTAAATAATCTCTAATAAGTTCAGCAATTTCCACTTCGTCTTCCACTATATGAATCAGTTCTTGTGCCATATGAACCTCCAAATTTATTGATTAATGTTTGTCTATTTTGACTTTCTCATAGTTTTCCTCAATTTAACTTTATCACTAACTCGTCGAACATAAAAGTTCATAAATTTCATTTAAGAATTATTAAGAATTGCATAAGTGGCTATTCAATCTTGCCATATAAGATGTATTTGGAAATGAAATGAGATTATTAATTTACTGGAGGTAGAGATATGCGTAAACAAATCGCTGTAGTTGCGGTTTCGGCAATGCTTATGGCATCGCTAACTGGCTGTGGACAGGCAGATGCTAAGGAAACAGCTCAAGCTGCTTCAATCAAAGAACAATCAGTACAAACGATTATGATTCAGAGTGGAGATTTAGATAGAACCCTATCGTATAATGGCGTTTTGTCACCAGCAAATACGGTTCATCTGGCTTCAATGATACCAGGTGAAATCCTTGAAGTGCCAGTACAAGTTGGTGATGATGTAAATGAAGATGACCTTGTTTATGTTTTAGATAAGGAAAACGTCGAAAGAGCATCTCGTAATGCTCAGTTATCGCTTGAAGCGGCACAACATCAGGTTCGATCAATGCAAGATCAAAATACTTTAGCTGTAAAGTCCTTCGAAAGAATGAAGGCACTTTATGAAAATCCAAATGGCGCAGCAATTTCAAAATCTCAATATGAGCAGGCTGAATTACAGGCAAGCAAAGCTGGTGTTGAAGCTGCAAAAGTTCAACTTTCTCAAGCTAAAATTGCAGTAGAACAATCACAAGACCAAATTTCAGATGCTGATTTAAAGTCTCCAATTACAGGTGTGATTTCAGCACTTAATGTAGAAGTTGGTCAAACCATTGGTCAGGGTCAACACGTAGCAAGTGTTATAAACATGGACGAAGTATATGTTGACATTCAAGTTGCTGAAAACATTATTGGTAGCCTAACTGAAGGTGATGTTATTAATGGTCGAGTGCCTGCAGTGTCTTCAGAACTTGTTTCTGGTACAGTTGATTGGGTGAGTCCAGCTGCAGATTTAAAAACAAGACTATTCCCAGTAAGAATCGTATTTGATAATGCAGACCATGCAATCAAACCAGGTATGTTTGTAGATATTAAACTCAATATTTCAGAAGCATCAGATGCAATTATTGTTCCTTCAACATCAATTCTTGAGAGAACAGATGGAAAAATAGTTTATGTAAGCAACAATGGTGTTGCAGAGGAAAAATATGTTGAAGCTGGTTTTGACAATGGTGAGTTCACTGTCATCCTAGATGGCCTAGATAGTGGCGATGAACTTGTTGTAGAAGGTCAGCAGTTTATCGAAAATGGGACACCTCTGAAGGTTAATGGGGGTGAGTAATATTGGATATTTCAAAACTATCGGTTAAGCGCCCTGTTACTGTAATAATGGTAACGCTGATCATTATTATTATGGGTGCAGTTTCACTTAGCATGCTTGCGGTTGATTTATTCCCGAGTATTGAGTTTCCAGTAGCGCTTGTTGTAACGCAGTTTGAAGGTGCTGGGCCAAAAGAAGTAGAGAAGATGGTGGGTAAACCCATTGAAGACAGTCTAGCAACTTTAGAAGGTCTTGAAACAATAACTACTAATGCAATGAATGGTTCTGCCGTAACCATACTCCAGTTTGATTTTGGAACGGATATGGACATGAAGGCCATAGATATACGTGAAAGTGTCGATCGCGTAAAAGGGTATTTGCCTGAGGACGCGAATGAACCTATGGTTCTAAAGCTGGATATTAACGCAATGCCAATTATGAACTTAACACTGAGTGGCAATAAAAGTATTAGCGAACTTGAACAGATCGCAGAAGATATTGTATCCCCGAGCCTAGAACGTATTAATGGTGTGGCATCGGTTTCGGTAACAGGTGGAGAAGAACAAGAAGTTCAAATCAATGTTTCCGAGGAAGTATTGTCGGGTTACGGTTTAACAGCGGGACAACTGGCACAAGTCATTCGTTCTGAGAACTTTAATACACCACTTGGAAACATGAGCAAAGGGCCATTAGAACTAAACATTAGACAAGTTGGTGAGTTTGAAGATGTCGGTGAACTACAGTCACTTGTTGTGTCTCTTCCACGTGGCGGACAAGCTCGACTTGAGGAAATTGCGGATGTAAGACTTGTATCAAAAGATGTCAGCGGTAAGGTACATCGTGATGGTGAAAGAACGATTAACATCTCAGTTCAAAAATCATCAGATGCCAACACAGTAGAAGTTGCTCGGGAGCTTAGAACAGAAATTTCCGAGTTACAAAGTCAACTTCAAGGTGCTGATCTTGATATATTTAGCGATTCAGCTACAAATGTTGAAAATTCAATAGATAATGTTGTTCAGTCAGCATTAGTTGGTGGTGTTCTGGCAGTTATAATTTTATTCCTGTTCTTAAGACACTTTAAGTCAACACTGGTCATTGGTCTTTCTATACCAATTTCAGTAATTGCAACTTTTATTCTAATTTATTTTAACGGGATCACACTAAACATGATGACCCTTGGCGGTTTAACCCTAGGTGTAGGTATGTTGGTGGATAACTCTATTGTTGTTCTTGAAAATATATTCCGTTATAGAACAGAAGGTGTGGAAGCAGAGGAAGCAGCTATAAAAGGCGCAAATGAAGTTAGAAATGCAATATTTGCATCTACTTTAACAACAATCGTGGTATTCCTTCCATTAACATTTGTTGAAGGTATGGTTAGTATCCTATTTAGAGATTTCAGTTTGACAGTAGTCATGTCACTGCTAGCCTCTCTATTCATTGCCCTTACATTGGTTCCTATGCTGGCATCAAAACTCCTTGCTACCAATGCAGATGCATTGAAGACAGGAGAAAAGAAAGCTGGTATTTTCAGAACTATAGAAAAGAAATACAGAGGGCTGCTTAAATTCTCTGTAAAGCATAGAAAGACAGTTATAAGTTTTACTGTGGCAATATTTGTACTGAGTATGGGACTTATAGGTTTTGTTGGTGCAGAATTCTTCCCATCATCTGACGCTGGACAAGTATCAGTTTCAGTGAAATTACCAGAGGGTAGTGCTCTTGAAAAAACACAAATATATGTTGACGAGATTGAAACTTCTATATTAGAGGTTGCAGGCAATGATGTTGAATCTATTCTATCCAGTACAGGATATGGAGACCAGATGAGTTCCATGACTGGCTCTACATCATCAAATAGCGCAACAATCAACGTAGAACTCGTTCCTCTTGATAGTCGTGAATTGTCAGATAGAGAAATTGCAGATATAATCCGTACAGAGCTTACTGGAGTTTCAGGTGCTGAGATTCAGGTCACTAATGAAGGTGGCGCAATGGGTGGCGGATCAATGATCGATATAAAGGTAAAAGGCGATGATATTGAAACACTTCGTATAATCTCCGATGACCTATCTGAGCAAATTAAAGCTGTTGAAGGAGCAAGAGAAGTTGAAACATCTCTTGAAGATGGACTTCCAGAAATTCAGTTGAAAGTTGATAGAGAAAAGGCAGGTCAATATGGCTTAAACAGCAGTGCAATTTCAAGTATGGTTAAAAGTAGAATTGATGGTATGGTTGCTTCCAGAATTAAGTTAAATGAAGAGGAAATCAATATCGTTATTAAGAGTGAACTTGAAGATGGTCGTCAGTTTGAAAACCTCCAAGATACAGCTCTAATTAGCCCGCTTGGTGTATCTGTTCCTCTGAGTCAAGTGGCGACAATCGAAGTTGAACAAGGTCCAAGTTCTATCACAAGAATTAACCAAGAGCGATATGTTAGCATTACAGGCGATGTGTTTGGCCGTGACCTGTCTGCAGTAAATAAAGACATTGTTGCAGTGCTTGAAGCTTATGAAATGCCAGCTGGTTACAATTTTGAAGTTGGTGGTCAGGCTGAAGAAATGCAAGAATCATTTACTAGTTTATTTATGGCACTAGCGCTTTCCGTAGTCCTTGTTTACATGATTATAGCATCACAGTTTGAGTCACTGGTTCAACCATTTGTAATCATGTTCTCGGTACCTCTTGCAATGTCTGGTGGTTTAATCGGACTTGCAACAACGGGAACACCTATGAGTGTTCCGGCAATGATTGGTATGATCATGCTTGCGGGTATTGTTGTAAATAATGCAATTGTACTTGTTGACGCAATCAATTTAAGAAGAGAAAGAGGCGAGTCGAGGGAAGATGCAATTATGTCCGCTGGTCCAATTCGTCTTCGTCCGATTCTTATGACTACTATGACGACGGTTCTTGGTCTTGTTCCTATGGCAATGGCAATAGGAGAGGGCTCTGAATCAATGGCACCAATGGCACGATTCGTTGTTGGTGGACTTCTGTTATCGACACTACTGACACTGGTGTTTATTCCAGTACTATACACAATTGCCGATGACCTAATTGTGAAGTTTTCTGGTTCTAAGAAAAAGGAAAAATCTTCAGAACCCAAAGCGGTATTTGAGTCTTAAACGTTAATAGTCGTATTAAAAAGTATGTATTAAGACCCAGAGATGAATAACTATTTGTCTCTGGGTCTATTTCATTTTCTGAAAGAAAAATATTACAATATTACCACAAGATATACTAATTTTCTTTTTTACGAAAGTTTTAGTGGTAGAATGAAAGCGCTATCAACTAAGTCTTATATTTAGGGAGAATTTAATGAATCATTCATATATTTATCATAGTCCTACTAGAATGCTATGCCCTGAATGCATGAGCGTAATAGAAGGAAAAGTCGTTATAGAAGGCCTTTCAGTATTTCAACTAGGTATGTGTCCTGTTCATGGAGAAATTAAAACACTTAGAGAAACTGACAAAGAATGGTATTTAAATCGATATAGTTTTGACAAAGCTGGTACGAATACTAAAAGAGATACTGTATTCAAAAACGGATGTCCTCATGACTGTGGTATATGCCCAGGACATGATCAGCACACTTGTATTGGTCTGATTGAAATCACCAACCGTTGCAATCTAGAGTGTGAAATGTGTTATGCAGCGTCGTCAACTGGAAAAGACCTTTCACTTAAAAAAATTGAAAGTATGTTAGATTACTATCAGGAAGCTGAAAATGGGGACGCAGAAATTTTACAAATTAGTGGAGGAGAACCTACACTTCATCCTCATATTATTGATGTAATTAAGGAAGCACGTAGGCGTGAGTTTAAGTACGTCATGCTTAATACAAATGGCATTCGAATTGCAGAAGACCAGGACTTTGTGAAGGCTTTATCTGAGTTTAAAGGTCGTTTTGAAATTTACCTACAATTTGATGGTTTAGAAGACGGCTATTATAAGTCGCACCGAGGTAAAAACTTGTTAGAGACCAAACTTAAGGCAATAGAAAATTTAATTAGCTATTCCATACCGATTACGTTAGTTGTCACCGTCTCTGAGTTCAACAAAGATCATTTGGGGGAGATTGTTGCATATGCCATGGACAAACATGGAATTCGTGGCGTGAATTTTCAACCATTGTCTCAATATGGAGAAGAAAAACAAGTAACGCAAAAGAATGAGTACAGTTCTATCACTCTTACAGACGTTTTGAACGCCATTGAAGATCAGACTGTTGGTGCTGTTCGTAAAAAGGACTTTGTCCCGTTACCATGTAATGTGGAAAGAATAGCAGTCAGTTATTTTGTGAAAGGTAAAAAAGGATTTGTACCAATACTTAGACATATTGATCTGAGCGGCTACCTTCCAATTGTGAACAACACACTTAACTTTGAAATGGATGACTTAATGTCGAAAACTGGACTTCTAAGCTGTGATTGTTTCAAAACGATACGTAATTTGAAAGGTATAATTCCTGCTGATTGGCTCTTAAAGTCTAGTGCAGACAAAACTCAATATATTGATGAAAATACATTTCGAATGACTGTGACATCTTTCTTAGATCGGTACAATTTTGATGTTAAATCAGCCCAAAAAGAATGTGTGCATGTAATCACCCCTGAATTAAAACGTATTCCATTTTCTACATACAACATGATGTATAGAAAGTGAGGCGCTAAAAGATGGATGTCATAAATGCTATGAGTTTCAAGGAACAGTTTATTTACATGGCTATACCAGTGAGTGTGACGGTTGTATTTTTAGCGATACTTCTTAATGCAATGGAGTTTGATAAAGAGTCTGAAGTTGTATGGTATAAGAAGTCATTTGTTGAAACAGGTAGTATGGCACTCTTTGCAGTGCTTTGCTTTGGTGTATATAGATTGAGAATTGGACAAGTATTTTTAAATGATGTATGGAAGTTTATCGGAGCTGGGATAGTGTACTTTAGTTTAATTGTAAATTTACTTGGAAGATACTATCTAAAATCCAATTGGTCAAATCAGATACGTGTGAAGTCAAAACACAGTCTGGTAAGTGGTGGACCATATAAATTTGTACGTCACCCACTATATACTTCAACAATTTCCATGATATATGGAGCAGGTCTTATTTATGGGAACTATACCGTACTTATTCTTAATTCAGTAATCTTTATACCTATGATGGTACTGCGGGCAAGCCAAGAAGAAAAAGCTCTTTGTAAGCATTTAAAGGGATATGAAGAGTACCAAGGACATGTTCCAATGTTAATGCCATTTGGAAGAAGTTTAAGTAAATTGACGAAGAAATTATAGTTGGAAATGAAAAAGCAATACAAAAAAGAGAAGGGAAGTGAAGCGGTGTTATATTTGATTGGTTTTGTTGCAGGTATTCTATTTGGGGTGAAGTATTATCTAAAGAGACTTCCATTTACTGAAGAAGAAATTCAAAGAGTAATAGAAATGGGAGAAGAACCACCAAAATCTAAGAACCCCAATCGTAAAATTAGACCAAGAAAAAACCGAGTTTAATTATAGAGTCAATTCTTTTAGGGTTTGCTGTATTTGTATTAACACAAGTACTTGTTATATTTTTATTATTCGGCGCTTGTCTTTTAGGAATTGGATTCTAAATAGGAGGATATAAATGAGACGTGTTCATCCTGTTAGGATTTCTAAAATTGGTTTTGAGTTTTGCAGATACGGTGTGGCGGCATTAGTGTGGCTAGCGGTTCTGTTTAATAGTTATGAATGGCTGGTTGCAACAGCCTTACTTTTAGGGGCTTCTGCCTTACTCAAGGTGCGCAAGGCACCTATGGTTGTACTTGGTCATTTTCTCATGGGTGGTATGTTGCCAGATAAAGTAGTTGTAGATGAATTGGGAATGCAATTTGCGCACGCTATGGGATTTGTACTAAACATAATAGTTTTAGCAGTTGTAATTTTTGTTCCTGCCATTGGGTGGTGGGTAACTCTTGCATTTGCACTCATGAAGACAGTGAGCGCAGCAGGACATTGTTCTGCTCTTAAATTGTACGGGTGTTTAAACAATGATGAGTGCTGCAAGGGTGTGAAAAAATATGTTTGATTCACATATACATCATATTGATTGGGGTTTACATCCGACAATAAAAATAGGTTCTTTAGAAGTTGAAGCATATGGGTTAATGATTACATTAGGACTTGTATTTGGATTGATATTACTTAAAGCCTTAAGTCGAAATCGTGAAGACTATTTTCATGACGATGGCATTATAATCGTTGTTTCAGCTCTTTTATTTGGTACACTCGGTGCTAAGCTACCACTATGGATTATGAACTGGAGCGCAATTGTTGGCCCCCCTTTTTCTTGGGAGCTTTTTATGAGCGGACGGACAGTCCTTGGCGGATTCCTTGGAGGCTTAGCGGGTGTTATGTTTGCCAAAAGGTTACTAGGCATCAAAGGTCGACATGGCAATAAACTGGCAGCACCAATAGCTCTAGGTATGGTGTTTGGTCGATTTGGCTGTTTTTTAAGAGGTTGTTGTTACGGTTTAAGCACCAATCACTCAATTGGAATTGATTTTGGGGATCATGTGTTAAGGCATCCAACGCAGCTTTATGAAGTTGGATTCCACACCGTTGCTCTTGTGCTGTTACTGAAACTATCAGTTCACAAGGAAGAGGGTGGGGTATGGATAAGTCGATATTTCACTGCATATTTGATTTATAGATTTTTTTCTGAATTTATTCGTATTCATCCACCCATTGCGCTGGGACTTACTTTCTATCAGTGGATATGTGTAGCTGGAATTGCACTTATAAGTTTGAAAGAATTTAGATTTAAAAAAGCGGAACGAACTGCAAGATGATATTCATCTTATAGTTGTTCCGCTTTATTTTTTATCTGGTTTACATCATACTGTTATATTTCGTTTTTATTCAGTAAATCATCAAGTGCTTCTTCAAATAAAATGGTTAGGCGTTCTTCATCAACACTATAATATACTCGGTTGAATTCACCAGATGTCTCCCGAATAATTCCCATGCCAAGTAGCTTGTTAATGTGGTATGACATTGTTCCTTTTGCAAGGTTGAAGTATTCAGCTAACTCCTTGCTGTACCATCTCTTTTTCCCAATCAGGCGAAGAATTTCTATACGCTTTGGATCTGATAAAGCTTTAAGAAGATCCTCTGTATTCTTTTTACGTTCCTGCTCGTTGAATCTGTTTTCAAGTGCAAAACCGTAAATGAAAATATTGCCTAGATCATTTATAGAGTGTGCATCCAATTCGTAGAAGTAACTGATGTACGCCGTGCCATCTGACATGTTGTCAGGAATCTTACCGCTGCTCTTAAACAACGCACCAAGGTAGGATTCAAGGTCGTCTTCGACATAATCCATATGGTGACTTTTAACTTCTTCTAAATGAAGCATAACTGCATTTTCAATGTATTGGAAGAAATCGTTGTAGTAAGTTTCAAATAGTATATCCAGGCGTTGTTTCGTTAATTCTGGATACTTAAAGAAGTGGTAGTACATTTGTGCTTCTTCATCTAGGCTGGCGTCATCTGTAATAGGCAGGTGGCCTAGGTGGATGAGCAGTCCTTGATAGCTAATGTTTTTAATTTCATCCACTGTTAATCTAAGTGCACTAGAAGCTATATTGATAATGTCTTCTGCAGTTAGTTCTTTGAAGTACTTTACGAATTCCTGTGGTGAACTGATTCCGTTTTCGTGAATGTGTTGAATAGATATCTTCTCAATACCACGGTAGGCTATAAAGAAGTTATCAATTTCATTACGTACAATACGCGGTAGCTTTTGCTCTATCTGGCCCATGTAAGACTCGATATACGTGTCTAATTGATAGCGCTTTTGCTCCGAGCTCAGCTCATATTGTGCTCGTCTGGCATAACGTGCCATGGAAGCAAGCATTTCAATAGCTGAATTAGTTTTTAACCCAAACATTGTAAAACCCCTTTTATATTCGATTTTAAACTTGACATTTCAAGTAACATACATGCTAATTATAACAAAATAAATCAAACGTGCAATAAGAAATTCCTACGTATAAACATACGTAGGAATTCTAAACTAATCTTGATTATTTGTCCTTAATACTGTTATTTGAAACTTTCCAGGATGTTATTAATATCCATAGGTGTTCTATTTCGCTTGGCTAAGGGTTTAATATCCTTCAAATGATCGACCCTTTCAAGGAATGTTGGTTGGTCATTTTTGTAAATTACGCCCACCGGAATTCCATCGTCTCCCCATTCAAGCGCTTTAGCAAACGCTAATTGTTGATTCGTAGGATCATAATCATCTGCAAGAGTATAAATTCTATCTTTATACCATTTATAAGTGTTGATTTTATTAAACGTAACGCATGGTTGCATAATGTCAATTAGTGCATATCCCTTATGATTCATCGCCTGTTTAATGATTTCAGTAAGATGCTCCTGATCACCAGAGAAGGCTCTAGCAACAAAACTGGCACCAATTGAGACTGCCATTGCTACAGGATTCAGCGGGTTTAGTCGTACACCTTCAAGCTGCAATGACGTTTTTTGTCCTTTGGCAGTTGTAGGTGACGCTTGACCTTTCGTTAAACCATAGACTTGATTGTCATGAACCATGTGAACAATGTCTAGATTTCGTCGAATGTTGTGTATAAAGTGGTTACCACCTTCACCATATGCATCTCCATCACCTGTTGAAAGCAAAATCTTAAGATCAGGATTTGCAACATATGCTCCAAAAGCTAATGGCAGACCACGTCCATGAAGACCATTTAAACCATTTGCCTTAATGTAATGGGGCATTTTAGCTGCTTGACCTATTCCAGAGACAAGAAGAACATCTTCAGGGTTTAAATCCATATCGTTCAGAGCGGATTTTATAGAGTTTTGAATGCCAAAGTTACCACAACCCGGGCACCATGTATTTTCTACGCTGTTATCAAATCTATTTTTACCAGATATAGTAGCATTTTCGTTTACTTCTCTATTTACTTCAATATGAGTCATATTACATCAACTCCTTTACTTGCTGAGCAACTTCTCGGAAATTCAATTGACGACCATCGAATTTTAAAATGCTTTCATCCATTTCGATACCTGTTTCCATTCGAATCAATCGTGCAAGTTGTCCAGTGTAATTCATCTCAACATTAATAATCTTTTTTGCTGTTGTTGCGTAGGACAGTAATTTTTTCTCAGGAAGAGGGTAGATGTCACCGAATATTAATGCACCAACGCTGAGGCCTTCACCGTTTAAGAGTTCTACAGTGTCCTTTAAAGCACCATTCATAGAGCCCCAACCAACTAATATGATTTCAGCAGAGCTAGGACCATAGTAATCGGGTTCTTTAACTTCCTTTCTAAGAAGGTCGAGTTTTTTCATTCTTCTATGCATCATTTCTGTTCTGAGTGTTGGATCTTCGGTAATATGGCCAACTTCATCATGTTCATGACTGTCAACAAAAGTTAAGGTTGAGCCGCTTTGCCCCGGAAGCATCCGTGGTGTTAAAGAACCACTTAAGTCATAGATTTTGTATAACTCATTAAGATCATTTTGATCGTCTAAGTGACTATGAATTTGAAGTTTGCTTAAGTCGGGTTCTGTAAAAGTTTGAGCCATGTCTGCCAAGTATTGATCACTTAGAATAAAGACTGGTATTCTATAGGCTTCTGCAATGTTTAGTGCTCTTGCAGACTGATAGAAAGCATCTTCAACGTCCTTTACTGCAATGATCATTCTAGGCATTTCTCCTTGTGGCGCAGTGAGAACAAAACTTAAGTCACTTTGTTCTGTACGAGTTGGAAGACCTGTCGCAGGGCCTGGCCTTTGAACGTCAACAACAACGATTGGGACTTCTCCAATACCTGCAAATCCTAGAGCTTCAACCATAAGGGCTAGACCACCACCAGATGAACCAGTCATTGACCTTGCACCAGTGGCGGAGGCACCAATAACAACATTCATTGCAGCGATTTCATCTTCAGCTTGTTCAACCAAGATACCAGCCTGAGCTTCAAATTGACTAAGTGTAGTCATAACGCTTGTTGAAGGTGCCATTGGATATGCACAATAGAAGTCCAGTCCGCCAGCTAAAGCTCCAAGAGCAATAGCCTGATTCCCAGACATGTAAAGTGCAGTGTTGTCCTGAGAAGGCAATGGTTCAAAGACCTTTTGTGAAGCGTTAAAAGCTTCTAAGGCTGTGTTGTGATTTTTCGTTCGCATTGCGTCGGGCCATTTTTTTATATTGATTTTTTTAAGTTCATCTTCGCTTAAGCCGATTGCTTTAATTATCGCACCAACGGCAATGGATGAGAGACCTCTAGGGTTTTGATTGTTAGCTCCGATTTTTTTTATCGGAATTCTAATAACGTTTTTTACATCTGTAGTAACGTCAGTATCACAGATTATAAAGCCGTTTTCATGTAGTTTTGAACTGTGTAGATTTACAGCTTCTTGATTCAAAGCCATGAGTATATCTACTTTGGGGTCATGACCTGAAATTGCTTCGTTTCCAAATCGAATTTGTGTGAAATTCGCACCTCCGCGAACCCTTGACATATAGTCCTTCATTGAATGGATATGGTATCCTTGATCTCTAAGGATTCTCACTAAAAAATAGGAGAGTGTATTTATACCGTGGCCAGCTGTGCCGCCAATTAATATGTTTTTTATCATTTTAATCACCTCATTGATAATGATTCTCGTTCGATTGGTTATAGTATACCAAAATAGTGCACAATTACAATGGGAATCAGAAATAAAACACTGGTTTTAACTTAACAAATTGTAATAAATACATAATTGAAACTGTTATAATCGTATACAATTTTGATGGATTGACCATTGGTATTAATAGCCAATTGGATGGAAATTAAACCACTGCTTGTCAAGTGATGCGACTTAATTTAAAATCTAATTAGAGATAAATAAGGCCTAGGGTTTATAGCGAGGCAGAATGGTGTGATAAAATGACAAGTAAAAAAATGAAAGCTGTATTATTTTGCGTGATTGGGGTTGTAGCGCTTACTGGATGTCAATCATTCACAAGGGAAGCTGGAGTTGAGTCAGCGCCAGTTGTTTCAAATGGTGGGGCAACAATGATCTCTGAGTTGATCGACTTAAGTGATCGGCTTCATTTCCCAGAAGTAGAAGAAGCATCAGGTATTCTATTGAGCGAAACTGGATACATTCAGACAATGTCTGATGAAGTAGACAATTACTATTTATTTAATGATGAAAAAAATGAACGTTATCTGAAATCAGAAATGGTTCAGGAGTGGTCTGTTAAGGAACGTGACAAACTTATTAAACTGACTATGGAGTTTGAGAACCAATTCGAAACCTACCAAATTAAGTTTGATGACAGTATTGAAATGATTAAAATAGCGTCAGGATCTAGACTGCCAAGCGTATTTATTTCAGAGAATGCTATTGTATTAACTCAAGACGCCGTTGATATGCACAAGGATAATTTAAAGGATGAACTTGTTCAAACATACTTTAAGCTGTACTTATCGAAACATCCTCAAATGCTTGACGATATGAGTGTAATGCTCGGGTTTTCTGAGCTGAAAAGTTTAAGTCTAAAAGATTATTTAATAGATGATATTGTAATACGACCTGACATTATAAAGCCATATATTTATGAAGCTAGACGAGGTGATATTGAAACATCACCACCTTATAATTGGGTACCTGTTACTTTTATAAATCCTGAAACGAATAGGCTTGAGGACCATATGCTTGCTGTCACAGTGACTACTAATGGTGAAGCTATAGCAAGTACACTTACTACTCAAAATATGTATTTAACAGAGATTAATGATTTGAGCAGTCATATGGCTGTACCGCTTTCTAAACTTGAGGATGCATACAAAATTTTTGGAGAAATTCCTGAGTTCTACACACATCCTGAAGATATTCTTGCACTCAATTTTATGTACTTGGTTTTAGACCGCCCCGTTACAGGCACTGGTACAATAGACAAACTGAAAGCTAAGCTAGAGTCTTAAATTTCATAAACATGTAAAACCCTGTTGGTTGAATGTAAAATGTTCATTGACAGGGTTTTTTATATTTCTCTGAGGGTAAATAGTCCATGGGGAGGGATTCAATTGATTGATTTATATATTGATATTACCAGTGGCGTAAGCGTTACTGAGCTTATAAACAGCATTGTTAGTTCTGGATTTATACAAATGGACAGTCTTATAGAACTTTTGAATGATAAGTTTGGGAGCATCGCTAAATTTTCATATCAGAGTATGCATCAAGACGGTGTAGATAAAACAAACTTACATGTAAAAGGACATATAACTGCAACCAGTCAAGAAGAGCAAGATGGGTACTTGTATCGACGTATTAACGATTATGGAAACCAGATAAATTCGGATATGAACGTGAATGAGAGCCTGTTAATAAATAGGTTTTCAGGTGATAGAAGAAGCGATGAAGTGAGAAGTTTAAATTTAACAAGGCGAATCACAGCTGTTGATTTGGAGAAATTATCAGAACGGTGGCCAGCTCGTGTACAACTCATAGGTGCTGCCCTATATACACTTTTGCGAACTTATGATATTGGACGAATTTTTGTTATAGATGATGTCCAGTTATCAAATGGTATGTCTTATAATTTGAATGACGCCTGGACCCATAGAAACTTTCTAGTACCAGATGAGTGTGCTGCTCTTGGGGCATTGATAGCACATGGAGAAGCGGTTTCACGCGAAGAGTTTTTTAAGGTTGTTGGAAGGCCTCAAGACGAGGATAATGAGCGTTCTGTACGGAAACTTGAAAATGTTTATTTCACTGGACATAAAGATAAGCTTTACAAATTGGACACGACTCGCTATAATGAGTACCGTAATAACATGACAAATAAATAATCGTTTGAAAAGTGGGGAGCCTGGAAACAGGCTGAGATAGAAATGTGTATTTCTGACCCAAAGAACCTGTATGGATAATGCCTGCGTAGGGAGCTTTTCATGTTAATCGCAAATATTTTTGTGACTATCGTGCATACTCTATTGGGTGTGCATTTTTTATTGCTATGAATTATAGTGAAATGCACATATCAATAACAATAACTCTGGCACATCCCGGGCTCATGTCTATGAGGAGGATGAAAAATGTATAAAACTCAAATGGAAGCAGCACGTAAAGGTATTCTAACTAATGAAATGAAGGCAGTAGCAGAAAAGGAACATATCTCTACTGAACTTCTTATGGAAAAAATGGCTGCTGGAACGATTATAATTCCTGCAAATAAGAATCACAAGAATCTTAACCCTGAAGCAGTGGGTGAAGGACTAAGAACAAAAATTAATGTTAACCTTGGGATTTCAAAAGACTGTAAAAGCTTTGAAGTGGAAATGGAAAAAGTTGAAACTGCAATAAATATGGGTGTAGAAGCCATCATGGATCTAAGCTCTTACGGTAAAACGAGAGAATTTAGACAATTACTTATTGAGAAGTCACCAGCTATGATTGGTACAGTTCCCGTCTATGATGCTATTGGTTTTTATGATAAAGAACTTTCAGACATTACAGCTGATGAGTTCATTGATGTAGTACGTCGTCATGCAGAAGATGGAGTAGACTTTGTAACAATTCACTCGGGCATGAACAGAGACACAATGGAAGTATTCAAAAGAAATCCAAGATTGAATCATATCGTTTCAAGAGGTGGCTCACTTATATATGCTTGGATGGAGCTGACAGGAAATGAAAATCCATTCTACGAGTTCTACGATGAGCTTTTAGAGATCTGTTATGAGTATGATGTAACAGTTTCCTTAGGTGATGCATGTAGACCAGGAAGTATTCATGATGCTACAGATGCAAGTCAAATTAAAGAACTAATGACGCTGGGTGAGCTTACAAAACGTGCTTGGGAGAAGAATGTTCAAGTCATGGTAGAAGGTCCAGGGCATATGGCACTAAATGAAATTGAAGCGAATATGCTGCTTGAAAAGAAGCTTTGTCACGGCGCACCATTCTACGTACTTGGCCCTATCGTTACAGATGTAGCTCCTGGGTATGATCATATTACAAGTGCTATTGGTGGTGCTATTGCTGCAAGCCATGGTGCAGATTTCCTATGTTACGTCACACCTGCAGAACACCTTAGACTACCAAATTTAGATGATATGAAAGAGGGTATCGTTGCCTCTAAGATTGCAGCCCATGCTGGTGATATTGCTAAAGGTATTCATGGTGCTAGAGACTGGGACAATAAAATGAGTGCTGCAAGACAAAAGCTTGATTGGGAAGGTATGTTTGAGCTTGCTCTTGAGCCAGAAAAGCCAAGACGATATAGAGCAGAGTCAATGCCAGAGCATGAGGACACGTGTACAATGTGTGGCAAAATGTGTTCAATGAGAAATATGAATAAAGTTATGGAAGGCAAAGACCTAAACATTCTACGTGAAGATACTGTATAGGACTTGCTATGTGTAGTAATGATAAAAGGGGTGTGCCATTTGGCAACACCCCTTTAATAAAAGCCGAAGGGTCTTACAGACCAAGGGAAGCATGTGGTGTTTTTGCAGTTTCTTTCACAGAATTAACAAATGTCATGAATGTTGTTCTATCTGGGCTTAAAGCTCTTCAACATAGAGGAGAAGACGGTTGTGGTATTGCCTATGTGGTTGAAGGAGACAATACTACTAATCAGACTTTGGATACCATGAAGAGTTCAATCAAGTTGCATAAGTCCGTGGGACTTGTACATAATTTAAGAAAATCAATTTTTGATGACATGAATGAATCTAGAGAAGATGACTTAGAATGGTCAGAAGTTACTTTGAACACAAAATCAGCAATTTCACATGTAAGGTATGGGACACAAGGTGGTAATACTCTAACTTACGTCCAGCCATTTTCAGACGTTGAGAAAACGACAGCTATTGCCTTTAATGGCCAGATTGAACCAGGGCGATTTAAGAGTGATACTGAAAGCTTGTTTAATCGGTTTCAATTGGCATTAAAAAGAATGTATGAGCTCAATGAGGTTGAGTCTGAAACCAATTCAGGAAAAGAATGTGACTTAGAGTTCGTTTCTAACTTGACTTTTGCCAGAGACAACGAAGCTTTTTCGGCCGTAGGCATTCATAAAAGCAGAATATATGCTTTTAGGGATTGTTTCGGCACAAGGCCACTTTTTATAGCCCAATTTAAACATTTTGATAGGCAGGGTATTGCTGTTGCATCTGAATCCTGCGCATTCAATCATTTAGACATCATTGAAGTTAGAGAAGTTCAACCTGGTAGTCTCATTGTGATCGAAAATGGGGAAGTTATAAAGCAGTACAACCTCAAAACCCCTCCACATCGATTTTGTGCTTTTGAAGCCTTGTATTTTAGTCGAGAGGACAGTCTATATACTTCTGAGTCTTATTATGAGGTCAGAAAAAATCTAGGAAAAATGCTGGCCTTAGCAAGTAGAGAAAAAGATATAAATGTAGACCTTGTTATAGGTGTTCCCCAGTCGGGAATGCCCTCAGCTTTAGGGTATTCAAGAGAATGTGGACTACCTTTGGAGTTTGGTCTTTTAAAGAATAGATATACAGGAAGAAGTTTTATTCAATCGGACGACTCAAAGAGAAAAGAAATGGTTGAAGACAAGCTTCAGGTACAGAGTTCTGCTGTTAGAGGAAAACGTGTAATTGTAGTGGATGACACCATAGTTCGAGGCCATACAATGAAGCATATTGTTGACCTTTTAAGAAAAGCTGGGGCATTAGAAGTTCATGTTAGAATACCTGCACCGCCAATACTATCACCATGTACAAAAGGGGTAGACACAGGGCGTGAGACGAAACTGCCAGCTGCTGATTTACTAAGTAACGAATTAGAATTGCACATTGGGGCAGATAGTTTGTCATTCCTAAGTTTGGATGAACTAAAGGAAGTCATTGGCGATGGTATTTGTACTGATTGTTTCATATTGTAAAGTTATTCAAAAAGAGCCATATGAAAATTTCATCATAGGCTCTAATTTTTGCATCAAATTATGAATTTGTTGGTGTCATTTTTTAGTTCTTTTATGGGAGTCTTTTTTTCTACTGCGAGCTTCTATATAGTCTCCTGCTTTTTCATGGATGAATTTTGCGGCTTTGTTAGCGCCTTGTGCACCTTTTTTTAGCACATAGCCCGCCAATTTAGCTTTATATATAGCGCTTTTAGCTTCATGAATGGCAATGGGTTTAATAAGCTCAGTAATTTCATCCTTCATGGACTTTTCCTGTTGTATGTCATGTTCATTATTATTCAATGCACTATTCTCAACTTCGCTTTTTTCAGCATCAATATCATGTGTTTGTTTCTCGTTGTCTGCTTTTGACATATTATCACCTCGTATCTAGTTTCATCATAAACTAATAATGTCGTTAGATCATTATAAATTTATTAGAAATTATATGAAGGGTATGCTCACTTTGAGATTTTCAATTAAGCTCTTGGGGTATGAGTATCAAAAGGATAAGGAGGTATACTATGGACTCAAAATTAGGGCGTGTTGCATATTTAACAATTGGAACCACTGATATTGATAAATCAATGGATTTGTATAATAAACTAGGATACAGAGTTGAGAATAAAGGGCAGTCACCAGTAAAGTGGACAGAGATTTGTGATGGATCATTACATATTATTTTAGTTGAGGGAAAAGACGAGTACTTGGGACTAACCTATGTGTCTGATGACATTCAAACTAGCATTGGCAAACTAAAAACTGCAGGCTTAAAGCCGATTATGACTGTTGGGACTGAAGAGGAACCAAGGCAAATCATAGCACAAATTAGACAGGGGATGCTCCTGAGTGTGAATCAGTCTCGTAAAGACTTAGACTATAAATATGTAAGTAAAACACTGATGGATATTGATTACAATAATCCTGTACCAGAAGATTTCCCTAATAATCTGTGTGGTATATTTGGTGAGCTTGCTCTAAACATTGAGGATATTGAACAGGAAATCAAGTTTTGGGAGAATATTGGATTTAGAGTGGGTGAGAGGTTTGAAGAACCCTATCCTTGGGCAATTGTAACAGATGGTTTATTCATTATTGGTCTTCATCAAACAGATGAGTTTGACAAACCTGCATTAACATATTTTGCGCCTGATATGGCAGAAAAACTGAAGAGTTTATCAAACTCTGGAGTTGATTTTAAGAATATTGACAATGAAAACTCAGGTACAATTGATACGCCAGAAGGTCAGAGATTCTTTCTTTTTCCACTTGGTGGTTGATACCTTCTTTTTAATGGAACACTATGATAAAATATTATAGAAACCCAAATAGAAAATGACGGAGGGTGAGGCTATGGATCGTGTAGAACTCCTTCAACGTGCTGTAGAGTACGAACGAGAAGGTTATGATTATTATATGCGTCAGTCAAAAATGCTTCATGATCAGCAGATCTGCGACTTGTTTAAGGTTGTGGCACAAGAGGAATTGAAGCACATTGATTGGTTAAAGGCCATTATTTCAGATCAACTGGATTCATCGGAAAAACTAGCATTTTTAGTATCTGCTCAGCCACTGAGAGATGTGAAAATCGACTGGGATTCTATTAAACGAATTGGTTTATCGGATATAAACAACGTATATGATCATGCAATTAAACTGGAAGCGGATGCTATTGAGTTTTATGAAAGCTTTAAAGGCACTGTAAGTCCAGAATCTGAAAAACTTTTAGACACTATAATCGCTTGGGAGAAATCTCATCTTGAACTGTTTAAGCGATTAAAAGAAAATGGGAATTCAGCAGTATAACGTACATATTGATTAATGAAGCTCTGAATAGACTCTTTTTATAGGATTTGTTCAGAGCTTTCTTTCTTCTAGATATACTTTCGAGGTGAGTCAATGTATAAATTGAAAGCTATTGAGTGTAAGTCGGCACTTCATAAATTAAAAAGAAATTTGCCATATGACTATGATCTAAATTTATACAAGGGCTGTACTCATAATTGCATATATTGTTATGCTAGATATACAACTA
>LQAE01000109.1_pt1 | contig 35366 bp, 35 predicted proteins | sample 1535771 | NCBI WGS metagenome assembly LQAE01 (sample SAMN04331582, study PRJNA305678) | bioreactor metagenome | isolation source: bioreactor_1 inoculated with Wadden Sea sediment 1st replicate of a... | place: Germany:Bremen
CAATCACTGCAGCGGAAAACACCGGCGGGGCCCGAAGCGGCTCCATCACCATCGCCGGCAGCAGCTACCAAATCAGTCAGGATGCACGTCCCTCTGTTTTCTTTCGAATTATGTTTCTCTTAAAAAAATTATTTTTCGTCTTTTTCCCGATTCAGTGATCATTTCATTTGAGCACAACCATACCCATATTTTTTGATCCGTCTGGTCTTTTGTCCCCCACCGCCCAGTCAGTAATGTCAGACGTGACCCAGCGCGTCCACAATACCTGCGTGGGCCGCTTTTCTGGCAGGAATGATGGACACAATGATGGAAAGCAGTCCCAGAAAACACAGGGTGATCCCCATATAGGCCGGCACCAGATGGACTTCCAGGGGGATGTAGGACACAATATTGGGCGGCATCCACTGCGGATCCAGCACTTTGACCATCAGCCAGGCAAAAAGGGTGATTCCAAGCCCCGCGACAGAGCCGGTAATACCCAGGATGCCGCTCTCCATGGCAAACAGGGTCACCACCCCTGAGCGTTTCATTCCCAAGGCCCGGAGGGTACCGATCTCTCTGGTTCTTTCCATGACGGTCATGCTCAATGTATTGATGATACTGGTGACGGCGATGGTGAGAACAATGATGAAAACCAGAAGGAAAATAATGTCAAACATGTTTTTGACCTTTCGGTAAAAAGGCGCCATTTCATCCCAGGTTTTTATTTCCATATCCAGGCCGTTTTTGAGAAAAATCCCTTCAAGTGTCGTTTTGACCGGAAGGGTGAGGGTGTCATCGGAAAGGAGCACGGCCAGGCTGCCGACGCTGTCTGTATCGTAAAGCGTCTGGGCAAATTCAAGCGGAATGGATACGATCATGTCGTTGAGGGCTTCAACAGGAACATGGAATTTCTGGCGGATTTCCATGTCCAGGGCGTTGATTCTTCCATCCACGGTGGGGGCCATGACAATGGCACTGGATCCAATGTCCAGATCGAGCTTGTCCGCCAGTCCATGGGTGATGCCGGCACCGTAGATGAGGTCATCGGAAAGAGGATCCCCGTCATACAGCTTGAGCCGGCGGATCATGCCAGTGACCGACTCCTGTATCCTTTTTGTCTGAGAGGGAATTTTACCCATTCCGATAAAAATGGTGGAGATTTCTCCATTGCTGATCAGGCCCATGATCTGGAGCTGGGGAGCTGTCGCCGTCACCCCTGGGATCTCATTGCAGAGGTGCGTGATCTTTTGAAGTTCCACGTCTGAGATTAAAAATTTCGTAGGCTCGATTTTTCCTTCGGTCAGAAATCCTTTTTTAAATATGGACAGGTGACCGGCGGCATCCACATAAATGGATGAATCTTTCAGGTTGGTGAAAATATAGGAAGTAAATCCGCCGAACACATTGATGGCCGCATATCCCACGGCAATGGCCAGAATGGTGTAAAGGGAACGTCGCTTGTTTCTGAACAGATTGGCCAGCGCATACCGGATCCAGATCGTTCTGTCAAATTTCATCCGTTTCTCCCGAAAAACCCTGCCCCGGAAGGTTTTTTTGGGTTTCTTTCTGGAAAACATCCGCTGTCAATCGGCCGTCCTGCAGATGGATTCGCCGGTCGACACTGGACAGTAACCTCTGATCATGGGTTGAAAAAATAAATGTGGTTTCCTTTTCATCGTTGATATGCTTCATCAGTCCGATGATCTTCATGGCATTTTCCGAATCCAGGTTGGCGGTAGGTTCATCTGCAACGATCACCACCGGATCCATGACAAGAGCCCTTGCAATGGCCACCCGCTGCTGCTGACCCCCGGACAGTTTGTCAGGCCTGTGAGTGATATGATCCTCAAGGCCCAGGGTCGCAAGGAGGTTTATGGCTTTCTGTTTTCCGGCCTTTCCGGCAGTCCCACGGATTTGAAGCGGGAGCATCACATTGTCCAGAGCGGATAACACCGGAATCAGATTGAAGTTCTGAAATACAAATCCGACATATCTGTTTCTCAGTTCACTTTTCTGATTGTCGGATAGGCCGGAAACCGCTGTTCCATTGAATGTCAAAGACCCTGATGTGGGGCTATCTGTCAGACCGATCAGGTTGCACAAGGTGGTTTTGCCCGATCCGGACGGACCCCATATGGCAATGAATTCCTTTTTATGAATGACCAGATTCAGGTTTTGAAGCGCAATCACCGAGGTTTCCCCCAGAGAATACACTTTTTGAATTTTTTTTAGTTCAATAACAGGGGTCATCTGGATGCTCCGGTGAGGATGGACGTCTGTATCTGCGATCTCATTCTGTCCAGAAAATGCTTGCTCAGGCCAGCTGAAAAATAACGGGGGTCCGTATTAAGCATCACCGAAAGGCGGTCGTTATATGTGTTCACACAAACGGCAAATTGTGTTCCGGGACGGATGGGCGGAAAAGCATCAATGCCTTGAACGACCACATCGGCGGCAAGAAAGTTTCCATTTTTTCGAGGAAGGAGCCTACTGTTAAGAACAATGCCTGTATTGCTGAAAACACCGGTGGAAAAGCAGGGTATGGCCCGGGTGATCCATGCCAGCAGTTTCGGGACATAACGGACCAGATCAACGGCATCGAGAAATGTGGTTTTCAGCATGGAATGGCTTTTGATCACGATGTCATCATGGATCGTTTTTAACAATCCTGCCGGATTCCTGATGTCCGCCATCCGCTGTTCTGAAAAAACCATACTCACACAGTTTGCCATGGATAGTCCTTCATCCGCTCTGGTACGTAAATTAATGGGGACGGTAAATCGGATCCAGTCTTTTTCAGAGTATTTTCGGCTTTCTTTTTTCAAGGCAGCAACGGCCAGAAAACAATCCCTTAATAAAAGTTCGTTAACGGTAACCCCCAGCTTTTTGGCAGACAGAAAATAGTTCTGAGTCGATATGTCATCCATGGTCATGGTCAGCAGCGAGGGGAACATTTTTACCGCTTTGGATTGGTTAGGGATAGTTCTTCGTGACATGACAGGGACAGGACGGCGGGTGAAAAACTGCCATGTTCCCAGAAGGTGGTCAATCAAACCCGGAGTGATTTCCGGAGGGCTTCCATGGGATCCCCGCAGGGCGAACCGGTCCGGATCGATTTCACTGATTTCAGGCACGCAATTTTTATCTGACCTGTGATGTGCATACAGGATAAGCAACTCTTCCAGCACACGACCCATCCCGATGGCATCGGTGCAGGCATGATGGGCCTGTATGATGATATCACTTGAATGGTGATGTTCGATGACCCAGAACCTGACACCCGGAAATCTTGTCAAATCCATAAAAGACATTTCAGGGAATCCGAATGGATTACAGGGTGTATTCCAGGCAATGGGTGCATGCCAGCCGGGGTTGTCGACCCAGACTGGCGGTCTTCCCGGACATCTTGGCACAACGGTGCAGCGCATGAGGCAATGGCGGGAAACAACGGCGTTTACCGCTGACTGAAAGGCGTTTCTGTCCGGGATTCCTGACAGCCTTACGCGGAATATTCCGGTCATGGGATATTCAGGCCGATCATCGCACAGCATGTATTCTTCAAATGCCGTCAAAGGCCAGGTCAGCATCAGGCACGATCCATTTCTTCAGCCAAAAGGTCAATCGCCTGCCGGATCTGATGTTCTGTGTGTTCACATGAGATGAAAAACCGCAGACGGGCGGATTGTTCCGGAACAGCCGGATAGATGATGGGCTGCACATTGATGCCTCGTTCAAACAGGGCATTGGAGACTCGGACTGTTTTCAGGGAATCACCGATAATACAGGGAATCACCGCCAGCCCCCGGCTTAACCCAGTGTCAATGCCGGCCTTTCCGGCCGTCCGAAGAAAAAAGGCCCCCCGATCCTGCAGGGTTTTGACCCGTTCCGGTTCCTGCTGCAAGCATTTCAGGGCAGCCAGAGACGCTGCCGCCAGAGGAGGTGACATGCCCACACTGTAAAGAAACCCGGGAGCCAGATATTTCAGGTGATCCACCAGTGCATGTTCTCCGGCAATGAAACCGCCGCACCCGGCCAGGGTTTTGCTCAGGGTTCCCATCCAGATGTCCACCTCATTTCCCTGAACCCCGAAATGCTCCCGGATGCCCATGCCTGTCCTGCCCATGACACCGAAAGAATGGGCTTCGTCCACCATCAGAAGCGCACGGTGCCTTTTTTTGATTTCAATGAATTTTGGCAGGTCTGGATAGTCTCCATCCATGCTGTAGATGCCTTCGAGCACGATGAGTACCCGGTTGACCTTGGAACGCTGTTTGGAAAGAGCCGAATCCAGTGCCAGCCAGTCATTGTGAGGAAAAGACATCCGTTTCGCGCCGGAAAGAAGTGCGCCTTGAAGAACGCTGTTGTGAATCAGTTCGTCATGCAGGATGAGATCCTTTTTGTCAAACAGATAGCCGATGGTTGTTACATTGGTGGCGTGCCCGCTGACAAACACTACGGCGTTGTCCGCATGATAGGCCCCGGCGATCTGTTCTTCAAGCGCCCGGTGAATGGGCCGTTCTCCGGCCACCGGTCGGCTGGCTGAAACCGAGGTCCCATAGCGGTCTATGGCCGCTTTGGCAGCAGCACAGACATCCGGATGTCCATTCAGGCCCAGATAATTGTAGCTGGCAAAGTTGATATATTCCCTGCCGTCAATTCTGGTGGTGGCGTGGGCCGCTCCCTGGTGCACTTTGAAATAAGGGTTTGAAACATTCAGATTTCTGGCGCCTTCATTCATCATGAGAACCTGCTGATATCCCGGATGACGGCAGAATTCACTTGATGGTCCGGAGACTGTGCTCGTGGTGCGGTCAGCGTCTGTCAGGTATTCGTCGTTGGAACGTGCCTGTTTTTTTGCCAAGGCCCTTTGAATGAGCCTGGCTTTCATCTGATTGTTTGAGTCGGGCCTATTTTTTTCAGTCATCATTATTCTCAGTCATCATTATTCAATGATAGAACGGATATGCCGGGTGGTATCAAGACGGTATGCCAGTTTTTCCGCCTCTTGCTTGCCGATATTAACGCCGTGCTGCTCAGACAGGTGCCGAATCTGCTGCTGCTTGTCGGAATGGCCTGCGAAAGCGGTTGCATTCTCTTGTCCTTTTAGTTTGTCATAAATGATGTGAGCCACCCGGGTCAAGTTTTTGCTTTCCCGAAGCACCATCACGGACAAGCGGATATCGAAACGGGATTCCAGTGCGGCCACCAGTTCCACCCCCATCAGAGAGTCAAGTCCCAGGTCGTTGAAAGGAGAGACCGGGTCTATCTTTTGGGGCTGGATTCGAAGAATCTCCCCAAGTTCCGCCTGAAGCATCTCTATCAACAGATCGATGAAATCCTCTTCAGGAAGTTCGTTCACCAGCAGGCGAATATCCCGGGTTCGGCCATCTTCATGGCCTTTCCCGTCGTTTTTCCGGGAGATTTCATTGAACTTGGGGGTTTTCGAACTGGGCAGGAATTTGGAAAGCGCCTGCCAGTCCAGTTCCATAAGCCCGACGCCGGACCGGTCCGCTGCCAGGAGACGTCCAAGGATGTCAAGCGCAGCATCAGAAGGGATGGCGCTTCCTCCCATCCGGTTTTGAAGCGCAGCTTTGATATCCTGATGACGAGCCAGGAAACCGACATCATCAATGGCTCCCCAGCTGATGCATGTGGCAGGCAGGCCCATGATGTCCCTTCTATACCGGGCCAGGGATTCGAGCCAGGTGTTGGCCCCGACGTAACCGGCCTGTCCCGGATTGCCGAAAAGGGTGGTGGCCGAAGAATACAGAACGAAAAAATCAAGATCCATGTCTAAAGTCAACTGGTGAAGGTGTTGCGCTCCCAGAATTTTGGGTGCCAGGACGCGGTAAATCTGTTCCTGATTCATGAGGGTGCTCAGTCCGTCTTCAATAACGACCGCTGCGTGCACAATTCCCTTAAGCGGCGGCATGTCCTGGGCAATGGTCTCCAGCAGTTTTTCCAGAGCATGTCTGTCAGTGACGTCACAGGAGACCGCCAAAACGTCAACACCCTTATTCTTCAGGCGTTCAACGGCCATCCAGGCTTCTGAAGAAGTGGGGCCGCTGCGGCTGATCAAAACAAGATGGCGGGTTCCTTTTTCTGCGAGCCATTCTGCTGTTTTTAGCCCGAAACCGGACAGGCCGCCTGTGATCAGGCAGGTACCGCCGGTGCTAGAAAAAGAACGGTGTTTTGATTTGCTGGGCCGGGCCATGGGCTTGAGTCCGTTCCGGTAGGTGACCACGATTTTTCCGATATGGCGCGCCTGCTGCATGAAGCGGAATGCGTCAATCACCTCTTCCGCTTCAAACACATGACAGGGCAGGGGGTAAAGAATCCCCTGAGCAAACATCTCCATGACTTCGGAAAAAAGACGTTCAGTCAAAGCCGGATGTTCTTTCATCAGCTGGTCGGCATCGATGCCGAAATAACTGATATTGTTCCGGAAAGGGCGCAATCCAATCCGGGTGTTCTCGTAAAAGTCCCGTTTGCCCAGCTCCAGAAAACGGCCAAAGGGTTTGAGGACCTGCAGGTTCCGGTTGATGGCCTCTCCTGCAAGGGAATTTAAAACAATGTCCACGCCTTTGCCGCCGGTTTGAAGCATTATTTCTTCGGCAAAGTCATAGGACCGGGAATCATAAATATGAGTTACCCCCAGCAGCCGCAAAAAATCCCGTTTCTGATCGGTTCCGGCGGTGGCATGGATTTCAGCGCCCATGGCCCTGGCGGTTTGAATGGCGGCAATACCGATGCCGCCGGCACCGCCATGGATGAGTATCGCTTCCCCCTCTTTCAGATTGGCCAGGTGTTTCAAAGAATAATAAACCGTCAGAAAAACAACGGGGATGGTAGCGGCCGCTTCAAAGGACATCCCCTCGGGAATCAACGATACGGCATTTGCCTTTGTCGTAATTCGGCTGGCAAAACAGGAAGGCCCGAAGCCCGCGACCCTGTCACCGGGCGATAACGGCCCGGATTCATTTCCCGTCCGCACAATGACTCCGGCAAACTCAAGACCCAGGGAAGCACCGGCAAACCCGTTTTCAACCGCCTCATCTGAAAGCAGTCCCAGGGAATACATGACATCCCGGAAGTTGAGACCGGTGGCATGGACCTGAATGTCGACCTCATCTTTTTCAAGAGGCGGTTGAGGTCTGGCTTCCCAGCGCAGGTTGCGTAGCTGGCCGGGAAATTGAAATCCCAGTGCGACCGTTTCCCCCTCCTCTTCGATCCGGTTGTTCGAAAGGATGGGATGGGATGCTTCGGCGGGCGAAGCGGTCCGAAGACGGGGGACGAACCGTTCACCGTTGTGGTCAAGAATAACTTCCTGCTCGTCATCGGCCTGCTCCAGTTCATTGATGACGGCGTCTACCAGTGGTGCCATCCCGTTCAGCGGCAATATAATGTCCATTAAACGCACCGTGTAATGGGATGCTTCATTCATCATCGTGCGCGCAAACCCGAACAGGACACTGTCATCGGGCATCGAATGGCGGCGCTGTTGTCCCGGAAGGTGATTCGTGCCGGGTATCAGGTGACGTGCCGCCTCGTTTGTGAGTATCCAGAGGGTGGTATCTGCTCCGGTCTCTTCACAGGCCCGGGCTGCCCGGGCGGCAACCATGCATCGATGTGCCTGCTGCCGGGCACGGTTGTATTCCTGGGACTCCGGATGATCGATTGAAGAAGAAAAGCCTGCCAGGTGAAGGATGCCGTCTATTCTGCCGGATTCCCGGATGGTTTCCGACAGCAGCTCCTTGTAATCCGATATTTTTTCAACCGGAACGCAGCGGACATGATCGTTTCTTTTCTGAAGATGTCTGACCAGAGACTGGGAGAGTCCGGAGGTTCTGTCGCGGGTGTCCGTCAGAACGATCCAGGTGCGGTTGATCTCTTTGTGAGGGGTGGCTGAAACAACAGTTTCTTCTCTGAGGCGGGCCGTCAAAACAAAGATGTCGGACAGATCGCCCGGCGACAATTCAATGGGATCTCCACAAACAAGCCCCTGTTCCGCCAGCTGTCTCTGCCAGTACTGGGTCGAACGCTGACTGAATGTCCAGCCGGGGTGGGCTCCAAAGGTAAAATCGGCCCAGAAAGATGGTCGCAGACCTGTCAGAATAATCGTGCCGCCCGGATTCAGCTGGGATCTGGCAAAATCCAAGGCATCGAGAGATTCGGCGGTGCTGGTGAAATCAAGCGTCAAAAGGATGAGATGGGGTCTGGCAGCGGGAGGTTCCCCGGTTGCTGTGTCCACTGAGTTTCCGAACAACCGGGATTCAAAACCGGGATATTGTTCTTTCAGAAAAGAAATAGTTTCCAGCGCCTCGGTGGTGTCTGCAGCAAAGGTATAATCGCACCGGTTCATGTCCATCACCCGGAACGCATCTTTGACAAACAACGGATCGGTATGGCCGATCTCCATGACAGAAAAGCGCCGCCCCGTCGGAAGGGTGTCCTGTGACCGGCGGATCATTTCCTGAATGATCCGGCCCAGTTTGTGTCTGCGGGCGGTCCCCAGTGACAGACGGATCGGTACAGAAAATACGGGCTGGGGTGAAATAATATCCTCTAACGTCTTTTTTCCGGTCAAAATCGATGGCAGGTGCAGGCCGACCCGGCCGGCCATGTCGATGATGGAAAAAAATCCGGATAGTCCGAAACAAGGATATTCCATATTTCCCGGGCGGTTTCCTCCCCTTCCCGATATGGACGGATGATCCAGTCAGATCCTTTTAAGGACAGGGTCTGATCTGTCTCTGCCTCGCGGATGAGATAATGGATAAACGGGGCAATTTCCGGTGTATCCATCTGAAGTCCCTGGATACATTTCCGGGATAAGACTGTCCCGTTCCGGACCAGCTGATGAAGTGTTTCAAAAACAAACTGGCGGCAAAGTGAGTCCAGAAGCGGTTCGATTTCTTCGGCATACTGACAGTCTACTTTAGATTTAAAATGTCCGGCCACCATGTCCGCCATCCTGGTGTGCAGCGTTTCCGGGTTGAGGGGGGCCGGGGTTAGTGTCCAGGGGTGCGGTTTTGGGATGCCGTGATAGTCTAATAGCTCTAAATTTTCTTGACGGGTTTTGTTCAGAGGAATTGCCCGGAACCTGGCCTCTTTGACGACTGCGATGGTGTTTTCTTCGTTGTCAAGGATAGTGAACGCCACATTAAGCGAATGGGATGTCTCCTTAAGCAGGGTGGCACGGACCAGATGGGGAGAGGCGCCTTTTGTGCCAAAGACGATTCTCCCGATTTTGATCGGAACAAAAACGATATTCGGATTGTTTCCCATGTTCTGCTTCAAAAAATGGATGATCAACTGAAACGCACTGTCCAGAAGACCGGGATGAATGTGCATGCAGTCAATCATGCAGCGGACTGAATCCGGTATATCAAATACGGCTGTCACCTGGTTTTCCCGGATCCAGCCGTGCCGGATACAGCAAAAGGCAGGGCCGTAATCCAGTCCGGCCGCCCGGGTCAGGCGGTTGTGATTTTCAGAAGAAAAATCAGGTGCATGTACAGGCAGCGAAGGTGTCTCTGCCATCGTGAGGATCTTTCCGGGGGAATCAACAATGATTCGTCCCTTGGCATTTAAGATCCAGGGGTCATCGCCGGCATAATCCCGGCTTGTCATCCGGATGCCGGCATCTCCGGGCGCAATGCTTATGCGAATTTTTTTAAGATTCTGGTCGCTCAGGATCAAAGGGTTGAGAATTTCCAGTTCCTCAATATCCACCACCTCGTCATCGGGGTGCCAGGCAAGGGCGGCTGCCAGGGCCAGTTCCACATATCCAGTACCCGGAAAGACCGGAGTGCCGCCTACGACATGGTCTGCCAGCATGGGGCACCCCTGGATGTCCAGCAGGTTTTCCCAAGTCATTTTATGCTGTTTTAAAGGACGGCCCAGAAGCGGATGAATCTGCCGGGAGTCCAGGAGATTTCGGGATTCAGAAGTGGATGAAAGCCACAACGGTTCCTTTTGCCATGGATAGTTGGGAAGCGGAACGAATTGGCCGGGAAATGGAAAAACCCGTTCCCATGCAATAGCTGCGCCGGCTGTCATTGCCTGCCAGGCTGAATTCTGGATCCGGTCCGTTTCTCCCCGGTTCCGCCGGAGGGTCGCAAAGACCCTGCCTTCAGTGCCCGTTGCCCTGAGTTCCTCATTAATATATCCGCTCAGGATGTCATGGGGGCCGATCTCGATGAAAAGAGTATCGCCTCTGCCTAAAATGGCTTTCATGGCTGTTTGAAAAAGGACCGGGTTCCGGAGGTTTTTCCACCAGTAGTCAGCGGTGAGGGTGTCACCATCAACCCGGGTTCCCGTGACTGTTGAAAAAAAAGGAACATTCCCTTTTACAGGTTGAAGAGATGCAAGGGCTTTTTTGATGACGGGTTGAATCGGATCCATGGCAGGGCTGTGAAATGCATAGTCCAGATCAAGCCGTTTGTAACGGACCTTCTGTTTTTCCAGAGCGGTTTCGATTTCTGCAAGCCGCCGGCTGTCACCGGCCAAGGTGATTCCCCGAAAACTGTTGACCCCGGCAATGACCAGCGGACCGTTCAGATTGAGCTGTTCGAGCAGTGCCCGGGTTTCGGCTTCTCCCAGGGCGACGGCTGTCATTTCCCCCCGGCCTTTGGTTTCTCCCTGAAGTTTGCTGCGGTAATAGATGACCTTGACGGCATCGGGCAGGGAAAGAATGCCGGCGGCCCAGGCAGCCGCAATTTCGCCGACGCTGTGGCCGGCGACCGATGTCGGCCGAAGCCCCTGGTGCAACAGCATACGGGTGATTCCCACCTGGAGCGCGAATAGGGCTGGCTGGGCAATTTCCGTATAATCAAAACGGCCCTCCCCGTTTTTTCCGGCAAGTTCGGTTTCAAGGGAAAAATCCGCATATTTCTGGAACAATGTGTCTACTTCCCGGACAGATTTGAGAAAAACGTCGTCCAAAAGCAGGTGTCTGCCCATTTCGAACCAGTGGGCCCCATTGCCTGAATAGATAAAAGCGGGTCCCTGGGGATACGTGGGTGCCGTCAGTGATATCATTGACGGTGACGCTGTCTCAGAATCTTCAGCAAATGTTTTTAGCCGGGCTTTGATTTCTTCCATGGAGGTGCTGAAGATGGCTGCCCGGTGTCTGTGCCTGTCACGGTGAAAGGCTGCGCTGTAGGCGATGTTATAATAGTCACCGGTTGTCCGGGATTCCAGAAAACCGGCATAATCGGCGGCAAGCTGTTGAAGGGCGCCGGCACTTCTGGCCGAAATCATCAGGGGCGGAATGGGTGGCACTTGAATATGTCCCTGATTTTTTGTTTTTCCGGTATGATGACTTTGCAGAATAACATGGGCATTCACGCCGCCGAAACCAAAAGAATTCACACCGATCGTGATCTTTTTTTCAGGATCCAACTCACGATTCCGGGTCACGACTTCCAGATTCCAGTCCTGGAAATGAATTCTGGGATTCGGTGTTTCCAGACCGATAGTGGCGGGAATGGTGTGATGCTGAATGCACAACAGAGATTTCACCAGGCCCGGTACCCCGGAGGCCGGCTCAAGGTGACCCAGGTTGCTTTTTACGGATCCGATGGGAAGGGGATGTCCTTGGGCTCGTTGGCAGCCAATGCTGTCGCCGATGGCTCTGGTTTCGATGGGGTCCCCGACCGCAGTACCGGTTCCGTGCATTTCTATGTAATCTATGTCAGCAGGGTGGATTCGGGCCTGCTCATAGGCTTTGTTCAAAAGGGCGGTCTGTGCTTTTGGGTTGGGAACGGTTATGCCGGATTTGTGACCGTCGGTATTGACTGACGTACCTGCAACAACGGCCAGAATGGGATTCCCGTCAGCAACCGCTTTTTCATATTCCTTCAGGATGAATATGCCGCCGCCTTCCGACCGGACATAGCCGTCTGCCGACGCGTCAAATACGCGGCACCGGCCATTTTTGGAGAGCATGGATGCTTTGGAAAAGGCCACAAACCCATAGGGATGAAGATGCAGATTGACCCCTCCGGCCAGTGCAAAATCCGATTCCCCGAAAATGATGGACCTGCAGGCCTGGTGAAAAGCGACCAGTGACGATGAACAGGCCGTATCGATCGTCATGCTGGGGCCATGCAGATCAAAAAAATAAGAAAGACGGTTTGCGGCAACGCTTCCGGTGTTGCCCGTGGCAAAGGAGGAATCCAGGGCGCCGAGGTCATCGGCGAACCGGAACGCGTAGTCATAACTGGATAAACCGATATAAACGCCGCCATTGGTGCTGCGGACCGATGACGGGGTGATTCCGGCGTTTTCGAACGCTTCCCAGGAAAGTTCAAGGAGAAGTCGCTGCTGCGGGTCCATGACGGCCGCTTCCCGTGGAGAAATACCGAAAAACCCTGCATCAAAACCAGACACGTCACCAATGGATCCGGCAGAGAAGGTGTAACTGAACCCCGGGTGCCTGCTGTTGGGGTGCAGAAAGTTTTCCTTAGCCCAACGTCCGGGGTCGACTTCTGTTATCAGATCCCGATTATTGAGCAGGTTTTCCCAGAAATTCGCATCATCCCGACCAGGGAATCGGAATGAATATCCGGTAATTACAACTTGACGTGCCATCTGTGCTTCCTTCCTCCAGTACAAGCCCTTTCAGCGCTGCAGGCCTCTTGAACACCTGGTACCAGTTAAACTGTATATGTTTTGATGATTGGTCTGTAACGGTGCCCCTATCTCCAGATTTTTTCCTTCGAGCAATTCATTGCATGACTGAAAATCAGGGCATAATTTATTAATCCAAATCCTAGAAAGATAAAGTGAAACGGGGTCGTTGTCAATAAAAGTATTCAACTCCTGAGTCAGTCTTGAATAATTTCAGATTATTTCCTTAAGCTGATTTGTGACGCTTTAGATTGCCTGCGGCGTTGTGTGCCGCCTTTGGCAGCTTAATAACCAATTTAAAGTCAAGGAAGGTCCTGGGTTGATGTGAGATCTTGCACAGACCGGTTCTCCAGGAAGAATCGTCCGTATATCCAACTGCTTTTCATCGGGTATACTCGACTCCGCCCAACGCATTTTCTTGGCAAAAGGAACGCTAATGGAATTTACTGTCACAACCAGTGACGTCAGAATCGGGAACAGCACTAACCGGAAACCCAGATCGATCTCCAGCTTTGACGTCAGAAACCGGTCCGGCTGAAAAGATCCGGGTTTCAATTTCACATGGAATAATCGGACGTTGAATCTCGGCTCAGCAGTGATGACGGTCTTGAGCGCGATGATACCCATGATTGTGTCAAAGGCAATGGTCAACAAAGCCGCCAGGCAGAAAGGATGCCACCAGGCAATGGACAGGGCGCATAAAAGCAGGGGCATCCTTATCCCGATAGCGAAGGATATCAGCCCAAGGGCCTTGGAGGTTCACCATACCTGAAGGATCTGACGATTGGTGTAGTTGAGGACATCCAGGAGATTTTTTTTCAAGGGGAGGGTGCCTGGAGACAATACAATCCGGCACAAATAACATATTATACCCCTGTTCCTGCAACGCATAATACATGTTCATGTCATCATTGGTAATGGAACGTCCTCCTTGAGTCAATACAGTGGATGAGGTTTGCTTCTTCAAATACCTTTCTGGGGATGGCTAATCCGCCACCCCATATGTAGTGATGTTTTCCTACAAGATTAGGATGCGGAGATAAGCACGCACAAAGCTTGAACCAAAGAAGCAAGCCCTTTGCCGGGAATATAAATTCTTGCAGAAGTAACCGCCCCAGGATTGCCATTAATATATTGCTGTTTTTCTGGCATCGGTGAATATCCTTTGTTTTGGAAAGCTGGACCACATCTTCAGCAATGGCAATTCTAACATTTTCTTGCTCTGACACATATCGCCGCAGTTTCGGTAAAGAAGCATCCTCTGAATTTGCTATTGCCAGAAATGCACAAACACAGCCGATATGAGGAGTGCCGGCTTTACCCAAAAGACTCAGGCCGAATCCGGGAAGCCAGCGGCAGCTTGACATCCTCCTGTAATCCCAATATAGTCATTTCCTGAAGAAAAGCCTTTGGTTATGGCTGACATGAATAGCACTGACAGAACAAAGCTGTACCCGAATCCCTCTTGGTTGATATGGAAAGATAAATGTAAAAAAGGACACATTTTCAAGATCGAACGGCAACATGCGGAATAACGGATTAAAAGATTTTACAGGTTGATTTTCGTCAGGGAGAAGAACAGATAATGAGACGTATTCGCGGTATTTTTTTTTCAGCAACCATGTCACTTTCAGTATTTCTGATGCTGTTGTGCGTTTCTGCCGGCTATGGCAACCAATCTGAAGCCATAGTGCCCGGCATAGGCGCGTCAGCCATCGGTGAAATTTTGAAAATGGCGGATCAGGCCCGGGGAAATCGTGACGGTATTACATGGAAGGTTTCCCTTCTCTCTTCAGAAGATGACGGGGCTGCTCCCATGGTTTTTGATGTCAGGGCACGCGGATTCGATACGCTGGCAACCGCGCTGTCGCCTCCAAAAGACAAGGGGAACAAAGTACTGATGGTTAACGGGAATATGTGGTTCTACAAGCCCGGACTCAGCAAACCGGTGCCCATATCCACCAGGCAGAAACTCATGGGAGATGCGTCATATGGCGATATTGCCGCCACCAACTATTACCGGGACTATGACGCAACCTTGGTACGGGATGAAACCATAGACGGTGAGGTCTGCCGGGTGTTTGACCTTAAGGCAAAAACCCCCACCGCCACCTATGATCATATCCGTTACTGGATTTCAATCAGCCGCTCAGTGGGGTTGAAGGCGGATTATTATACTGTTTCAGGGAAAAAAATTAAATCCGCAAGAATGTTTTACAAAAAAGCGGTTGAGATTAATGGTGCCAGACGGCCGTTTATTTCAGATATTCATATATCAGATGCCTTGGCGACAAAGAGCATAACCCACCTTAAATTTGACAGCCCGGCACTGGCGGCCCTGCCGAATCACATTTTCAATCGCAATCTTCTAAGAAATTAGATTGGAGAAAATCACCGGCAGATTGACATTTGTCGGATGAATCCAAACAGGGGGTTCCTTAGAAAAAAAGGGGGAAAGGCATTGTATGCCAAAACAGCTGGGGTTATGATGATTGTCCTGTTGCTCATGTGTCTTTCAACACCCATCTGGGCAGGGACGGGAAATTCAGAACGGACAGATGTTCTGCTGACAGAAGCGGTCCTGGATACCGCAAGCACGGATTCCGTGCAGGAGCCGGCATCGGGTCTTGAACCGTTTTTCATGGATAACGGCTCCTTCCGCATGGACCTGCTGGGGTATGGTGTTCTTCGAAATCCGGTGGAAGAATCCATATTAAACAGGGGCAACTGGCTGGATATCAGTACCTGGCAGACCGTGGTGAGTGTCCGCCCGGATGTTGATCTGGATGTGAACCGTTTTCATTTTTCAATCAAGCCCAGGTGGTCTCTGGTCCATCAAACATGGACCAGAGGGGTTCAGGACGGCGATTCAGACACTTCCGAGGATTTTTTGTGAATGAATGGATGGCCCGGTTGATGGTGACCGAAGCCCTTTTCATCTCCTATGGCAGGGAAAATCTTCAGTGGGGGCCGGCATTCCTGATTTCTCCGTCCAATCCGTTTATCAAGGATAACGGACGCGATAACCCGAAAACGGAAGTGGGAGGCCTGACCTACGCCCGCCTGTTATGGATTCCTTATGCCAGCTGGTCCGCCTCGTTCATTGCCAATATTGATGACGGTGCACATACCTTTTTCAACCCTTTTTACAAAAAATATGCGGTAAAAATCGATTATACCGGGTTTGAAAAATACGGAAGCGTTATTTTTTCCCATGAAGAATCCGGCCATGATTTGGTGGGTTTTTTTGCGGGATGGTCTGTTTCCGATGCCATGCTGTTTTACGGGGAAACCAGTGCCAGAATAAACGACCCGGAACTATCTGACAGCATGGATCTGGAATACCTGGTGGGTATTTCCCATACATTCAATGCGGGACCGACCCTGGCCTGTGAATATTTTTACAACGAAAACGGGAAAACAGGCCCCATCCATCAGGCGTTTATATCGGCGGAACCGGCGAATCCGGATGATGTCCTGATCAGAAAAAACTATGCCATGCTCCAGCTGTCGGAATTCAACGTCAGGGAAACGTTCAATTATGCTCTCCGGTGGATACTGGATATGGATGATAATTCAAACCGGTTCATCGGGATGGTTGAATATGAACTGGGAGATCATTGGAACGTGTTCGGTATCGGTGACGTTTTCAACGGAGGACTCAATGATGAGTTCGGAAGTTTGAACAGATATTCAGTGTATGCCGGCATTCAGTGGTCCTATTGACCACCGTTTCTTTAAAAAGGGCAGTTAAGGGTGAATGAAACAGCCGGATCATCCGGGCGCAGGCGCCGGACAGGTAAAAGGGACGTTCGAGAATTTCAATTTTCCGGGCATGATTGAATTTGTGGGCTGCGGAAACTGATCCATAAATACTGCCGGAGTAGAATCCGGCGCCCACAAAACTGATCACCCCCCCCAGGGCCGGGTTGTCTTGTTCAAAGGCTTTCCAGGCAGCCAGACCGAGCCCGGCATTCAAAAAAAAGCCGCAGCCGCATCCCTGATGCGGCCGGTGTAAAGAAATCCCCCCCCGGGAACGACGGAGAAAAGGCCAGCCAGAACCGGATTTTTCCCCGGCATGGACCGGACAGCCAGTATCCGGTGGATCAGTTCATTTCTTTGATCGTCCAGTAGACCGTTGGAGGACATTTTTTTCAGAAAGGCCAGCGCCATATCCAGTTCGTTTGTTCCCGGCTGCCTGGAGGCATTGATGTGCAGGCCGGCGAGATCCAAAAGAATCCGGTCCCTGAGGTCCGGATCATCGGTCAGATGTAAAAAATTCTGCAGCACCACCTGGGCGTACGCCAGGTTCCCCATTTGCCGGAACGCCTTGCTTTGCATGAAAAAAGCCTCCTTTGTAAAAGAGAAAGACAACTCATTATCATTGATGATAATGTCATTGAATTGCCGGGCTGCTTCATGAAAGCGCTCTTGATGGAACAGGGCCAGCCCGGTTTTGAACCGGGCTTCTAAAATCCGGGGATCCCCGGGGAAAAAATGAATAAACCGCTTGAATTCCACTTCTGCCGTCCGGAAATCCCGGTCCTGAAACAGCGTTTCCGCATAGGCAAACTGCGTGTCCGGGGATATCGTCAGAGTCAGTGTTTCGGCTGCCGTAACCAGCCCCAATCCAGTAAATTCAATGAACCATGCCGCCATCCATGCCAAAACAAAAAGAAAAGGACGGCGGTAAAAATGATTCCACACGATTGTCATTGGTCTTTTTCCGGGGCGGTAAACCACCAGAAATCATTGAAGGATACCGGGTCATAGATCATATTCTGACCTCCGGCGCGGATGCGTGGCGCCAGCCGGGTGTCACTCCGGCCGCAGCGTATGATCCGGTCAAATGTCATCACCCAGCCCACGACAGGCCCATGTTTCCGGATCGCCTGAGCAGCATATTGGGAACAGGAAGGGTACATGGGGCAGCGGCTGCCATCCGCTCCGGAAATGTAATCCTGATAAAACCCGATGATGACGTTCTTTTTTGTGGTGCGCCTGTCTTCTCCAGAACCAGAAGCCGGAAGACACAGCACCATGGCAAGGCAGATGCCCAGTGACTTACTCCTGAGTGACACGGAAAACCTCCCGGATGGATGTAATTCCCTGGAGTGCCTTGGCCATGCCGTCCGAGCGCAGGGTGACCATCCCTTTCTTAATGGCGGCATCTCTGATCTGTCCGGTCTCAGATGTCTGCAAAATCAGTTGACGGATCTGGTCATCCAGTTCCAGAATTTCAAAAATGGCCTGACGTCCGGAATATCCGGTTTCAAAACACCGGGGGCATCCTTTGGGTTTGTATACGGTTTTTCCGGCCATTTCCAGACCGCCGGCATGAATACTTTTCTCGTCTTCCGCTGTCAGTAGATGCTGTATCCGGCAATGGGGGCACAGGATGCGAACCAGGCGCTGGGCAATGATGGCATTGACCGAGGAAGCGATCAGGTAGGGTTCCACGCCAAGGTCTTTCAACCGGGTGACGGCGCCTGCCGCGTCATTGGTGTGCAGGGTGGAGAAGACCAAATGTCCGGTGAGGGCCGACTGGATGGCGATGCCTGCGGTTTCGACGTCCCTGATCTCTCCCACCAGTACCACGTCCGGATCCTGGCGGACAATAGCACGCAGCCCCCTGGCAAAAGTGACCCCGGTTTTGGAATTGACCTGGATCTGGCCGATGCCGGTCAGGTTGTATTCCACGGGGTCCTCAATGGTGATGATGTTTTTGTCCGGAGAGTTGATTTCCGATAAAGCGGCGTACAGAGTGGTCGTCTTACCGCTGCCGGTGGGACCGGTGACCAGCACGATGCCATGTGTCTGGCGGATAATCCGGTTGATCTGTCCAAAATGTTCCGAAGTAAGACCGAATTGTTCTAGTGAAAGAAAATATCCGGATTTGTTAAGCAGCCGCATGACCAGGCGTTCCCCAAAGCTGGTGGGCACCGTTGAGATGCGGATGTCGATCTCCTGATCCCCGATGCGGACCTGAGCCCGGCCGTCCTGGGGAACCCGTTTTTCCGCGATGTTCATGCTGGCCATGACCTTGATCCGGGATATCAGGGCGGCCTGGATGCCTTTGGGCGGTGTCAGCCGTTCGTAAAGAATCCCGTCGATGCGGTACCGAATCTTGAGGGAGTCCCGGAACGGCTCGATATGAATGTCGCTGGCACCGGCCTTTACCGCCTGGGAGATCATCCGGTTCACCAGGCGGATGACCGGCGCGTCACTGACGTCATCCAGCAGATCTGCGGTCTGTTCCAGGTCGTCAATGATGTATTTGTCATCTTCCATGTCCCGGGCCAGCTGTCCGGCGCTGTCCCCGGACCGGTCGTACAGAATATTCACGGCCCATAAAATACGGTTTTTCGGGGCCAGTACCAGGTCGAAATCGTTTATCCCGATCCGGGAGGCCACATCGTCGGCCGGACTCAGATCCGACGGATCATTGACTGCAATGATCGGCCGTCCGGTCGGCCGGATCAGAGGAACCAGGCAGGTATTTTTCAGAAAATTGCGGGAGATCTGTTTGGTCCAGGCATCATCGGCGTGGTCCGGTTCCAGCGCTTGGGTGACGGGGAGATGATAAATCCGGCCCATAATTTCCAGCAGATCCGTTTCAGAAACCAGCCGGGCCCCCAGCACCGCGTTCATCAGGCCGGGGCGGTCCAGTTCATAGGCCTTCAGAATCTTTTCGGTTTCCGCTGCTGGAACACCGAACTCGGTTGTCAGGATATCGATGAACTGCTGAATCATGGTCTATGGGGTTGCCTTATCTTCCGGCGAACCAGACATGCGGTCCCGGAACCGGTCAAGTTTTTGGTACAGAGGAATGGCGCCTTTTTCGAAATCCCGGTTTATTTCCTGCTGTTTTTCATTTAAAATTTCCTGCACCTCCATAGGATTCCGGACTACCCGGGGAGTGAGAAATACGTATAGATTGGTGCGTTCTTCTCCTTCGGAGATGGTTTTGAACGCCCATCCCAGGCCCGGCACATCTCCCAGACAGGGGGTCTTGTATTCGGACTGGGTCACTGTTTCATCGATCAGGCCGCCGATGACCACGCTGTAGGTGTCTTCCACGATAATGGCTGTTTCGATCTGACGCTTGAACGTGGTGGGCCGGTCCGGGTTGTTCTGATTCACCGTGTCCAGTTTGGTCAGCTCCTGAAACACATTGAGCCGTACCAGCCGGCCTTTGCTAATCTGGGGTGTGATTTTCAGCGTAATTCCTACATCCCGGTATTCGTAAGAGCTGTAGACTTCCGTGGCGGATTCGGCGGCTGACCGGGTCTGAAACGGCACATTCTTGCCTACGGTGATAACCGCTTCCTCGTTTTCCGTGGTCAGCAGCTGGGGAGTGGCCAGGATGTGAACATCCTTGTCTGTCTGATAGGCCCTGATAATAGCCTGGATGTCCGGGAAGGTCACTCCGCCGATGGTGATATTTTTTCCCAGAACTCCCAGTGAAAACCCCCGGGGCAGTGATCCGTCTTTAAATATCTGTTCCAATCCGCTGTAACCGCTGTCTCCTGTGGCGCCGAAACCCGTAAACCCGACTTTGTCCCCTCCGTCAAATTCCTGGGCTGTGCGCCATTCCGTACCGATATCCAGGCCTCGGTTGACATTGACTTCCATGATCAGGCATTCGATATAGACCATGGACCGGGGAATGTCCAGCTTGGCAATCACCTCTTCAAGCACGGCATAATCCTCTTTTTCCGCCATGATAATCAGGGAGTTGGTGGCCTTGTCAGCGCTGATGTGCACCGATTCGGACAGCAACGGGGCCTGTTTCTGTCCTTCGGTATTCTGGGGGGTCTTCTGGGCCGGTATTTCCTGGAGCACTTTGACCAGGTCTTCGGCAGACGCGTGTTCCAGATAATAGACCCGGATTTTTTCCTCTCCTTTGGGGACCTGCCGGTCCAAGAGAGTTATCAGTTCCTCCACCCGCCGGGTTTCCACTTCATTGGCCAGAAGCACCACAGCATTGGTTCTTTCATCCGCCACAAAATGGGCCATCATGCCCATGTCCGGTGCCTTTTTTTCGTCTTTCTGACGGGCACTGTAAATACTGCTCAAAGTGGTCACCAGCTTGGCGGCATCCGCATGTTTGACCGGGATTACGGAAATGGTTTTGCCGATATTGGGGGCATCAATGGCATGAATGATTTTCAGCAGCCGTTCGATGCTTGACAGTGATGCCGTGACGATGAGCATGTTGGTGTCCCTGTAAGACAGCATCACGCTGCCTTTGGGCAAAAGCGGGATGAACAGACGCTGGAGTTCGTCTGAATCTGCGTACTTCAGCGGAATGATCCGGGTGGCCAGCCGGTCCGAGGGCTCGTCCGCCGCTGACGTCATGCGGGTGTCGATGTTATCGGCTTTGGCATCGGGCATCGGAACGATCTTGTGGATGGCTCCGGATTTAACCACGGAAAATCCATTTATTTCCAGTACGGATTCAAAAACCCTGTACGCTTCCGGTTTTGACAGTTTTTCAGGGGATATCACTGTGACGTTTCCCCGGACCCGGCTGTCCACCACAAAGTTCTTTTGGGTGATCTTGCTGATGAATTTGATGAACACCTTGATATCCACGTTGTCAAAATCAATGGCGATCTTTTCTTCGGGCGCTTGATTTTCCCGGGCACCGGCCGTCTGAACCGGGCCGGACACCTGGCAGACAAGACATAACAGACCCACTGCCACCAGATAGGTGATGATCAGCTTAAGATGACCGAATCGCGTTCTCATGGTTGACTGGTTCATTCGCATTCCTTATTCATCAGACACATTTTCCACTGTGTATTCATTATTTTGCGCGTTGTAAACAATTTCCTGGATTTTTCCCCGGCGCTGGATGGTGAACCGGATGTCGGGCATTTCATCCAGAGCGGTGTTCAAGGATTGATAAAGGGTGACGGCATCCTGAGCGGACAGAATGTCACTGCCGTTGATGGATTTGATGATATCCCCGTTTCTCAGTCCGATCTGCTGAAAGGTCGAATCGTTTCGAATGCCATACAGCAGAAGGCCGTCCGGTTTTCCGTCAGAAAAGAACGGACGGATCCGTGCCTGTTTCATGAGGCTGGGCAGTCCGGAGGCTTTTGCCTGCTGAAAGGCTGTTTCAGGATCGGGAAAACCGGTTTCCGGTTCCGGCAGTGGCAGAGGCGATGATGCCATCACAGAGGGTTTCTGGGTGATATCCACCTCCAGAAGCTGGTTTTGCCGTTGACACGCAAAACAACCTGGTTGCGTGCGATTTTTTGAATGACGCCTCCCTCTACAGTGTCCCCGACCTGGAAAAGGGATTGTTCCCTGGTCTTTTTGTTTTCAATCACGGCAAAGGCATTTTTGTCGGAAGCCGCAGTGACGGTCCCCCATAAAGCCAGCTGCAGCCGGGTTTTTCCAGCGGTTGTTCGATCAATTCATCTGCAGGGGGCTTTGACCCCATATTTGAATCACGGGTCAACACTTGAAACAGGTTTTTTTCAAGGATCACGGCATAATTTCTTGGAGGCACCGCAGGGATCGACATTGCCGGGCCCGCCGGTTCGCCGGATCGGATTTTCGGTCCTTCAAATCCGGTGTTGACCGGCGAAAAGAGCTGCCGGTAAGTCAACCCGGTCACCTGATAGGCCAAAACAGTGAGCAGCAACAGCTGTGCAATGAGGTAAACGGGTTTCATCGCTTTATTTCCAGGTTATCGGCCGGACCGGTCAAGGTGAAAGGGATTCCTTTTTCCGGGTGGTTCTGGAACAGGTCGTCCATGGGCAGCACCGTGGCAAACCTTGATACATGGGCCGGTTGGGGGTAAAGATTGCCTTTGAGATTGATCTGCCAGTCAGACGGTGCCATGATCCGGGTGCCGGTCAACAGCATCTGTCCGGCGGCATGGATGGTCATGACGCTGCCTTTAGCATGCAGCTCCAGGATATCCAGTGTCTGAGCCTGCTTTTCAAATCTCACTGACACCTGGTCAAACTCCAGATTTGTGATGCCCATGGTATTGAGAAAATCATCCTTAATGACACATGTCAGAAAAGACAGGGTCAGGTCGCCGGTGCCTTTTGGTTTATTTAAGCGATCCACTACCTGGTATCGGCCGGACAGGTCAAAAGACAAAGACGCGCGCATACCCTGCATTACGGTAGCCATATCCCGGACCCGGAGTCCGGCCAGGATCATTTCCACTCCGGAACAGGCCGGTGGAGACACTGATATGCCGGCGATATGGCCCATCACGGTGCCATCCCACAGAAGTGACTTGATTTGCAGTTCTTTTTTTAAGCCAAAGACCGTTGAAACCGGAACAACAATCCGGAGATTCTCCGGAACCACTGTGATGGCATCATGGATACGGATCTGTGGTTTTTCCGTTTTCAACCCTAGGGGCAGAAACGGAAATACCCGGTCCATAGTGATGTCCAGTCCCGGGAACATGGCTTCCCCCATCCGGCTGATCTTGACGGCGGCTGTCTGATGCGGGAACCGCAGGACTGAAAATATGGCCAGGGCGGCCATGAAATAGATCAGAAAAAACAGCGCGTGTTTCAAAGACATGTCATGGCGCCTCCCCGGGCATCAGTGTCTGGGTTTCCAGAACCGCTTCCAGCAGGTTGTCGTTTTCTCCGGTCCGGGCCAGAGAAATGGAAACCACATGCACCCCGTTACCGGATGTTTCCACCTGTTTGAGAAATTCCATGAAATCATTCAGATACAGGTTTTCAGTTTGAGACGGACCTTGGATATCTGAAAGGATCCATCTTCCGCTGTCTGGGAAAAAGGCCGCATATAGTCGATGTTTTTTTTGACCCCACTGGCTTCCGCCCGACTGTCCAGAAATGAAAACAGGGTGAATTCAGGGGGGCGGTCTGACTGGCTCGCCGGTTGTTTGTCCATGCCCCTTGTCATTTTCAGATATTGACTCCGGAGCGTGGAAATCTGTTGAAGCCCGTCCTGTTCAATGGTCAGAATCCGCGTGAGTTCTTTTTTCCGGTCCATCAAAGGAAAAAAGACAAACTGTACGGCCAGAAACACAAAGACCACAAAAATGCCTGTGACCACAATGAATTGTTCTCTGGTGGACAGGGGATTCATAGGCCTCATATCTCGATCCTGAATTGAAAGATCACCTGGTTTTCCTTTCTTCCGGCATCGGCCGTATGGATGGTGACCGATCTGAAAGTATCGGATTGTTCCAATGAGGTTTTCAACCGGTCCACTGTATTGAAACTGTCGGTGGTGCCGGAAATCGTAACCTGATCATGGTTGAACAGAAGGCGGGAAAGGCGCAGATTCATACCGTCCGGAACACGGGCGGACAATTCATACAGTAGGTCAATGGCCGGCAATGCCGGTGTATCCGCCATATCCCGGATTCGGGGGGTCCTGTTCTGTTCAAGCGCCTGTCTTATCTGAGCCTGCATGCGCAGCAGGGGCGAATGACCGGGCAGAAAGGGTTCCCGGGGAAATGTCTGGTGAAACATTTCAACCTCGGCCCGACGGGCTGCGGCCACCTGGTTTTCCAGAATGCGCACATCCTGGTAAAGGCCCAGGACAAAAAGAATGATCACCAGGACGGCGATAGTGCCGGTCACCAGCAGTTCCCGCCTGAATTTGTGAAAGAAATTCCCGAAACCGGGATACTGTTTGACAAAATTGAACAAAAGGGCGGTTTTATTGAACAGCAGATCGGACACAAGGACCGGATCCGGTGCCGTCACAGTAACGGTGTCAGTGAAGAAAAATGCCGCCAGTGCTTCAGTTTGTCGAATGGTCTGTGTCATGGATGCGGGATCCACCACATCGGTTTCCGGCACCAGAGAAATGTGAAACCGGGTGTCCAAACCGGAGCGGTGTCGGAACCCCGTGGCCATGCGCATCATGTTGTGTACAATTAGATCCGGGGATCGCTCGGATGACGTCAGGGTCCGGATCATGACCGGCCCGGACCCGGCCGTCAGAATCAGGGTGATGCCGAAAGGACCTGTAAACATGATAATCCTGTCATTCTCAGGGCGGGTTTCCTGAATGCAGGCAGCGGCCAGGACAGTTTCTTTCGGGGAAATGATCCGGGGCCTGAGGCGGTATGCCTTCAGAGACGAAACCATCTCCTGTACCATCTCCTCTGTTGCCGAAGCGGTCAGAGTCAGGTGCTGATCTTTCACAAATCGGATATCCAGAGAAATGAAATCCGATACACAGACGTCTTCCGGCAGATACGGGGCCAGTTCCAGCGACAGAACCTGGGCGATTTTACCCGGGCCGGAAAACGGCAGGCTGATGTTCCGAAAAAAGACATCCCGGCAGGGGATCAGCACCACGGCTTCAGTGCAGGCGGTCAGGTCGGCTCTTTCCGCCACCGCATCCAGGGCAGCCCGAAACCAAGTGACATTATCAGGCAGCGGGTCAGGCAGTTCGTTTCGGGCCACAAAGACCTGATCTTTGGGAGAGAGTCCGGATATTTTTTTTCCATCACCCTGGCGGTCATGCCGTGAGGATCGATATCCAGCATCAGAAAACGACGGCCCACTGATCACATCCTTTCCATCTGAATGATGCGGCAGATCCACTGTCTGGATTTTTCCAGCTGCTCCCTCAACAGATAAGCGGACAGCGTAACCTGTGCCCGGTTCAGCTGCACCCTGGCCGTGGCCTTGAATACATTGCTGTCATAGCGGATCATGCGTTCGAATTTCTCCCTTTCACTTGCTGACAATCCGATCACCCGGCGGTACCACCCTTTGTCCAGGGGGTTGAGATAATTCTCCCCATCTTCTGATTTTTGGGCGCGATAGTCAAGCATATCCTGGGCGAATTCCGCCATACCCCGGGGAAGCAGGGCCTGGATCACTTCAAGGTCTGCCGTGTTGACGTTGATGAGACCCGGGTACCGATAACTTTTCCCTTCATCAGAGGCATCAAAGAGACCGTAAACCGTGAACAGGTCTTTCCAGGTTTTCGTTGCTGTTTCTCCGGGATTTTCGGGGTTCGGACCATTGCGGGAAAAAACAAACAGATCCGGGGAAAATCCTTTGATGTTGAGCAGTTCAGACAAGTGGGCAACATCTCTGTTCGCACCGGCACAGGGCGGAAACCGTGCGGCATAATATGAAGATTCCGCTCCGGACAGCCCGGAGACGGCATCGTCATCCCCGGAATCCAGCCAGTCGGTGAGCGCATTGATCACTGCTTCCGGACCATGGACGGTTCCGGGCCGGTCCTGATTCAGATGCTGATCCAGCAACCGTTCCCACAACAACGCCTGGTCCCGGTTCACTTCGGGGCCGGGAAACCGCTTCAGCAGAGCATTGACCTGAATTTTTCCCAGTTCATCCGTAATATCAAGGGTGATCCGGCCCTGGGAATACCCCAGTTGTTCGACCATCCGGGACAGGGTATCCGGATCGGCCCAGTTTTCCTGGATGGAGTCGGTGTCTGTTTTTGCCGCATCATCCGCCAGAAGCGCCATTGCCAGTTGAATGGCGGACCGGGCCATCTCCCGGGCGGTGAACTGATCGGTTCGCTGCCGGGCAAGGGTTACCGATTGTGTGGTGATTTTTGAAAGATGCAGCCCGGTGACCACCAGCACGGCAATCACCCCCAGCACCACCACCAGGGCCATGCCGTTCTGATTCCCGTTCATTGTTTCACCTGTCTGGCCACCGGGATAGTCACAGCTGCCCGGATTGACTCTTTGTTTTTTTCTTCCGCCGGTGCAAGGGTAATCTTGACCCGGGCGGGAAACGTGTGGTCAAACCGGTCTGATTCAGAATCCCAGACAGAATGGTCGGTACCTTCAATGTCTGTGAAAGTCAGTGAAAAAGTGTGAATATCTTTGAAGAGCACCGGATCGATGCAGGGATCCGGCGCGGCATTTGACAGAAACGAGCTGTCAAACCGGTGCAGATCAAACCGGGTTCCATGACGGTGGACATAGTAGTGTATCTGTCCGGCTCCGTGGATATGTCCGGGACCCAGATCCAGGTGGTTCAGACTGGAAAATTGCAAGCGTGAGAAAAATGTGCCGTCAATACCGTTTTCCGTGCCCACAAAGCGGTAAGGGTCCGGGGGCTGGTTGGGTTCCGGCCGGTGGTATCTGGGAGGGCGGGGCAGAAATATCTGGTCCAGATCGGCGGTGATTACATTCAGACACTGCTGGATCCTTTCCTGGCGTTGGATTTCTTTTTGCACCTGTTCGGATGAGGTGGAAATGGTTCGGAACGTGGAAAACAGAGTCAGCAGTGTGACGGAAAAGATCGTCATGGCCACCAGAATTTCCATCAGGGTAAATCCGTATTTCCCCGGATCAGTCATCTGCCTCCACCAGATAGCGCCAGGTGGTCATGGACCAGGATTTCCCGGTTTGGGGAGCAAGGATTTCGATCTTGATCTTTTTTAATCGGTCCAGCTGCTGATCTGACAAATTGACCGGATCATCCCATGTGACATCCTCGACGGTAAAAAACCATTCCAGGCCGCCTAATTCAGGACCAAAACGGCCGGATGCCCGGGTGGAACCGGATGGATCCACCATCTGGTCTGCCAGAACACTTTCAGTCAGCATCGGGAGACTGCCGGTGAATCTGGCGGCTCCGGCCAGGCGAATGGTGCCGGAATGCAGCAAAAGCAGGGTGAGCAGCGTGGCAGCCATGATCACCATTGCTACCAGGACTTCCAGAAGGGTGAATCCGTGGGGTGGTTGGGGAAAACGATTACAGGCAGTCATCATAGGACAGGTGATTGGGAAGGGTTTCGGTTTCCATGAGAAACGGGGCCACCTTCAGGGAAACCGGGGCTCTACTGTGGTCGGTCAGATGCAGTATCACTGCATCTGAATATCCGTGCCGACTGAAACGGATGATCCGCTCTGATCCGGTTTCGCCCGGATCGGTTCCCCCATATCGGGATTGATCGGCAGACACGATATCCGTGAAATGCAGATTGCCCGAAAATTCAGTTGCTTCGGACCGGGCTTTTTCCAGCGCCTGCTCATCCATATCGCTGTGCGTGAGCCAGGCCCGGGGTTTATTGATATCCAGGTGCAGGAAAAAGTCCCTGTTTTCCTGTATGGCACGGTGTTTGGCCAAGGTAATCACCCGGGCCAGATCATCCGTTTCAATGGCTTGCCGGCTGAAAATTCCGGCCGATTTGAATATGGGGAGGGAAAAAGCCAGAAACACAGTGATCAGGGCAATCACGACAACCAGTTCTACCAGCGTGAAACCGTATGGGCGTTTCCTGATCACCGGATCTCCCAGCTTTTGATATCCTGGTTCCGGCCTTCTCCGCCGGGAACGCCGTCCGCACCATAGGAAAGAATGTCATAGTCTCCGTTGACACCGGGACATAAATACAGATAGTCCCGTCCCCATGGGTCTTTGGGTACGCTGCGTTTATCCAGATATCCGTTTTCGCTCCATCGGGGCGGGATCGGTTCGGTTGTCGGTTTCTCAATGAGGGCCATCAGGCCCTGTTCGGTCGTGGGGTAGAATCCGTTGTCCAGATGATACAGCTTCAGACTGGTTTCAATGGCGGAAATATCCACCTTTGCCTTGATCAATTTGGCATCATCGGTCCTCCCCATATACCGGGGAACGATCATCCCGGCCAGAATGCCCAGTATGACCACCACCACCATGAGCTCGATAAAGGAAAATCCGTCGTGATTTTTAATCATCGTTTCCTGTCCTTGAAGAGGGCGTTAACATCACGGCCCGAAAGTATTTGAGACTGTGATGTTTCTATACCATAAAACAGGTGGATCATACCAGATCTTTATGACCAGGTGGTCATGGGAAATCATTCAAATTCATTGTACCCATGCCGGGTGACATGAATCGTTTTAGAACCGGATCGATTCGGGCGATGGCCATGTTTTCTCCGGAACCCAGCGTGTCTCCCACCGGGCCGGTCAGGTACACAGGGATCGAATCGAACAGGGAATATTCCTGCCACAGGTGCCAGTGACCGGAAAAAATGGCAAGAATGCGGTCCCTGTGACGTTGTATTATATCGTAGAATGGATCAGCCGGATCGATAACCATGATTTCCGACAAAATGGAAATCCAGAAAGGCCGTTCCGGTGAAAGAGGCAATTCCGCCGGGGGGTGGTGGGTGAAAATAACGGCCGGTTCCGGTCGGTTCAGGCAGGCATTCAGCCATACCATTTGGGCTGGGTCAAAAGATCCCATGCAAAGGGTTTCCATCTCAAGTCCGCTGCAGGGCAGGTGCCGGGTGGTTCCCCGGTTGCTGTTCAGAAAGATCATGTGAACGCCTTTGTGGATGAACGAATAATACGGATCGATTCCCAGGACGTTTATCCAGGCCGATTCAACCGCGTCAAAATCAGTCGCAGGGATATGTTCCAGGATGACGGGGTCGAATCCGGTGTGGTAGTCATGGTTGCCCAGAGTCGGATAATAGGGCAGCATCAGATGATCGAACAGGCGTTTGAACTGACCGGCGGGATTGTCTTCACCGGTCAGATAATCTTCCGGAGTTTCGCTGAACAGACACCCCACCAGGTCTCCGTTGACGGCTACGAAATCAGCATCCGGATATGTTTCATTGATCCTGTCCACAACAAACATGGCATTGGCCAGGTTGGCCTGGCTGTCATAATATCCTTCATCCGGGTATCCAGGTATCCGGGTATGGATGTCTGACACGACAACAATGTCAAAGGGGGATTGACGGGCGGAAGGGGATCGGGTATTTTCCTGGCATCCCGCTGTCAAACACAGAGAGGACAAACCGACAACCAAGAAAACAAACCAGACTTTTTTGAAGCGCATGGTAAATAATGGCAAATATTGATTGTTGATCAGGGCTTTTATGATATCATACCTCCTGTAGCAAGGGGGGGGCACCCGTTCCAGTAGAAATTATCCATTTTTTTTCACAGACGATGTATGGTTCTAAATTGTATCGTTTCAACAGAATATAACCCCAAAAAGCGATTGGAGAATGCAAATCCATCAGCACTGGTGATTGGTTTAAACCGGACCTATTCAAAGCGAAGTGCTTCTGCCGGCATGAGCCGGGTTGCAAATAAAGCGGGATAAAGTGCGCTTAAGCCGGCAATTCCACTGGCTAAGCCGACAGCCCAGAAAAAAAGGTTCAAGGAAGGCACCACGGGAACCCAGCCTAAAGCCATGGTCGGAAGAAATGTAAGCAGTCTGAGAGCAGGAAAGGCCGATACAAAGCCTAAAATGCCCCCCACCATACCCAGTAGAACAGCCTCTGTGACAATTAACCCCATGATCATCCCCCTTGACCAGCCAATGGCCATCAGTATGCCGATTTCCCTTGTCCTTTCGGAGATGGCCATTATCAGGGTGTTTAGAATCAGTACGCCACTTAAAACTAGGGATGTCACCGAAACTGCGGCAACAAATCCGTCTATCATGGTAATAGCACGAATTCGAGTGCGCAGGGAACTTGCCGGTGCCGGACTCAGATTTGGAAATCGATCCTGGATTTCTCGGATCAGAGTGGCGGTTTTTTGCTTGGTTTTTCCCTCAATCAAGGCCAAATTCACATAGCCTTGACGTTTTAAAAGACCTTGAGACCCCTCTATGTCAATGACAACCCCACCATCCAGAACCCCCTGCCCAAGCCAATAAACACCTGAAATAGTAAAGAGTTCTTTTGATCCCAATTCCAATGTATCCCCGGTTTCTTTTTTCAATCTGCGCGCTGCAGATCGTCCGATCATCACCTCTTTTTTTCCGGGACGGAGCATGGATCCCTCAATAAGCCCCGTCCCCAACCAGTTTGTGACCGAAAGATAGGGCGCCTGGGAAGAAATTCCAAACAGGAACACATAGGGAAGGCCGGGGGTCCGGGTGGATCCAATGATAATTGAGGATAGGGATCTTACATTTTCCAGCTCGTGCAACAATTTGATGGAATCCTCAGGAATTCTGGAGGCAACCGGGGTTACCGCATTCTTTTCCTGAACAACTACATCGATATTGCTGTTTGCCATGGAACGATCAATCTGCATTTTTAGGTCACTGCTGATGGATGTCAATGAAACAAACATGGCAATACTGCCGGCGACCCCGATAATCGTAAGGAGAGTTCTTATTCTGGTTCTGATAAGATTTCTAAAGGCAAGAAATAAAAAAAAATGCAGCTTCATGGGATAAGCGATTTTCGAAGAATCTGCGGACAGGTTCGGGTTACACGAATTTTTTGTGTATTATCCATACATCTCATTTTTTTATAACAGTAGACAATTATTGACCAGAGATTATTCGCATTTTCTTGTATTTACGATAGAATAAAACCATGTTTTTTGTCAAGAAATGCATGAAAAATTATCAGAACCTGACACTGCGAGTATAAGGTTTGTTCCGTTGCCGGTTAGAATGGGATCCATCCCTTTGCAAAAAGGGATTTTGTAAAGGCCCTGCCGTTATTTCAAAACTTGGATATTGTAAAAGCCCATTTTAATTGATACATAGGCAAATGTTTTTTTTGAGGAACCAGAGTCAATTTATACTGGCGTTCAAAACGATGGATATACTGATTTTCTGGCTGTCGTTCAAAAATGTCTGGCAGGCAAAAACCCGGATCATTCTTACGTTCCAAGGTGCCCGGTCATTTCTTCTTTCTGTATCTGGCAGTGATGCATTGTCTTTGATCAATACCGTTGTCAGCCCCTGTGTCCGGCATTCTTTGCTACCTCTCCGGAACCCGGCGGAAGCACTTAGATATGAATAAATCCGATCACAGGATATCCAGCCTGGATATCTTTTCCGGCATCAATGTCCTGATTTTTCTATGGATGTGTCATGGGGTGTATTTTGATCGGTTTGTCTATTACCGGGGGCGAGAATATCTCTGGGAATTTTTTGTATATGCACTGATTGTTCTGGCCCTAATTGCCGGAATCTGGAAAACCATGCGCAACTGTCAGGTGCCGGCCTGGATTCTGGTTCTGGTCCAGGCCGGTATCGTTCTGCATTTTGCCGGAGGATTGGCGGTCTGGCACGAAACCCGTTTGTACGACAAAATTATTTTTCAAGTCAGATATGATAAATATGTTCACTTTTTTAATTCTTTTGTTTGTGCCGTGGTTCTGAATTTTTTTTGTTTCAGGAACAGACCCATAAATCGGTGGCTCAAGTCATTTGAATTGGTTTTTTTGGTTCTGGGTATCGGTGCTTTTGTGGAAATCATCGAATATCTGGTGACCCTTACCGTAGCAAAAAACGGTGTGGGCGGCTATGACAATAATATGCTGGATATGATTGCCAATTTTCTAGGATCTCTCTGCTGTGTTTTGGTGACCCGTGGGGCGGAGAGAATAAAGAGCAACGCCCGTTTGAGAGGCATCCGCCCCAAAGAGGACCCAAAAGAGGAATGGTTACAACGATGATTCGGGTGGACAATGTACACAAACATTTTGACAAAGGGCTTGTCCGGGCATTGAATGGCATATGCCTGGAAATACCAAAAGGAGAAGTTTGTGCGGTGATCGGCCCATCCGGATGCGGGAAAAGTACGCTGCTGCATCTGATCGGTGCCCTTGACAGGCCTACCCAGGGGCATATTTACATCAACGGGAAACCGTTGACGACCCCTGACCGCCAGTCTGTTTACCGGAATCTGCAGGTGGGTTTTATTTTTCAGTTTCATCATCTGCTCGGCCATCTGACCCTGGCAGAGAATGTGGCATTGCCAGCCCTGGCTGTTTCAAAAATGACGCAGTCACAAATCAGGCAGAAAGCGTGCCGGCTTTTGTCTGAAGTAGGTCTTGAAAATCGGGTGGATTTCCGGCCCACTCAGGTTTCCGGAGGAGAAAGACAGCGGGCTGCTGTGGCCAGGGCCATCATGAATTCACCGGAAATCCTGCTGGCGGATGAACCTACCGGCAGTGTGGATTCCCAGACCGCAAAATGTATCATGGGGGCTATCATAAACCGTTGCCGAAAAGATCAGATGACCGTTCTTCTGGTCACCCATGATATGGAAATTGCAAAGCGGGCGGATCGCGTTGTCAAGATGCAGGACGGGATTCTGGCGGCTTGAATCTGTGCGGGACCTGCCGGGAAGAGGCTATATGCCTGGTGTGTCACTCTTCCCGGCAGGAAAATAACGGTCAGTTACGGTCAGTTTACTGTGTAGGCACAGTTGCTGAAAGTGATGGTGGCGGTTTCCCCGCCCTCTGTCACTACGATATTTCCGGACACCGGCAAATCGGTACAAGTGCTGTCTTCACTGCTGTCGATGATTACCTGGTTGACCGTGACAATGGCGGTACCGACTGTCATCGGCCCCTGAGGCGTTGAAAGGGTTACCAGATCCAGGTTCTGCATATCCATCTGTGCCAGGAGACGTCCGGTTACCGGCCCCTGGTTGGTGGTGATGTTGAAATCGACGTCATACATACCCGCAGATGGTTCTGTCATGGTCATGGTGCCGTTTAACTGGTAACCCATGGCTGAAAACTGATTCAGGGTATAGACTGCGGGCTGGAGAAGCCGCCCTTCTCCGCTGAGGGCCGGGATATTGATCCCGATACCGCCGTTTATCAGCTCTCCCATGGAGGCGAGGTTGGAGAAATTGAGATTGGCGACCATGCTGATATTTTCTCCGGCCATTCCGAAATTGAGGGAGCCTGTCATGGCGCCGTTGAAGACAGGCTCCCCATTGCGCTGCACATTGGTGGCGGTCAAAGACAGGTTGGCGGCGATGCCGGTCTGGGTAAACGCAATGCCGGTGATATCGATCACTGCTGAACCGGTATACACTGCTGTGGATTCCGGCGGGGTGTATCCATTGCCGAAATCAGCTGTGATATTGATGTTGGGGGGAGGGTTGTTTATGTTGATCGTTTCCAGGGGCGGGGTGATGGTGACGACCGAAGGATCTCCTCTCAAGACAACTCCGAGCAGAGCGGTGACTTCATCCACCATGGGGGACAGTTCTTCCGCGGAGGAAAACAGGGCCATATAGTATTCAATGTCGTCTTTCAGACTGCCGCCGGGGTTGCCGGCAATCAGATTGATGGCCTGTTTTGCATTTGTTGCGGTGGCAACATCGTCAGTGATATCTGCCAGAGAAAATTGATAGCCATCTACATGATTCGTCCCTACCTCGTCCACATAGTACAGCCCCACCTCGGCTTTGTTGACAAGCACCTGCTGATCCTTACCAGCGGCACCGTTGATAACGGTGAGGATCATATTGTCACGGGTTTCCCAACCGTTACCAAGCACATTGGCCCAATAGTCGAGACCTGCTTGCTCCGCATCACGCCCAAACACATTCTGATAGATGGTGTTGATGAATGCTTCTTCTGTTGTCCCTTCCGGATATTTTCTCTGTGTTTCCGGTACTTTGAAAAACTCTGCAGCAATCTGATTTATGGTTCTTCCAGAATTCACCCAGAAGTTGAGCCCTGCAGCATCCGGTGCTCGGTTAAACGTTGCTACATAGATCTGTGTCACTTGCTCTCTTGATACGGATGCCCAGACGGTTACATGACCAATCAGTGCAAATAGTAAAATGAATACTATGGATTTGAGTTTCATAAAGTCTCCTTTTATTTGATCTCCGGGTTTCCAACCTAAAAAAAGTCTCATGAAAACCTGCGGTAACTGCTTAAGTGACGATACTGTTGAATCAAAATTGTAATAGATTATCATTATAGTCTTTGGTTTGTTCAGTCAAGTGTTTTGTTGATCGTTATTGTCACAGTCATAGAGAGATTGACGAGTTGTGATGCCACCTGCAAAAACTTGATCGGCAGGTTTCCGGATTTAAACCGGGCTTTTCAATATCCGAAACGATTGTAAATCAGATTGTGATGCTGGTAATCTTCTCTCTGGGACAGTCCGGATTTTTCCCCTCTGTCCGGGTGGGCCTTCCAGAACTGGCAGAGTATCTCCAGTTTTTCTTGTCTTGATTCTGTTTTCATGATGTCTCCGTTCTGAGTTTTGGCAGCATCATAGTCCAGAGTGCGGGGCTGCTGCGGGAGATGGGGTTTGATTACCGCTTACGTCACAATAGTGCGGGAATTTAGGTTGAAGTTTCAACTTTTGGGTTTATAGATTACCGGCTAACTTTCGTTTTTCTAACAAACCGGAACATCGCAGTGATGTCGTCATGGCCGCATCAAAAAAAGCTGCCGCTGTTTTCTCACAACTGCCAGGCTTTTTCAATTGGTTGCCGGCAAACGTCATTATCCTGTAAAGCGATTCAACAAACGAAATATCGGAGACCTCTTCGCAGCAGGCATAGAACAATTCTCCAAACGTCCTGTCATCAGTTTCTATCTGATGATGGCAGGCCAAAAACATATACCGCTGGAAAACAATGGTAATATGGGCCACCAGGGCATCATAATCACGACATTGCATCTCCTTTGCCAGTTCAAATGCTGTTTGGCTATTTTTAAAAACACTTTTTCCCAGGGTTTGCCGTAAATTCGAACGATGTCTTCATCTGAAAGATTAAAGTCCGTAACCAGTCATCCGGTTTTTGGCATCCGCAGATGACAATGTGGTCCACTATAAACGGCAGACAACTGTATCCGTCAGACCAGCAAACCGTGAGCATCCGGAACCCTTTGATAAATAGACCACGGCTATGATCCCACACCCTGGACAATCGCTCTACCGCTTTGGACCGGGAACGGTCATAAGGGCTGTCATCCACAATCAAAACAGAGCCGCGATCTCAGCTGTCAGGCGGTTCAAAAAACCGTAAGGTTTGGTGCCGACATGCAA
>LQAE01000112.1_pt1 | contig 34894 bp, 34 predicted proteins | sample 1535771 | NCBI WGS metagenome assembly LQAE01 (sample SAMN04331582, study PRJNA305678) | bioreactor metagenome | isolation source: bioreactor_1 inoculated with Wadden Sea sediment 1st replicate of a... | place: Germany:Bremen
AATTAAGTAACAAAAATCAAGTTAGATTTATTAGAAATTTAGAGTTCAAAAAAGGGTGCACTCAAAGTGATTGCACCCTTACTTCATATCTAATTTTGCAATTTGCGAATACAAAAGAGCACTGAATAATCAGTGCTCTCACTAAACTTATATTCTTTTATGCCGCTTTACGTCTACCATTCTTTGCGCCACTTTCAAGCTGACTAAAATAGGCTTTCGTTTCAGAAGCTACAATACCACTTAGACCAATAATAGCAATAAGGTTTGGTATTGCCATTAGACCATTAACAATATCTGCAATCGTCCAGATAAGCTGTAGTTTCAGAAATGGTCCAATTGCAACCAAGCCTATAAACACATACTTATATATTTTAATGCCCTTCACACCGACTAGGTACTCTGTGCATCTTTCACCATAATAGTTCCAACCAAGTATTGTTGTAAATGCAAAGAAGATAAGGCCTATTGTCACGACTAGTTCACCGACAAATGGCATTGATGGAAGTCCAGCTCGGAACGCTGCCGTTGTTGCGGCTGCACCTTCTAGACCAGGTTCGTTCCACATACCTGTTAGCACTAACGTAATACCTGTCATTGAGCAAACTATAATTGTGTCGAAAAATGTACCAGTCATTTGAACGAGACCTTGTCGAACGCATGACTTCGTTTTTGCCGCTGCTGCTGCGATAGGCGCAGATCCAAGGCCTGATTCGTTCGAGAATACACCTCTGGAAACACCACTTTTAAGCGCAAGCGCAACTGTTGAACCTGCAAATCCACCTGCTGCTGCAGTTGGTGTGAATGCACTTTTAACGATAAATGCGATTGTTTCAGGTACAAGACTGGCATTCATTAATAAAATTATAACTGTACATATAACATAAGACGCCGCCATGAATGGAACCACAATCTCAGAAACCTTTGAGATACTTTTAATCCCTCCCAGTGTAACTAGAGCAACACACGCCGTTAAAACAACACCTGTCACAACCACCGGAATGTTAAATGCAATATTAACCGCAGATGTAATTGAATTCACTTGGGCAAATGTCCCAATTCCAAAGAAAGCAACACCAATTCCAAAGATTGCAAAACACTTTGCTAGGAATTTATTGTTTAAGCCTTTTTCGATGTAGTACATTGGCCCACCAGACATTTGGCCATTCTCATCAACAACACGATACTTTACAGCTAGTAAAGCTTCAGCATACTTTGTTGCCATTCCGAAGAACGCAGCCATCCACATCCAAAATAGAGCACCAGGCCCTCCTAGACGTATTGCCGTAGCAACACCTACAATATTACCTGTACCAATGGTTGCTGATAAAGCGGTGCATACAGAAGCAAACGCCGAAATATCACCTTCTGCATTAGAATCTGATGCCTCAGGGTCTTTAGAAAATAGATATTTTAAGGCTAAGGGTAACTTAAAAACTTGTAAAAATCCTAGTTTAAGGGACAAATAAATACCTGTTCCCACCAGTAAAATCAATAGTGGGGGACCCCATATAAAACTGTTTATAGTTTGAGCAAATTGATTCACATTTTCCATAACATTGACCTCCCGCTGTAAGTAGACTTATCTAAATACAAGATGATTTATAAATTAAGTGTCAAAAGTGCATAGGTACATGATATGGTCGACCAGTTCTTACAAAGTTCACATTTCAAAATAAAGTATGCACACACAATTGCATCGCTTTATTCATTGTTCTCATGAGTACACACCCATAGTAGATGATAGGAAAACGCTTGTCAATAAAATAACAATATTTTTTCAATACTTTTATGAAAGTGTATTAGTTTTCTAAATAACTCTTTAATAATAAAACCCTTACCAAATCCGCCTATTGCAAAGCAAATAAAGTGCATTTACAATTAGATTCTTAAGATTTGCTCTAATCTACCCAATTCTACTCATTAGTCATTCAATAAACAAAAGTTATACTTCGATACGTTTTTCGTAACATTTACGTTAATTGTATAACAATGTTTCACGCTCATTTACCTGTTACATTCTTATAATACCCCTTAAAGTAGACAGCGATTTCGTATAAAATCATGATATTTTCTTAACTCAATCAATATTCAGTGCATATTTTTTCAAAAAAATAAAAGAGGCCGATATAATCGACCTCTGTTTACATTAGTTTTTATGACGCTGTTTCTTCCTCTACATCATCTTTCTTCTTCTTTTTGAGCTTTTTGGACTCAGCAAGAACAAGTGTTGGCTGCTGTTGTCGTTCGATTGTTTCCTTCGTTACGATACATTTTTTGATATCGTCACGAGATGGAATATCAAACATGATTTCCAGCATAGTGCCTTCAACAATGCTTCGTAGACCACGTGCGCCTGTTTTTCGTTCGATCGCAAGCTTTGCGACAGCAAGTAGGGAGTCCTCTTCGAATTCCAACTCAACGCCATCGATTTCAAATAGTCTCTTGTATTGTTTTACAAGAGCATTCTTTGGTTCGCTTAGTATCTTCATAAGAGCATCTTCGTCTAGTTCGTGAAGTGAAACATTCACTGGAACACGACCAACAAACTCAGGTATCAGACCGAACTTAAGCAGATCTTGGGTTTCTAGTTTTTCTAGAAGTACACCAATTTCTTGCTTTTCTTTCGTTTGAAGCTCAGCGCCGAAGCCCATCGCCTTTTTACCAGTACGCTTTGAAATAATCTTATCGATTCCATCAAAAGCACCACCACAGATAAATAGAACATTTTTCGTATCGATCTGTAGGAACTCCTGGTGTGGATGTTTACGTCCGCCCTGAGGAGGAACGCTGGCAGTAGTACCTTCTATGATCTTAAGAAGTGCCTGCTGAACGCCTTCGCCGCTGACATCTCTTGTGATCGATGGGTTATCTGACTTACGGGCGATCTTATCGATCTCATCAATATAGATGATGCCCTTTTGTGCACGCTCAATATCATAATCTGCCGCTTGAATAAGCTTTAGAAGGATATTCTCAACATCTTCCCCAACATAACCTGCTTCTGTCAGTGCAGTTGCATCTGCAATAGCAAATGGTACATTTAGGATTTTTGCGAGTGTTTGAGCAAGCAAGGTTTTACCCGAGCCTGTAGGACCCATCATGAGAATATTTGATTTCTGAAGTTCAATTTCATCATCATGGTTAGTATCCGTATGAATACGCTTGTAGTGATTGTACACCGCTACAGAAAGCGTCTTCTTAGCACGCTCTTGACCGATTACATAATCGTTCAGGATCGAATAGATCTCTGCCGGCTTTGGCAGGTCTGTCAGATCCAAATCATGATGATCGTGAATCTCTTCCGAGATGATTTCATTGCATAGGGCAACACATTCATCACAGATATAGACATTCGGACCAGCGATCAGTCTTTTGACTTGATCTTGCGACTTACCGCAAAAAGAACACTGGAGTTGTCTTTTGTCATCGTATTTGGACATATCCTACCTCGTTTCTATTTACGGGACTCGATCACTTTATCGATCAGACCGTATTCCACCGCTTCTTCAGCACTCATAAAGTTATCACGATCTGTGTCTTTCTCTAGAACTTCAAGAGATTGACCAGATGCTTCACTCATAATGCGGTTCAGCTTGTCACGCATTTTTAGAATGCGCTCCGCGTGAATCTTGATGTCAGTTGCCTGACCTCGCGTTCCACCAAGTGGCTGGTGAATCATAACTTCGGCGTTAGGAAGAGCAAATCTCTTACCTTTTGTGCCAGCAGTAAGCAGGAATGCACCCATGCTCGCTGCCATACCTACACAGATTGTAGATACATCAGGTTTGATATACTGCATTGTGTCATAAATCGCCATACCAGCAGTAATAGAACCGCCTGGGCTATTAATATAAACACTAATGTCTCTGTCCGGGTCGTCCGCTTCTAGGAACAGAAGCTGTGCAACAACCACACTTGCCGTTTGATCGTTGATTTCATCACCAATGAAAATAATTCTGTCTTTTAGGAGTCTTGAATAAATGTCGTACGACCTTTCGCCACGACTCGTCTGCTCTACTACATAAGGTACTAAAGCCATGCGTACTCCCTCCAATCGTTTTATACTAGTTTTGCGTTCTCAACAAGGAAGTCCACAGTTTTTCTAGTTTCGATTGACGCCTTCATATATTCAGTTTGAGTACCGAACATTTTCTTTACGTCTTCTACTGGTTGGCCTTGCTGTTCAGCAAGCTTCACGAATTCATTCTCTAGATCTTCTTCTGTAACTTCAATGTTTTCCTGCTTAGAAATTGTTTCCAGAGTTAGAGATGTTCTTACGCGTACAAGAGCATCGTCCTGCATTGTTTCACGCATTGCCTGCATATTTGAACCAGTGAATTGCAGGTATTTTTCAAGGTCAAGACCTTGGTAACGTAGCTGGTATTCGAAATCTTGTAGCATACCGTCGATTTCAGCTTCTACCATTTGATCAGGTACTTCAGCAGTCATTGTAGCAACAACAGCATCAATTACACGATCACGAGTAGCCGCTTCTGATTGACTCTTAGCTGATTCTTCCATCTTAGTTCTGATGTCAGTTTTTAGTTCTTCTAGAGTGTCAAACTCAGAAGTGTCTTTAGCAAATTCGTCATCTAGTTCTGGAAGTTCTTTTACTTTTATACCCTTTACTGCTACTTTAAACACTGCGTCTTTACCAGCTAGTTCTGCAGATTGGTATTGCTCTGGGAATGTAACGTTAACGTCTGCTTCATCACCAATGTTCTTGCCAATTAGTTGCTCTTCGAAACCTGGAATGAATGAACCTGAACCGATTACTAAGTTGTGGTTTTCACCCTGGCCACCGTCAAATGCAACGCCATCAACAAAACCATTAAAATCGATGATTGCTGTATCGCCATCTTCGATAGCTCTGTCTTCGACACTTACCAGGCGACCGTTCATTTCCTGTTGCTTAGTCAGCTCAGTTGCTAGGTCTTCGTCAGATACTTCAGCGTTAACTCTTTCAACTTCAACGCCTTTGTACTCACCAATTGTTACTTCTGGCTTAACAGCTACAACTGCTTCGAATACAAGATCTTTACCTTTGCCAATTTCCTTGATATCAATATCAGGGCGTGCAACTGGATCGATGCTTAGCTCTTCAACAGCCTTAGCGTATGCTGGAGATAGTGCAATATCTAGAGCACCATCAAAGAATACACCTTCGCCGTAGTTCATTTCAATAATCTTTCTTGGAGCTTTACCTTTTCTAAAGCCCTGAAGATTGAACTTACCGCGTTCCTTCATATAAGTTTTCTGCACTGCTTCCTCGAAATCCTTCGCAGGAATAGTGATGTTGATAGTTGCAACATTCTTTTCTGTTTTTAACAGTTCGTAACTCATTGTGTTTCCTCCTACTTGTTTTTAATCGTATTCGTTCCGTTAACTACCCGAGTTTTTCGGATTTAACTCGGTTGTTTTGGCGAACACGAGATTTATAATACCCGAACGGGTTATACCTGGTTTATTCATGAAATTTGCCAACGAGGCGCAGGTATTTAAAGTGCTTTGTTTCATAAGTTTCATTGTACCCTAAGATCTTCTTGAACAATTATGAAAGTAAAGGCACTTAAAAACATGGCGGATCGTTAGTAAATTACATGAATACTCCAGGGTATGCCTAAGACAAGGAAAAACCAATGGAATACACCATTGGCTTATTGTCAATATCCTTCAATTATATTATTACAATATAAATCAGTTGTAAACACCTGTTTTCAATTAGTTAGCCTTCACATGGTACACTTCATTAAGTGTCTGTTCCAGAACTGCACCAGGCATGTCCTGACCATCTACGCGGTAGTTCTCAATTTCAATAGATCCGTCCTCAAAAAGTACAAATCTGAACTCGTGCATTTGATCCTGCATATCACGTCCAGTAAACGATACCGTCTGCACAGCACCATACTCTCCATAAATCCAGTCAGCACTGAAGTAATGGTTAGAAAACGCATCACCAATTTGATCATACCTTGGCCACGGATAATCCTTCAGATAATTCATTTTAACGATATCCTCTGGACGGTCATTGATCAATAGTCTATTTTTAGTTTCATTCCAGTCTACATCTTTTTCAAGCAGTTGTGCCATTTGTCCTGCATCTATAAAAACTCTTCCATTAATGACAAGCGCTTCGTCATATGCAACAAGTTCTTTATAATGCATACTCATTTCAAATGGTTCCAAATCTGGACTTTTTGCACCCTCTGCTGGAAGTTCCGCCATAAAAGTCATGGTCATAAACCCCAGAATTACGGCAATAACAAGGCCAGCCATTATGCCCTTTGAAAATGTACCCATCAGATGCCTCCTAACTGTAACACGCATCCATCCTCATTTACCTATCACTCTTTAGTTACTCTATTTATCTCTTTATATATAGTAGTGTATGTACCGTGATTCTGATCACAGCATTGTCTGAATATTCTTTCATTTAAAGTAGTAAAAACACATTATCTCAATGTCAGATCGATTATAGCACAAGACAATACCACGTGCACATTTATTACCAAGAGTTAAGAAGTCCTTTAAGAGGATGACATAATTCAACTCGCTTAATATATTTCTGTAATTTCATGTATGAAATATGACACAAATATACATTCTAAATTACGTTTATTGCACATACATTTTTTTACATATCTTCTTGACATACATGGTATACTTTATGGACGGAGGGATTTATGGGATTCATTGAATTATTAAAGCAAAAAACCAATCTACAACTCAGTCAGGAACAGGTTTTAGCAGCAATGCACGGGACAGGACCAGCCCTTACACTTGCAGTGCCAGGTAGTGGTAAAACAACACTGCTTCTTTGTCGTACTGTCTATCTTATTGAGGAGCTAAAAGTACCTGCAAATAGAATCCTAACAGTGACCTTTTCAAAGGCAGCTGCCCTAGACATGAGTACCAGGTATCAGGATGTTTTCTACAGACACTATCCCCACCGGACTAGTTTTTCGACTATTCACAGATTTGCATACGGCATAGTAAAAGCTTACGGAAAACACTTTAATAGAAATTATCAGCTTATTGAGGATAGCGGCGGCCCCGTCTCAAAGAGGTTTCTTTTAACAGGCATTTATAAAAAATATACTAATGAATATTTAACTGATGATAAGTTCGAAGAACTTTCCAGTGCCATAGGATATACAAAGAACATGATGCTAAATCCAAGTGATGCCAGTAGTCATGGCATTACTTTAAGCAAGTTTTCTGAAATGTTTAAGGCATACGAGTCTGAAAAAGATAGGAAAAACCTCATAGATTTCGATGATATGTTAACAATGGCCTATCAGATTCTAAAACAGCATGATAAAACAAGGCAATACTATCAGAGTAAGTACACCTACGTACAGGTAGATGAAACACAGGATACATCTTTAATCCAGCACGAAATCATAAAACTTATTGCAGGAAATGACAAGAATATTCTTATGGTTGCTGATGACGATCAAAGTATCTACGGTTTCAGAGGCGCTTATCCAGAGTATCTTCTTAATTTCAATAAAATCTACCCCACAGGAAAGATCTATTATCTTTCAAGAAATTTTAGATGCTCACATGAAATCGTCTCAAGCTGTGCACATATTATTAAACATAATAAAAACAGATACGAGAAGTTAATGGATTCTGGTGAACCCACAGGCAATCCTGTAAAACACAGACTGTTTGATACCCTTGAGGAGCGAAACAGTTATGTTGCAGGTTATGACACCGACGGTACTACAGCCATTCTATATAGAAATAATATTTCTGCCCTTTCTATAGTCGATGCGCTCGACCGAAAGGGAAAAAGCTTTACAATACGCGATCCAGGTCACAGTCTTTTAAGACACTGGCTAGTAAAAGATATTTACGCCTTTATGAATCTTGCTCTTGTTCCACAAGATTTAGAAGCCTTTGAACGAATTTGCTTCAAAATGAATGGTTATATATCCCGTGACGCTTTAAACTATATTCAAGCCAATCAGCGTAATAGAAAAATCTTCGAAACACTACTGAGCATACCTACTATTAAACCTATTCAAAGAACAACTTGGGGTGGGCTTGCTGACCGTTTTGATTCGTTACCGCACTTAACACCGAATTTGGCAATCAATTTCATCGAGACCGAACTCGGATACTTAGAGTATCTTGAAGAAAACTCCAAACGACTAGGGTATCATTTCGAAACCTTACGAAATTTGTTGGCGGTCTTAAAAGCAGTTGCAAGACACACAACATCTATAGTAGATTTTATGGACCGTATTAAATCACTTTCTAAAGTCATGCAAGAAGCTTCAAGAACGACCTCTGATTTAAAACTGTCCACTATTCATGCTTCAAAAGGACTTGAGTACGACAATGTATTCATTATCGATGTGGATGATGGCGTATTTCCTTCAAAGAAATCCACAGAACAATCCACAAAAGGGGATCTTCATGGGATTGAAGAAGAACGCCGCCTTTTCTATGTGGCAATGAGCCGGTCAAAAAACAACTTGGAAATACTAACGACAAAATTTAAAAGCGGCAAATACGTAAAACCGTCCCAATTTATAGATGAAGTTAAAGAAACAGGTGAACTTGAAGAAACCACGCATAAGTCTATTGACGACAAGACTGCACCACTTAAAGAGGTCGACTTTAAAATAGGCGACTTAATTGTTCACACTAGGTTTGGAACAGGACAAATTGAAGATCTAAACGACCATATTATTAGAATTGAATTTGAAAATGGTCTAAAGGAATTATCTCTTCCTGTTTGCCTTGAAAGAGGATTCCTACGCCATGCATAATACTATTTAGTTAATTACTTTTAGAGCAATCATTCAATCGAATGATTGCTCTTTTGTTTAAACGTCAGAAAAAAGTGATATAACCAAAATAGGAAGTAACTGTTTTACAAGTTACTAGTTGGTAAATAGAGGTGCAAAATGGCTATAGGCAATTATAGATTTAAAATAGAAATCGACGGTTTACAAGTCGGCGGCTTTGCAGAGATCACTGGATTTTCTACAACGATGGAAACTCTCACCTATGATGAAGGTGGGTTAAATGCCTACGCTCAGATTTTTACAACAGGTTATAAACACGACAACTTGGTTTTGAAAAAGGGCTTCTTAGATAAGAGTATATTAGATTGGTATCAAAAGGCTAAGATTGGTCAAATCATTAGAAAATCCGGGTCCGTTATTTTGTTTGATAACTCTAATAAGGAATTGGTCAGGTGGAATTTTAACGATGCTTTTCCAGTAAAGTTCCAAAGTGATCCATACAGCGCCATCACATCACAAATCTCAATGGAATCTATAGAAATCGTTCACTCAGGCCTAAACATTCCTATGGATAGTGATTCAAAAAAAGTTCAAAAGGGGTCTGATTCTGCTGGAACAGCACAACAAAAAGACAAAAAAGACTTACAAAAGGAAAAAGAGGAAAAGAAGAAATCCTCTATGTTTGGACTACTAGATGCCTTAGAAGATGTGGTTGATGAAACTTTTAGTGTCTGTGGTTTAGACTATGAACTGACTAAAAATAAATTAACAAACGAAACTTTCGCCAACTTAGACACTTCAAAAATTACAGGAAATTTTGCTGCTGTTGCTATTAAGGGCATTGTAAATGGTGATTCACCATCTGATATTGCAAAAAACTCATCGAATGCCCTTGTAGATAATATTAAGGATATGGCTGAAGAAAAAATAGGCGAGGTTACAACGGCTGCCAGTGCAGGTCTGAAAGCATATAACGAAGGCAAATCACTTGACCAAGTTGCTGGTGAAATGGCCGGAGCTTATACTGAAAAACGTATGGAAAACATGGGCTACCCGCCTTACGCATGCAGGATAGGTGGCGCGGGTGCTAAAGCTGGCGCTGTAAGCCTAGCCAACGGCGACTCGCCAGCTGAAGCAAAGGCTGCAGCATATGGTGCCATGGCTGGTCAGGGGCTCAAAGAGATGGGAATGGACGATGAAAAGGCCGACCTAATTGGTAAGGGTACTGAAATGGCTGTCAAATCAAAAAAAGGTAAGGGGAAGAAGACGTCAAACTCTAAAAAGAAAAATAAAAAGGGTGAACCAAAGGCAAAAGACTACTCCAAAAAGGATGTTGATGAGAAAATAGACAATGCCAAAAAGGCCTATGGTGCTGTTAAAAATGCGTTTGGTCTATAAAGTAATTCATGTGAGCAAATAATGAGAAAGGAACCCCTTTCTCATTATTTTATTTATTTATGGGTAAAATACTTACATAGCAATATTAAGTTATATCTATAAGAGCAATTGAAATAAAAACACTTGGAGATTAACATGAAGCGTCTATTATTTATTTTAACTTTCATGATATTTATAATCGGAACAGTAACACTCTCATTTGCCAATGAAAATTCCAGAAAAATTTTTACACCTGAGGAAATTCAGTGGTTGGAAGACAATCCCGTCATTAAAGTTGCCCCAGAAGATGACTATGCACCTATTGAATATTATGAGGATAATGACTTCACTGGACTCTCACGTGAGTATTTGGACTGGATCTCTAATGAATACGAAATTACCTTTGAATATGTTTACTACAAAACTTGGTCTGAAATTCTTGATGCACTTAGGAAAAATGAAGTCGATTTACAAACTGCGATTGTTAAAACTCCTGATCGAACCGAATACTTGAACTTCACAAAGGAATATGTCAGTGTGCCAAATATCGTACTTGTTAAAGACGATTTTGATGCACGTATCTCAATCGATGAACTGTTTCAATATAAAGTTGGAATTATAAAAGACTATGCTGTCCATGAATATATTCGACTCGTATACACCCCCGATACACTCCATGAATATACAGACATTACGAAGGCGCTCACCGACCTAAGTATTGGTGAATTAGACGCACTCATCCTAGATTTAGGTCAGGCAACATATTACACACAAAATATGGCAATATCCAACCTTACAATTGCCGACGGCGTTAGAATAGATTTTGAATACAAGCTCAGATTTGCCTCTCCAAAAGACAAGAAAATTCTCATTTCTATAATGGATAAAGCCATCGCATCTATACCGACTGTAGAAAGACAAGTTTTTTACGACGAATGGGTCTCCTTAGGTGAGTTCAGTTGGTTCGACAAACAAGTTCTTAACATTGTTCTAGGTTTATTTGCCATCGCATCTGTTTTTTTGATAATAGCCCTTGTCTGGATTAGAACCATTCGAAAAAAAGATGAAGCTTTAAAGCGGATGAACCTACTTCTTGAAAACCAGATTCAACATTTACATGAAACCCAGGCACAACTTGTCGAAATAGAAAAAATCAATGCTCTTAGTCGATTGGTTGTAGGTATTGCCCATGAAATAAACACCCCACTTGGTAATGGAATTTCTATGACTTCATATGTTCATCATATTCTTAAAGCTCTTAAAAGACTAAGTGTATCTACGGAGCAAAGTGAAATAATAGAAGATTTGAATCATGCAAATTCTATGGTCCTTGATTCTCTTCAGAAAACGGCTCGAATAATTAATGACTTCAAGTCAGTCGCAGACTACCAATACGATACAAACTCCAGAGAAGTGGATTTGGGATCGGAAATTAAGAGAATTTCAACTATTATTAGCCAGCATTCTGACTTCAAGTGTTCCGTTGAATTTGATATCACAGATGAAGTGAAATTTCATTTAGCACCAAATAGCCTTTTTCAAATACTGCAAGCAACCCTTGATAATGCTTGTATTCATGCATATCCCAATCAAAATGGCGTTATTTATATAGCACTTAAGCGTCTTATGTTACACAATCAACGCTGGATTCAAATAGACATTCAAGACACAGGTATAGGCATTCCTCAAAATCAAGTTGAGAATATTTTCGAACCATTTTTCACAACAATGAGAGGGTCTGATCGTATTGGTCTTGGACTATTTAGTGTCCATAACATTGTTACCCATGTCTTAAGTGGGACTGTAGATGTTTTATCAATACAAGGTGAAGGAACAACCTTTACTATTTCCTTTCCTGAAGCAGACTAACTCTTCTTGTTCAAGTTAAATGAAAGTAATAAAACAGCCACCATCTAATCCCATTAGATGGTGGCTGTAAATGATTAAGCCAGTAACATTTTAATTCAATAACAATTCAGTATTAAACTTTCTATTAGAATAATCCCGATGCAATTGCAAAACTCACTACAGCAATACCTGCAAATAATCCACTTCCCATAACAAGCGCCTTGGCACCCTTAGAACGAAGGCTTGCAAAGTTTACCATGAGTCCCATAGCAATCATAGACATGAGGATCAAGTAACCACTCGCTTTTCCAAGAAGTTTAAGTATACTTTCTGGAATAAGCCCCGTTGAAGCCACTACACCCGCTATAACAAAGTATAAAACGTACATTGGAAATGAAGCACGTTTTGATCCTGAACTATTTCCCTTTGAAAAGATTGATCCAAGTATAACAGACATTGGCACTAACATGAGTACACGTTCCATTTTAATAAATGTTCCCATTTCACCCGCAACGTCTCCCCTAGCAAAAGCGGCCGCTAGGGCATGTGCAACTCCTTGAAGTGAAAGACCTGCCCAAATACCATACTGAATATCTGTCATAGTCGAAACTGCAGCAATAGCAGAATATGCAAGTACACCAACCGCTCCAAGTAAGCTTACAACACCTACAGCAATAATTGCTTCATCGTCGTCTGCATTTATTGTTGGTGCCATGGCAACAATCGCAGAAGCCCCACATATGGAACTGCCAACACCAATGAGTATTGCAAGTTTACTTCCGATTCCCATTTTCTTTCCTAAAAATGAAGCAAACATAAGGACAATAGGAACAAATAAAATTACAACCATAGACATTTTCGGCCCAAGCTCTATGAGCGCATGAAAGTTCAGCTTAAAGCCAAGTAAAACAATACCTACTTTAAGAAGTTTTTTCAGCGAGTATTGGATTCCAGGCTTTAAACTGTCTTGAACTCCAATTGTATTCGCATATAACATACCAAGTATAATACCTATAGTTAGTGCTTCAAGCTTAATCCAAGTGGACAAATATCCATCTATCGACTTTGACAAGACCGCTATAAGAAACACAACAATAAGCCCTGGCACATACTTTTTATAATTTTCCATTTTAGCCTCCAGAACAACCTTCACTATTTCCATCTGCTATTATAACAGGAACTTTCAACTAATTGTTTACGAAAAAGAAAAGCCTACACGAAGCAGGCTTGATTTATACTTAATATCTACTAAATACGTCTAACTCTTTCATGATTCTATTGACGATATCGTAGCTATATCCTTTTCTTAATAGCATTCCCTGAATTCTTGTTGCAGTCTTTTGGGCTTCTAGTCCTTCACACTGTGCATACTTCTTTCTTGCAAGCTCAAGAGCCGTTTGATACCCAGCATCCACATCAAGAATATCATTAAGGGCTTTTTCTGCAATATGTTCTGGTATCCCCCGCTTTTTCAGCTCGAGAAATATACGCTTACGACCATATCGAATCTGCCTTGTGTCAACAAATTCCTCGGCATATCTTTCATCATCTAGAAAACCCAGCTCAATAAGTTTTTGAGTAGCTTCCTCAATTTGCTCTGGTGTATGTTCCAAGTTTCTTAATTTATCAGCAACTTCCTTACTTGTTCTTTGCTTGTAACTAATGTGCTTTATACCCGCAAGAACTGCTTTTTTTACACTTTCATCGTGAATAAGCGCTTCGAGCTCATTTTTATCTAGCTCCATACCTTTTCGAAGTCCATGTGTTACAAGAACATCTACATGAACACCAAAGGCAAATTCCCCATCTAAGAAAACTGAATACCTGTCTTTGTTTTTTTTCTGTGCTTCTACTTTTGAAATAGTTGCCAAGTTCCTACCCCTTTACGACCAGTCTTGTTCGTAGTGATTTTACGATTTCAGCAAGGTCTGTCTGCTGTTTCATCACTTCTTTTATGTCTTTATACGCAAATCGTGCTTCGTCTGTTAGAACACTCTGTCTTGGTGCTCCAACGTGAATGCCTTTATCAATTAAATCTTTTATGACATCATCTTTGTTAAAAGCTTTAATTGCCGCTTTACGACTCATATGTCTTCCAGCACCATGAGAGCATGACTTAAAACTTTCTTCAGATCCAAGCCCCCTAACGATGTAAGACGGATTGCCCATAGCACCAGGAATAATTCCAAGCATACCTGCCTCTGCTAAAATAGCCCCTTTTCTATGCACCCACACATCCTTACCAAAGTGATTTTCAAAGGCTGCGTAATTATGATGAGCATTGATTGTCTCTTCAAAGGCTACATCCGTGAATGCATTTTTGACAATCAACTGAACTTTTTCCATCATAATGCGTCTATTCTCTCTAGCAAATCTCAAGGCTAATGTCATCCAGGCCAAGTAATCCTGACCCGCCCTAGAATCCACTGGCAAATACGCTAATTGGTGTTTAGCTGCCATGTTTCCACCGTGCTTTTTACAATAATGCTTTGCTTTGTCATTAAAATAGTTGGCCACTTTATACCCAAAATTACGGCTTCCAGAGTGGATCATAATACCAAGTTCATCATTTTCATCCGCTTGAATTTCAATGAAATGGTTTCCGCCACCTAGGGTACCAATCTGGTACCACGAGGCTTCGATTTCTGGGTATAGTTTTCCAAGTGTACTATAGTCATAGTCTGATTCATCTAGAAATTTTTCGAGAATCAAACTGCTTTGTTTCTCCTTGTGGTGTGAAAATCCCAGTGGAATTTCCTCCATAACACGCTTAATAATCTCCTTTGATTTGTCGTCTGTCAATTCGCTAACCGAAACATTGGTATGTGTAAATACCATACCGCAACCTATGTCAACACCCACGGCATTGGGAATAACATGATCAATCAACGCAGCCACACCACCAATTGGCATGCCGTAGCCTTGGTGTGTGTCTGGCATTAGTGCAACCCACTTATGGACAAAATCGAGCTGACTCAGGTTTTTAGCTTGATGAAGACATCCATGCTCCAAATCATTCTTTTCTCCAACCCAAGCTTTAATTGGCACTTGTTGACTTGATTTATCAAATATCTCAAGCATGTCTTCACCTCCGTATACCTAGTAAAGTAATACTATTAAGTAACACTATTATTAAACTCCATAATCTAGAATTTTTTTTTAGCTAAGAATATTCCTGTAATTTTTTTGCGAAGAGATTTTATGTGAAGAAAACCGTTTTGGCAAAGAGAGTTTTGTTTATTCAATGCACAAGTGATTATGTCAAATAGGCGCGTGTAAATGCACGTGACCAATTACCAGAATCTCTTGCAACGCAGAGTCAACAAAAATATCGAAGCCAAAAAACCCGTCGCAGCTCTATGTCTATGACGGGTTCTTTCTAGTCTATCTGCCTAGACGCATATTTTTAACTTCTATTTCGAACCAATCCAATTTCATATAGTGTCCTGTATGCCATCCATAAGCATGCATAAACACACGAATACTCGGTCTAGTGATTGGCATGCCATTCACTCTATACTCTTTACCACCGAGTTTATATAATATCTGATTTGTTCTTGTGTCAAATGTGAGTTCCTCTTCTATCCAATCATCATATGTTGGTTCCAGTACAGCATAGGCGTTATCAGTTTTCCACGAAGGCCCCATAACACGGAAAATATCACGTCCTGGACGTTCACTTTCCTCACTGTAGCTGTGGACATATTCAACCAAAGCAACGCCGTCTCCAATACTTCTTCCCCAGTTGTTCTCAAGGACGATTGGTTTCAGGTCATCATCTGACGTCTGTACAATAGCCATCCCACCGGTAAAATTATCATTTGCATAGTGAAGTTTTACACGACGTCTTATAGTTACAACATCGCCTTCCTCAACAGGGATAGGTTTAGACAGCAAAAAAGGACCTCTATCCGTTTCCATGATTTCGGCAGTTAATATATCATTTTTAATTGAGACCTTATCATATGCCGTAAACATGGTCTGCCATTCCCCAATGTACCAGAAATCCCTGTCTATTCCTTTGAAATCATCCCTAAATGAATAACTCTCAGGTTCAGGCTCTGCTTGTACAAACTGAAAATAGTAGAACGTGCCAACAAGTGCTATGAAAAGGATCAGTACGATCAGCCTTCTAAAGAATACCGACACGTCACCGACCTCCTTGCCCTATATTTTTAATTACTTTTGTTCAAAATTAGTGTCATTACATGGCAAAGTAATCATGTTCCACAACTTCTTTTTGAAATATGATCTAGAAATACAATCCTGCAGTAACAATTGATAGCAGAGATGAAATAACCATGATGCCTACAATAGCCATTGCAATAAACTTCTTAGTGCTTTGTCGCATATATACCCTCCAAAACGAGATCTGAACGTATTTCGCACAATCTATCCTTATTTTGTCCTCATTTTACAAATAAAACTTGGCATATGCTGTTTTTAAACAGCCATAAGCTCTGGTTAGACACTTTTCGACAGTTTTCGCATACACGTTCACGATCAAATACCTTTTACACCTTTATACACTCTATCACATCACCCGATTTCACTGTAAACAACTTTTTCAGTTGGTCAGGATTCGAGATCAATTCATTTTTTTTCTTTCGGGTTAACGTCTTGATGAAAGCTTCTATACGAAGTGCGTTTCCTCTTGTACCTTCAATTTCCCAGGCAATAACCAGTGCAACTGGTCTGCGAATTTTCGCCATTGTGTATTTACATTTCTTACTGCCCATTTGATGTTCTTTTAAGCGCCTGTCCAGACTTGTTGTATAGCCCGTATATAATGTATCGTCAGCACAGCGCAAAATATATACAAAAGATTTTTGCTTTTCCTTCTTTTCCTTAGCCTTTTTTTCCATCAAGCATCCCTTTCAAACTTATGCTACTATGGTATTATAACACATCACACGGAGGTAAATTGTGAACAGAAATGGTGATTTTCTTAAATTTATTGCGATGCTCACTATGCTCATCGATCATATAGGCTTTTTATTTTTCCCTTCTCAAATTGTTTGGAGAATTATCGGGCGACTGTCTTTTCCTATTTTTGCATTTCTCATAGCAAGGGGCTATAGGCATACATCGAGTAAACTAAAGTATAGTAGCCGATTATTTATTTTTGGATTGATATCTCAAATACCATATTACTTTTTTGTACCCGGAAAACTCAATATTATGTTTACTTTATTCTTAGGACTTCTCATTATTGAAGTCTATGAATCAAAGTATCAGCTTGTCTCTTTTCCACTCCTGTTCATTGGCTATTTCTTCCCGGTTTCATATGGGGTTTACGGTCTTTCTATGATCCTTATTTTCCATATGACTTATGGAGATGCCAATAAAACAATGTTAGGATATTTTGCGCTTAGTATTTTGTATTACTTGTCGTCGTGGAATCAAGTACAAGCTCTTAGCGTATTCGCACTATTGCCAATACTACTTGATCCAAAAACGCAAATAAAAGTGCCACGTCTGGTCGGATATTTATTTTATCCTGGCCACATAGCAGCACTTCTACTGATTCAAAACTATTACTTCATGTAAACCGCTTCTGCTGTAGCTGACTCGTAACGTTTTACAATGTCATCTATGGCAGTTTTTGTGTTTTTGCCATTTATGTAGTAGGAAAGAAACTTTGTAACCAACTCATCTTGTATTTCCACAGCTTCTTTTCCATTTTTACCACAGATTCCAATAAACTCACTAACAGGAGAAATGAATGACATCATTGTAAAGTCGGTGTGTTTTGTTCCCGCTATAGATATAAGCCAGCGGTCGGATTTTGAAGATGACAATAGCATATTCAAATTTGTTTCATTAATGCCACCTTGCCAGGCTTCACTGGTCAAATGTAAATATGGCACCTTAAGGCCTGATAAAACCTCTCCTGGCTCCATTGGTTCTACCCAAGCATCTAAGCCTACTACAGCTTTAATGCGCTCATCTGCAATAGACGCTCTTACCGCAGCGCCTCCACCTGTTGAATGTCCAATAACAGCAATTTTATCTAGATTTATTCTTCCAGATAAAATACTGTTATAGCCCTGGCTGTTCATATTATGAAGTAACTCTACCGTCTCAAGAATGTCTCCTTTAAATGTTTCTACAAGAGCAGCAGCGTATTTTAAATACTCATCACTTTCACTTCGACCAGGTAGTGCGGCTGGATTCAAGTCTAGAATTTCTCCTGAATCAAGTGTTGTTGCAACAGAGCCATAAGCATGGTCAACACTAACAACAATATATCCATTTGCGGCTAAGCTTTCAGCAAGATTTCCATGAATATTTTTAAAGCCTTTCCACCCATGAGACAGAACAACAATAGGATACTGCTTTTCATTTTCACTGACGCCTGTATCATACCAAGCATTTGACTGTAGTTGACTTAGGTATCCCACTAAAAATTTTGGAACACCAAACGTACTTGCCATACCAGTTTCAACAGCGTCTCCATTTTCTATAAGAGGCGCACGTCTAGTTCCAATTCTATCTGCAGGATAATAAAACTGAATGACAAACGATCTTGGATTGTCATACGTTTTTCCATACAATTCTCTTCGTTCAGTACTTGTATAAGTCATACTTGCTGTTCCAATTTTGTAAGGGCCATTCGGCTTTAAAAGAAGACCAATGGGAAATACAATTGAGAACACAATAGACACTATAATGGAAAAAGAACAAATTCTTTTTACACCTCCATGTCCGAGCTTGTATTCACCACCCTTATACAGAAGAAGTCCTGCGACCAGTGCCAATAATCCGTGTAAAACATATAAAAAGACAACTTGCCACCTAACCCCAACTAGCACAAAATGGGCAATTGGCATTACTACGGACAATACCAGCATAACTATTTTATTTTCTTGAAACAATTCAAGAACCCTTTTATGTAACACAAGGAGTATGGGGATTATAAAAAGTATTAAATCAAATATGACCATATTCTCACCTTTGGGCAAACTTCTTGTCGTTTAAGTATTTCAGCATATGTGGACGTGTTTCTTTACTAAGCTTTTCTGACATTTGCTCTGTCCATGAATGATCCAGTCGCCCTTTGGTTCGATCAATATAGTATTTTTTCACAGCTGCATCGTACTCATTTAAAACCTCCTCTTTAGGCTCCTTATATGTATCTTCAAAGAAAACCAAAGATTGAGGCAATCTAGGCTTCTGGTCTGGGTTTTGATCTGGCCACCCCAAACAAAGTCCAAACACCGGATAAACTCTTTCAGGTAAATTCAGCAGTTCACTCATCTGCTTCGGATCATTCCTAAGACCACCAACATATACACCACCCAGACCTAGGCTCTCCGCTGCTACAAGCACGTTTTGAGCCACTAAAGCAGCGTCTACGGATGCAATAAGCATAAGCTCTATAAACCCGTCTTCCATGTTAACCTCGTGAACGTCACACGCTTTCTTTAATCTGTTAAGATCTGCACAGAAAACGAGGAATTCAGGTGCTGTTCTAACATTTTTCTGGTCCCCTGAAAGAACTGCCATGGCTTCACGTTTGTCTGGGTTTTTAACTCTTATGACAGAATACGCTTGTACATAACTCGACGTCGATGCCCACTGACCCGCTTCAACAAGTGTTCTTAATGTCTCTTCTTCAATAGGCTTATCTTTATATTTTCGAATTGATCTGTGATTTTTCAAAACATCAATTGTCTGATTCATATGCATCCTCTTTTCGTAGATAATATATTTATTTCATCAAATTATCACATGATTACCGTCCCTTAGATTAAGGTGCAGAATTAAGGGAGACTTCATATAAGTCTCCCGGAACTGTAGCTATGTACAATCATGTTATAGGTCAATATTTAGTTCCACCCACTCATCTGACTCATCGACCACGGTAAAGCCTACGCGTTCATACACTTTAATTGCATGTTCGTCACCAGGTTTTAATAAAGTTTTGATTTGTGGTTTTCCATACGTGTAATGATCCTGCACAAACTCCATACATGCTGAGATAAATTCACAGCCAAGTCCCTGTCCAAGAAACTCTGGAATAAGTGCGCAGCCAATCTCCATCACCTCTTCTTCATCGAATGTGCATTCTATAAAACCAACAAGCGCTCCTGCTTCTGACTTCGCAACAAAGAAGTCAAACTCACCTGAAAGCAACATATCGTCCAGTTCTGTTTCATTGCCCTTTGCATCATAGCAGGCGTATCCATCAGATTCCTTCCAGCTTACAATTGCATCGGCATATTCATCAGATATCGGATCAAATAAGAAGTCCATCCTCCCGCCTCCTTTACGACTTAACTGCACTTGAATACAATTATTACTTGCTGTGTTAAGTAGGATGCTTTTTTGATACCCATGAAAAAATGAAATAAAACAGTTTATAAATAAGTCTATAGTTGGCGGTGGCCCTCAGGCTTAAACCCTCTATGTTTCAAAGCATGATCGATTTGTGAAATAACCTCATTCTTCTCAAATGGCAACTGAGCACTCAGATTTACGTAATTTGATGCGTGATTACTTCTAAAAGCACAATCCGTCACACTCAAATGTTCAAGCATAACCCTTGTTTCTAGAAGGATTTCCTCTGGGGATAGTTGTATAAACTGGCCATTATCAATCCATTTTGAAATTGGTGTGTTGGAACTTAACATTAGTGTTAACACCCCAATATATTGTGGGTTCATTTTCGTAAGCACTTCACCTGTTTTAATGGCATGTTGTTCCCATCCGTCCTTGCCTCCAAGTCCAGAAATGACCGTTACAGAAAGCTTGATTCCAGCTTCATTCACAATTCCAGAAGCACGTATCATATCTTCAGAATGGTCAGCCTTGTTCATTCGTGTAAGTACAGCGTCGTCTCCAGATTCAAGACCCAAATAAATAATGCCTATGCCAAGTTTCTTTAGTAGCTTAAGAGACTCAACACCCTTATCTATGACGTCTTTTGCTGTTGCGTATATTCCAACACGTCTGCATTTATCAAATGTTGTTTTAATCTCACTAAAACGCCTGTTAGTTTACCGTGCTCCATAGCAAGAGCGTCGCCGTCTGCAATAAACACCCTCTCAGGATTATAGCCAGCTGTTTTTGCCATCCGTATGTCTTCTAGAATCTCGTCCAGTGGACGTTCTCTGTATTTCTTTTCATAGTACATGTCGCAAAAGGCACACATATTGTGTTTACAACCAATTGTTGCTTGTAGTATATAGCTTCGTGCCTCACTTGGTGGGCGGAAGATTCTGCCTTCATATCTCATAATGTCACCTCTGTATTGAGTTTTTCGCAGCATATAGCAGCAAAATCCAAGTTGTATTTATACATTGAAATTATATCATGTATACTAAGGTAATAGAATATTCACACTGTGGAGGGAAACACATTGAAATATATAAGCGATACCACACTGATTCAAAACTATATAAAAAAATACAAACTTGATAAATGGTTCAATAAGTTAGAACCTAATGATATGAAAATCATTAGGTTCAATCGTGGAGAGTATCTCGCACGAAGCGGTGAACCACTGGACCACTTCATGTTTTTCGTCAGAGGACGTGCTAAAATCTATACGGTTATGGAGAATGGAAAATCCTATCTCTTAAGTTTTTATGAACCTATGCAAGTCATAGGGGATGTTGAGCTAATGAACGACCCCAAAATGGGCTGTAATTGTCACGTTGAAGCTCTTATTGAATGTGACTGTCTCGCAATACCAATGGAACTAATGGTCGACAAATTTTTCGAGGACACATCCTTTTTACGTGCTGTTGGTAAGAGTCTTGCTATTAAAACCTACCAAGAATCTATGGCCAGCTCAGTCAATCTTTTGTATACGCTGGAAAGTCGATTGGCTGCTTACATACTTGCGCTCGCCATTGATAAGTCTGAAGTCATTCTCGATGAGTCCTACTCAGATATGGCTGATCTACTTGGAACCAGTTATCGTCATCTTGCTCGAGTTATGAATAAATTTGTTGAAGATGGTTTGATAAGCAAAAGTAAGAAGTCTATTTTGATTCTTGATCAAGATGGGATGCAGGATCATGCAGGTGAACTGATCTTGTTCCGTGAGCAAAATCGCTTTTCATTAAGTGACCTGACTAATCTTCCTGATAATGAATAATTGAATAGTTTTAAATAAAAAAGCGAAGCCATCATTTTATTTGATAGCTTCGCTAATTATATGTTTATTATCTTATATTACTTGTCGTCGTCTTCATCAGATAAGTCAATGTATCCTAGGGATGAACTGCAACCATTTTGACTGCAATCATCACAGCTACAACCTTGACACTCACCTTTTGACCCTTTTTTTACAGTCTGGTAAGCATGGTAACCACCATATCCAAATATCAATATAGCAAGCACAACAGTTATGATACCACCCATATAGGTCACCTCATTTAAAGTCCAATCAAACTTCCTACTTGATACACAACAAATGCAAAGAACCAAGCGACCGTTATTTGATACAGTACTGAGAACCCTGTCCACTTCCACGAGTTTGTCTCACGTTTAATGACACCAATAACTGCAACACAAGGTGTATAAAGGAGAACAAATACCATAAATGCATATGCTGAAAGTGCCGTGAATTGACTTTGTAGAACCTGTGCAAATTCAACAGACGCTTCTGGATCAGCAAACCCATAAACAATCGCCATATTCGAAACAACAATTTCTTTTGCTGCAATACCTGTTAATAGCGACAAGGCTGCCTGCCAATTTCCAAAACCCGTAGGGGTAAAAATCGGTGCAATGACTCTTCCTATAGATGCACCAAAACTTTCAGTAATAAGGGCTGGGCCACTGAAATTATAACTTGTTACCACCCATAAAATAACTGAAGCTGCAAATATAACTGTACCCGCTTTTACAATATACCCTCTAACACGTTCCCACACATGAATAAAAAGTGCTTTCGGAATAGGCAATCTATATGTTGGAAGCTCCATAATGAATGGCGTCTCTTCACTTCTAAATAGAAACTTTCTAAAAATATAAGCCATTAATAAAGCAACTACAATACCAAAAACATAAAGTGAATATGTCACAACAGATTCATACCCTCTAAAGAATACGGATGCAAAGAGAATATATACTGGCAGTCTTGCACTACATGACATAAATGGATTGATTAGGATTGCTATCAATCTGTCATTTTCATTTTCTAGAGTTCTTGTCCCCATGATTGCAGGCACATTACATCCGAAACCGAGGATCATAGGAATGAACGTTTTGCCATTTAAACCAACCTTCGTCATCCACCTATCCATAATAAATGCCACACGTGCCATATACCCACTGTCTTCTAGTATTGATATAAAGAAAAACATAATGGCTATATTCGGTACAAATGTTAGTACACCTCCAACACCACCAATTATCCCGTCAACAACTAGGGACTGCATCCAGTCCGCTACACCTAATGACTGAAGTAACACGCTCACCCCACCAGATACAGTTTCCGAGAAAAATACATCCAGCAACTCAACGCCATAACCACCAAGGGTAAATGTCATGTTGAAAACCATATACATTACAAGGGCAAAGATCGGGATACCAAACCACTGGTTCAACAAATACTTGTCAAGTGTTGCAGAAAGCTTGTCATAGCTTTCTTCAGGTCTATTTACGACACGATCCATCACGGCATTAATAAATTTGTATTTCTCATTTGCCACTTGTTCATCTAGAATCGGTAATTCATCTATGTTTTGAATTGATAAGGCTTCTAAAAGCATTTCATCACGCTCAAGAAGCTTAATACAGGCCCATCTTTTGTTTATATAATATGGCATTTCAGGTAAAAAGGACTCTGCATTCTTAATTTCTGTCTCAAGATCATCTTCGTACGCTATTGTGGGAATCTTGAAGCTACCATTGCTGTCAATTACTTCAACAACCTTGTCCATTAGAACATCTAGACCTTTTTCTTTTCTAGCAACAATGGGAACTATTGGTATGCCAAGTTCTTTTGAAAGACCCTCAATATCTATTTTAATACCTCTTTTTCAGCCTCATCCATCATATTTAGAGCAATAACAACCGGTCTACCCAACTCTATAAGCTGAAGTGTCAGAAATAAATTTCTTTCCAGCGCACTTGCGTCTACAATATTTACTATAAGGTCTGGCATGTCTTCTAGAATGTATTGTCTTGAAATTCTTTCTTCTAACGAGAAGGGTGACAATGAATAAATTCCAGGTAAATCAACAACTACAATGTCATCACCATTATGATTAATTGTCCCTTCTTTTTTTTCTACAGTTACACCAGCCCAGTTGCCCACATAATGATGTGCACCAGTCAAACCATTAAGCAACGTTGTCTTTCCACTATTCGGATTGCCTGCAAGGGCTATTGTCAATCTACTCATATTTTCACCTATTTCTATATTTTTGCTTTTTCCCAATAACGCAGGAAAACCCGCTATCCAGATATTCTGTATAGCGAGTTGCTAAATAATCTATTTTATTTTGTAAATGGGCTTAGATTGACTCTAAAGTGTTGATCAAATTATATTTCTTCAACCATAATTTTTGAAAGTATGCCATGACCAAGAGCAAGTCTTGTTCCTCTAATATCGATAATAACTGGACCGCCAGAAGTTGTAGACACAACATCAAAACGTACGCCTGGTGTCAGACCCATGTCTTGTAGTTTCTTTCTTAATTTCTGTCCCCATGCAATTTCTTTAAGAACAACCTTTTTGCCTGGTTTAGCCATTACTAAAGACATTTGACTTCCTCCATTCTGAAATCGATTATCATTTACAACTTAATTCTAATATGAATGATATTCATTGTCAATGAAAATCATTCATATTTTCAAAGTGGCAAAACTACACTTTTGTAGTGGTTACAATGCTTTGGTAATGTTTGTTCTCAACTTCAGTAAGAGTTTTTACTTCTTAGCCTTCAACTTTTCTAAATGTTTTTTAATTGAAAGTGCTGCCATATTTCCACTTGAAAATGCCCACTGAATATTGTACCCACCTGAATCACCATCAACATCTAATACCTCACCGGCAAAATACAGACCTTCACATATTTTTGAACCCATAGTACCTGCTGTAACCTCTTTTAGTGACACTCCCCCTGCAGATACCATAGCGCTTTTCATATTTCCAAGCTGTTTTATTATCATAGGCAAACCTTCTGCATAGCTAAGAAGTCGTTTTCGGTCTTTCTTACCAAATTCAGCACAAGTTTTCTCAGAATCAACACCTATGATTTCTATCAACTTTTCTGCATTCCTTTTTGTCATAAACTCTGAAACAATTGTCTTAACAAATTTTTTATTCCCGTTTAAGATCGCTTGTTCAAGTCCTTCTCTTGTAGTGTTTTCTTCAAGGAGTCTAAGCCTTAACTCGTCACCAGCCTTCATGTATCTACTGTTGTCAAGAATTCCCGGACCACTTAGCCCCGTGTGAGTGATTAAAACATCACCTTTGTAGTCAGCAATTTTTCGACCGTCTCTATAATGAGCAATACATCCATTTTTGTAAGAAACCCCTGCAAGAGTTGCAAGTTGAAATTTTTCTATATAAACAGGTGTCAATGCTGGTCGTGCAGGATTGATTTTATGTCCAAGATTTTTTGCTAACACATGGCCTGATCCGTCAGAACCTGTCATTGGGTAAGATGCACCGCCAGCTGCAAGAATCACTGTCTTTGACATGTAAATGCCTTTGGTAGTTTTTATTAAGAAGTGTTCTTCTTTCTTCTCAACAAAGTCCACCTTCATACCTAAGAGGATTTCAACACCTTCCTTCTCAGCCCTATTTTTCAGCGCTCTGAAAACATCCCAAGCATCCATACTTTCTGGAAACACTTTTCCATCCTCTCTAGTTTTAGCAAAAACCCCACACGCTCTAAAAAATTCAATGACATCTTCATTAGTAAAGTTCGACAAAGCTTTTCTTACAAAACGTCCATGCTCACCAAATTTTTCAAAGAATGCCTTAATATCACCAGAATGTGTGAAATTACACTGCCCACCACCAGATAAAAGTAATTTCTGAGCGGCCTTACCTTCACCTTCAAAAATCAGTGATTTTGTATTTTCTAACCTACAGCCCGCCATCAGGCCTGCTGGGCCAGCTCCAATAATTATGCAGTCATAAATCATATGTATCTCCATCTACTCTTGTAAAATTTTACAATATAATAGTTTCATGCTCTATGAATTATATCAATAGAGTAATGAACCCGGATTATTTATAATCCGGGTTTCAGGTCTTATTCTATTTCTTAAGTGACTCAGCCTTGTCCACAGTTTTTCTTACAGCCTCTATAACTGCCGTTCTGAATCCAGCTGTTTCAAGCGCCGCAACACCTTCAATAGTCGTCCCTCCAGGAGAACACACCTGATCTTTTAACAGGCCCGGATGACGGCCAGTCTCTAGCACCATTTCTGCTGCACCTTTGACAGCCTGTGCCGCTAGCTCTAGTGCTTGATCCCTAGGCAATCCCTTTAGAACAGCCCCATCTGCAAGGGCCTCTATCATCATATATACAAAGGCAGGAGACGACCCACATGCTCCAATAACAGCTTCCATTTTACTTTCTTCAACTACAAGTGCTTTACCAACACTACCAAACATATTAATAACCCATTCCAGTTCAGAATCATTAACAAGCTCATTTGGTGTTACTGCGGTCATTCCTACACCCACTTGCATAGGTGTATTCGGCATAGTACGGATTATTTTTCTTTCTTTACTTGTCCACGCCTGCATCATTTCTATGGTTACACCTGCTGCAACAGAAACAAGAGTTGCATTATTTTGCATATGCTCTTGTATTTCATTTAAAACCGCCTCATACTGATAAGGCTTAACTGCCAGCACAAGAAAATCAGCTTCTTTAGCAACGTCTATATTCGTATCAAGAAGGTGGCAACCAAGTTCATTTACTTCATCTTTTATTTTATCTAATGAGCGTGTTGTAATGTAAATATTCTCAGGTTCAAGATATCCCGACTGTACAACCCCGCCAACAAGTGCTTTCGCTATATTTCCATATCCTATGACGCCTAACTTCATGACTTACCTCCAATTAGTATCGGTTTGTTATGTTTTCATCTCTTCTATCATTTTTGTCAAAATATCCTCTTTAGTCAAGCCGTCTTCAGGAAAAGTCACGTAATCATTAACAATTTTGCATGTTGCAAGGTTCGTATCGGAGTCTTTAAGTGTTTCAAAAATAGACTGAAGTTTTGACTCTACTATCATTCGTCCGTTTTCACCACAGAATGGGAAAAAACTCACAAAGTGATTATGCCCTAAGGATACAAGGGCGTCTGTTTCCCAGTATGTCCCCTGTAATTGAGATAAAAATTTTGGTGAAACACGTACGTCAGCATCAGTACCCTCAATGGCAAGTACTGAACTAAAACAAATTGTAAGAGCATATTCTCCTTTTTGTGCTTTTCGAATTTCTCCAGCCAGATATCTTGTAACATCTATTGATATTTTCTCACTTGAGCTTCCTGGTGAAGCTGCAGGCATAGTGAGTCCAACATTCCTTTTTATTCGGCTCATTAAAACACTGTCCTCAGCCGACTTTAGTATATAATCATTTGCCCCTAACTTCATAGCACTAACGAAAACTTTTCTTGAAGAAGACGATGTAAATATGACAAGTGGAACATTCCTGTGCTCATCACGGAACTCTTTCATTTTGTCTAGCAGCATCGGATCGTCGAAATTTATATCGGCCATGATCAAATCAGGCGAAAACGTATCATGATCAACAAGATTGACCATTTGCCCAAAACTCGTTGCTTCATGTACGCGAATATCTGTCATACTCAATAAACTCTTTATTCTATTTCGAATGAACGCTTTTTCGTCAAATAGTACAAGATGATACACAACAGCACCTCCTCTGATATTCTCTTCATACCCACTGATTCATACGACCTAGCCCCGCCTAAAGTACTATTTTTATTTTGGGTATAAGATTTCAGAAAATTCGAACGATAATATAGATATAGGACATTGTTGAAGTCTGCACGGAGGTGAGACAATATGAGGATCGAGAATTCTCAGATAAGCATGGAAGCGAGTCGAGAGTTCAAGAAGACGGAGACCTCAAAAACAATGATCCAGTTCTGGCAAGGACCACCCCAGCTAAATCAGGGCGATGAACTCGTTCTGTCAACTGAAGGCATGGATCTTGCTGAAAATGACCCTAATCATACTTACAACGCAGAAGCACTTTATGACACAGATGAAATTTACGACGCAGAAGAGATCGACGACGAACTGGATCTTTATCTATCCGATGAGGATCGCATGAGAATCCGTCTACTTGAAGAATTGGTTTCCTGGTTCACAGGGAAACCGTTCAAATTTGATTTGATTGGTTTAAGGGATAAGAGAACCCAATCAAAAGAACACACAGGTGAAAAAGCGAAAGTTAAAACTGTACAAAATAGTCCACCAGGCAATACGTTGCAAGTACCTAGTTTTGGACTACGCTTCCATCATTCTGAAACCAAGACTGAATCAGAAAAACTAGAGTTTAAGGCAACTGGTAAAGTTCAAAGTAGTGATGGAAGAAAAATTGAATTTGATTTAAACATGCACATGGAAAGAGAAACATACGAACATAGCAGTATTGATTTCCAGGCAGGAGGTGCTCTAATTGACCCAATTGTTATCCAAACTGACAGCATTCCGCCGGGACTTGCAGATAAAAAGATTCAATTTGATTTAGACCTTGATGGAAAACTTGATCAAATGAGCGTACCTAGAGATGGCAGTGGTTTTCTCGTCTTTGACAGGAATAAAAATGGTAAAATAGACGACGGTTCAGAACTATTTGGACCACAGTCAGGACATGGTTACTCAGAACTCAGAATACTAGATAGCGATGGCAATGGCTGGTTAGATGAAAATGATGTTGAATTTGAGAACCTGCAGATATGGTCTATGGACGCCGCTGGAGAAATGGTTCTGACTGGGCTTCTTGAAGCAGACGTCGGCGCTATTTATCTTGGCTCAGTGTCTACAGAGTACAAACTCACGGACAGTGAATTCAATCAAAACGGACAGCTTCGCGAAAGTGGTGTCTACCTTAAGGAAAGTGGTGGTGTAGGCTCTGTCCATGAACTTGATATTCTCGTTTGAAAACTGGGTAGAAATCAGCTAAACTAATACTATAGAATATAGCGAGCAAGACAAGTCTTGCTCGCTATTTTTGTACGGGTAAATTCTTTAAGATCGATTTTGGTGTATTTTGGGGGTGGATTCGTTGGAAAAGACAGACTACAGATCCGTATTAAACGCTTATAAGAACGGTGTTGTTCCATCCTTTGTTCCCGAAGGTCTCTGTGTTGGAAGAGATGCAGAAACGTCTGAGTTTCAACGTTGTTTTAACGATACTGCCTCTGGGACTAGCTGTATCAAATGGATTATTGGTGAATATGGTGCGGGCAAAAGCTTCATGTTAAATCATCTTAAATCTAGAGCCCTAGATGATGAATTTGTTGTGTCACATATTCAAGTCGATAAAACTTTTAGACTAAACAACCTAGAACAAATGTATTATCAGATTATGCACAATTTATTTGTAAAAAGTGTTCATGACAGAAAATGTAGCTTCGATGACTTGTTTGATATATGGATAGAAAATCTTCAAACAACACCTAACAAGTCACAGTCTGCTGAAGAAATTAACAAAGTCATTTCAACGCTGAGTCGTTTCAATAATGCATTTGCCAGATCTTTTTTGACTTATATTAGGGCACGAATACAAAAAAATCTTACTGTCTCTGAAGCGGTTGCCGCTTGGATAACTGGCGAGAAAAACATTCCTGTTAACTTGAAAAAGCAATTTGGCATTGTCGGCTCTATTGATAAATTCAATATGATGGACTTTATGAAGGCATTTACAAACCTCATTACCCTATTAGGCTACAAAGGTTTTGTTGTATTAGTAGACGAACTCGATTTGATTATTGACGAACGTAGTGATATTCGCCATAATGCTTATGCCAACCTTCGTCAGCTCATAGATTTAACAAGTGCCAGCGAGCTAAATAATACGTTTTTCATACTTTCTGGTACCCCAAGGCTTATCCAAGATGAAGATAAGGGTGTAGCAACTTACGGTGCATTGTCTCAAAGGCTGGGACATGCTATTGACCCTAAAAGAAAGAATATGGGAGACCTTCGTCAACCAGTTATCTGGCTGTCTCCTCTTTCACAAAATGATTTTGGAACATTTACCGATGCTTTTTTTAAGCTTTATGAGAATCAGTACGATATTGATTTGAAAATCAGCACCTCTTCTCTTAAAAACTGGGTGCTTCTTTCCTATCATAAAGAAGGAATCAACTTTAACGAGTTGACTTTTAGAGATTTCTCGACTAAACTTCTAGAAATACTCGATATTATACAACAAAATCCAAAGAACAATGTGTTTCGCTCCGAACTAAACGCGTTTGAAAAGAACGGTCAAATAATTTTCAAAAGCGGTTCCATTTCTGGATAATTCACAGGTTCTTCACAACCAGATATTATAATGATGATATCCTATAAATTTTAGAAGTGGAGTCATACAATGAACCGTCTTAAACAACTTATAAGTATACTAAATCTATTTGCAGCTTTTATTATGGTTGCATTACTATTTTATGGAGACGAAGCGCTTTTTGCGTTAGCATACATCCTCATTACAGTTCTTATGATCAGCCGTACTTCGGGTTGAAGAAGAAAGTAAGTCTCGAATCACCCTCATAATTGTCTACATTGTTGTCCTAGCCCTTAAGCTTTTATTCAACAGCAGTGGCATATTTGGGAAAGGGATACTTGGTATTCCTCAGTCGGCTGCAAAATTCATTGGGGTCTTTCTCATTTACGTCCCATTTATGATTGACCACTTCGTAACTGTAAAACGTTATACTCAGTTCCTCTTTCCTTCCATGGATGAGATTGCTTCCTTTAGCTTCCATACATTTAGGAGTAATAAAAAGGCCATCCAAGGGAAAATGCTGGCTGTCCAGAAGGCTCGAAAAAGTATGTCTAGACAAAACATCGATGAAGTTCTACGAGATATTCCTCGTCACAGCTCAAGAAAATACATTAATAATGGTAGTCTTACGACTGAGTATTTTGAACAAGCCTATCAAAGTTTAGATGACCCATATGTTTATATCATCATTTCAAACACAGGCAGTGCCGCAAGTGAAATGATTTCCTTATTTACAAATAAGGAATACAATCATGCATCTATATCTTTTGATTATGACCTAGAAACCATCATCAGTTACAATGGTGGAGAAAAAGTGTACCCGCCAGGTCTCAATGCTGAAATGGTAGAATACTTCAATAAAAAGTCTGATGCCTCCATCATGGTTTATAAGCTTAAAACCAGCGTGGATCAAAAGAAACTACTAATTGATGAAATTAAAAAAATTAATGATGAAGGTAGTGCGTACAACCTTCTTGGATTACTACTAAGGTATTCCCATAAACCAAACATTATGTTCTGCTCACAGTTTGTATATAAAATGCTGAAAATGGCAGATTTACATTACTTCGAGAAGAAGGAAACGAATGTGAAACCTACAGATTTTGTTGAACTTGACTATCGTAGAAAGCTCGAGTTTGCATATGAAATACAGTTTTAGCTCTCTTGGTAATAAACATGAAACAGGTGTCCCAATTGGACACCTGTTTCACTATTTTGCTTTGCATTCAGTTTAATCATTATTCTTCCATTACAAGTTTTATGATCTCAAGCACAACTTTTTCATCAAATGGCTTAATAATGTAATGTTTTGCACCGTTTTCCAAGGCTTCAAATACGAGTTTTTTCTGCTCGATGGCACTAATCATAATCACCCGAGCATCTGGAAAATTTTCTATAATACTTTTGAGCGCTGCAATTCCATCCATAAGAGGCATTGTAATATCCAGTGTAACAATATCAGGCTGATGCAGTTTGTATTCGCCAAACGCTTCTTCACCGTTAGATGCTTCACTTATGACATCATGCCCGCCTTTTACTAGAAGGCGACGCAGCGTTTTTCTAATGACAACTGAATCGTCAGCAATAAGAATATTAGCCATATTATCCTCCTAATGCTCATATTACTCTTTACTATACCCCCCGACATATACTCGTTAACCAAGTCTTCTCTTTAATATTCTAAATTTACTTGAATAATACCCTTACAAACATTATGATAGTAATGTTATTTACCCCTATTGATAGTTATATTTTTGATGATATTGTAGTCATCATTAATTTTCTTATAATCAGTTTCGGGTATGGATACGGAGGAAGTTACATGCTTTTACCTATAGAATTTCAAAAACTTGATACACAGAATTGTCTGTTTGTAGACGTTAGAAGCCCTGCTGAATTTGAAGATTCTACAATATATGGAGCTGTGAATCTGGCACTTTTCACAGATGAGGAAAGAAAAATAATCGGTACTATGTACAAACACGATTCACCTGCTGATGCAAAACAGCTCGGCGTGGAAATTGTCTCTGAAAAGTTGCCGATATTATACAAAGAAATAATTCGACTTCGAAAGGAAACTGGTAAGAGAATTGTACTTTTTGTGCCCGTGGTGGTATGCGAAGCACATCTCTTGCACTTCTATTAAATGGACTCGGAGAAAAAGTATATTATTTGAAAGATGGCTACAAGGGTTACCGTAAAGTTGTTATGAATGGCATAGACGAGCTAAGTAACGAAGTGACTTACATTGTTCTTCATGGTCGAACGGGTGTTGGAAAAACAAAAATTCTAGACGAATTAACTGACCTTGGAATGGACGTTTTAGATTTAGAAGGTGGAGCGAATCATCGTGGATCTCTACTCGGCGGTGTTGGTCTTGGAGAACAACCTTCAACAAAAGCTTTTGAATCCTTCATTTATCATACCTTGAAAAATAGAAAAACCGACTTCATCTTTGTTGAATCTGAAAGTCGTAGAATAGGTAAACTTTTTGTCCCACAAAGTGTTAAAGCACGTATGGGTCAAGGCTATCAAATCCTGATTGACGCAGATATTTCATTTAGAGCCAAACACTTAATCTCAGAATATACGGATCTTGAACCTGGAAATATCGAACTTCTTGACGCCATAGACAAAATTCGTCGCTATATGGGGTAATGAGCCCGTTGAGAAACTCCAGGAACTTGTAAAAATAGGCGACTTCCAAAAAGTAGCCGAGGCACTCATGGTTAACTACTATGATCCCATGTATGATCACAGTATTGAAAAGAATGCTTTTGATGAAACTATCAAAGTAGATTCATTCAAGCACGTTGCAGAAACCTTAAAAAACTGGTTAGACAGCAAACTTGAATCTGATCAAAATGCTTCTTCTGAAGACTAACTAAAAACATTTAAGCAGTAACACGAGGTATAAGCAAAAGAGCATTGCCCTATAAGTCATAGGACAATGCTCTAATTTTTATACTTATTTAAACTTGTCATTCAATAGTTTTACTGACCAAGTCTCATTTCAATTAACTCTACAAGTTCTTCTGCAAATTGATTCAGTTCGCTCTGATCTTTGCCTTCAATCATGACACGTACTAGAGGTTCTGTTCCAGAAGGACGGATTAGAACACGGCCTTGACCACTGAAGTGTTTCTCTACTTCAGCAATTCGCTGAACAATCACTTCATCATCACCATAAGCATGTTTCTTTGAGTTTGTAACCTTCGCATTTTTAAGTACTTGTGGATATGTGTCCATAATATCTGCAAGTTCAGATAATTTTTTGCCTGTTTCTTTCATAACATTAATAAGTTGTACAGCTGTTAGAAGTCCATCACCTGTAGTATTGTGATCTAAAAAGATAATGTGTCCAGACTGCTCACCACCAAGACTGTGCTGTCCAGCTTTCATTGCTTCAAGCACGTATCTGTCTCCAACCTTTGTTTTTTCAAGCTTTACAGACTCTCCTTGCATTGCAATATCAAGTCCAAGGTTACTCATCACAGTTGCAACAATCGTATCGTTGTTTAGTTTGCCTTGAGACTTCATATGTGTTCCACAAATAGCCATGATTTTGTCACCATCAACAACACGACCAGTTTCGTCAACTGCAATTAAACGGTCAGCATCACCATCAAAAGCAAGACCAATATCAGATCTTGTCATAATAACCTCAGCCGCTACCTTTTCAGGATGTGTTGAACCACATTCAGCATTGATATTAAAACCATCTGGCTCTGAATGAATACATGAAACCTCTGCACCTAAGTCTTTAAGTGTTTTTCTTGCAACTTCATATGCAGCACCATTGGCAGCATCAACAGCAACTTTTATACCTGTGAAGTTCACGTCTATTGTCGATTTTACGTAATCAGCGTATAGATCCATTGCTCTGAAAACTTCAGTTTTTCTACCTAGATCAACCCCTGACGGATTGTTTGGAAGATCTTTATCATTTAGAATAAAATCTTCAATTCGACCTTCTACTGAATCTGGAAGTTTGAAATCCATCCTTGTCGAAGAACTTAATACCATTGTATTCTACAGGATTATGCGATGCAGAAATCATTACACCAGCATCAACATCCAGATGTCTTACTAAATATGCTACAGCAGGTGTTGGAAGCACACCGATTTTAATAACGTCGCAACCAGCAGAAAGAATACCTGAAATCATTGCTGACTCAAGCATATCGCCAGACACTCTCGTATCCTTTGCAATTAGAATTTTTGCTCTACCTTTATTCTCAGTCAGTACATGAGCGCCAAAGCGACCCAATTTATAAGCTAGTTCATTTGTTAGCTCAGTATTTGCTACACCACGCACACCATCTGTGCCGAATAATTTACCCACTCTACTTCCTCCTGGAATTCTGCCCGGATAAACGGGTTATTGTCAAACTGTTTCTATTTTACCATAATGATGCGCATGATTGTACCTTTACC
>LQAE01000116.1_pt1 | contig 33336 bp, 34 predicted proteins | sample 1535771 | NCBI WGS metagenome assembly LQAE01 (sample SAMN04331582, study PRJNA305678) | bioreactor metagenome | isolation source: bioreactor_1 inoculated with Wadden Sea sediment 1st replicate of a... | place: Germany:Bremen
TGGTCCTGAAGGGATTCAATGACAGTCTTCGAAACCTTCGCTTTTGTGCGCAGATCTTGAATAGAAAGAATCTCACCCATTTTCACAGCTTCTACAAGGGCCTTTGCTGCATTTTCACCTACACCCCTGCAGGGCTTGGAAAGGAGGAAGTAATTTTCCGTCAACAATCTTAAACTCATTTGCATCGGACTCATACAAATTAACCTTTAAGAATTCAAAGCCTCTAGCATACATTTCCCTGACAATTTCAAGGATTGTATATAAATCCTGATCCTTTTTAGACATATTCATATCCATACCATCTAGCTCGTTCATTCTAGATTGAATAGCCGCCTTGCCTTGACATACTAGTTGTGCATCAAAATCATCAACCTTGATTCCATAATGTGTTGCATAGAAGGCCAATGGGTAGTGCACCTTAAAGTATGCAATACGGAAGGACATCATAACATACGCAACGGCGTGGGCTTTCGGGAACATGTACTTGATTTGATTACACGACCAAATATACCACTCAGGAACGTTGTTTTCTTTCATGAGCTCGATATCCTCATCTGTCAGTCCCTTTCCTTTACGAACCTTCTCCATAATGACGAAGGCTTGAATAGGTGGAAGCCCCTGATACATAAGGTAAACCATGATATCATCACGCGTTGATATTACATCCTTGATTTCAACTGTGCCATTTCGAACTAGGTCTTGTGCGTTGTTCAACCATACATCTGTACCGTGGGAAAGACCAGAAATACGAACCAAATCTGCAAAAGTAGAAGGTTGTGTATCTACAAGCATTTGACGTACAAACTTTGTGCCAAACTCTGGAATACCAAGAGAACCGATGTCCAGAGGATAACTTTTGTCAAGTATGTTCAGTGTATCGATGCTTGTAAAGATCTTAACAGTCTCTTGATCATCAAGAGGCACATCAAAAATATCAACGCCTGTGATATCTTCAATCTGACGAAGTATGGTCGGAACGTCGTGCCCAAGTATATCGAGCTTTAGTATACGACCAGAAATCGAGTGGTAGTCAAAGTGGGTTGTAAGAACACCACAGTTTACATCATTCGCAGGGTACTGAATCGGCGTAAAGTCTGAGGCTTCCTTATAATCAGGAATAACCATGATCCCGCCAGGGTGCTGACCAGACGTTCTTTTAATGCCCGTACAGCCTTGCGATAGTCGAATAATCTCCTTGTTACTAACATTTTCAATACCACGCTCTTCAAAGTACTTCTTTACATACCCAAAAGCAGTTTTTTCGGCAATAGTACCAATTGTACCCGCTTTATAAACATATCCTGTACCAAAGAGCTCTTCTGTATATTTATGCGATGTCGCCTGATAAACGCCGGCGAAGTTAAGGTCAATATCGGGTTCCTTATCTCCATCAAATCCTAGGAAGGTTGCAAATGGAATATCATGACCATCTTTTTTGTAAGCTTTTCCACACTCTGGACAGTCTCTATCAGGTAAATCTGCACCAGAACCAATACTACCATCTGTAATAAACGTGGAATGTTTACAGTGTTTACACACATAATGGGGTGGCAGTGGGTTAACTTCAGTGATGTCTGACATCGTTGCTGCAAAAGAAGACCCAACCGAACCACGCGAACCAACAAGGTATCCATCTTCCAGAGACTTAACTACAAGCTTTTGAGAGATAATATACATGACTGAGTAACCATTGCTAATGATAGAGTTCAGTTCTGTTTCAAGACGCTCTTCAACAATCTCTGGTAAGTCATCGCCATAAATGTTACGCGCTTTCTTAAAGCACATATCACGCAACTCATCATCTGACCCTTCAATGCGAGGTGGAGAAGTTTCCTTGGGAATCGGAAGAATTTCATCAACGCTGTCTGCAATTGCATTTGGTACACCAATAACAACTTCATGAGCCTTCTGAGTTCCTAGATACTTAAACTCACGAAGCATGTCATCTGTAGTTCTCAAATATAGTGGTGGTTGGTTATCGGCATCTGAGAAGCCTTTACCAGCCATAATAATTCTTCTATACACTTCATCTTCTGGGTTTAGGAAGTGAACATCACCTGTTGCAGCAACAGGAATATCTAATTTTTCACCCAAACTCACAATATAACGATTCATATCACGCAGTTCTTCTTCATCTTGGGCTATACCTTTGGCAATCATAAAGTTATTGTTGCCGACTGGCTGAATTTCAAGATAATCATAATACTTAGCAATAGCTTCAATTTCATCTTCAGACTTATTTGACAGAATTGCTTTAAAAAGTTCTCCCGCTTCGCAGGCTGAACCAACTATGAAATCTTCGCGGTACTTTGATAATAAACTTTTTGGAATTCTAGGTCTTCTGTAGAACGTCTTTGTATTAGAATGGCTCACAAGCTTATAGAAATTCTTAAGCCCCGCCTGATTCTTAACAAGTATGATGACGTGGTACACCTCTGCACTCTTATAATCCAACTCTTCAATTCCCAGTTCATTGATGCCTTCCATGTCCGTAATTTCTCTATCTTTCAACATGGAAATAAAGCGACAGAATATTTTAGCTGTTGCCATAGCATCATCAACGGCTCTATGGTGATTATCAAGTTTGATCTTTAAATACTTAGCTACCTGTTTCAGCTTATGACGCTTCAAGTCTTTAAGTAGAAGTCTCGCAAGAGTCAGTGTATCAAGTACGACTGGATCAAATTCTCTATCAATTTTCTCAGCTTGTGCCTTAATAAAGGAAACATCAAAACTCGCATTATGGGCAACAACAGCACTATCCCCGACAAACTCAAGGAACTCCGGTAGAACTTGTGCAATCTTTGGTTTATCAACAACCATATCATCCGTAATGCCAGTAAGCTCTACAATTTTAGCCGGAATCGGTCTTTCAGGGTTCACAAGGGCACTATAAGAATCAATGATTTCACCATTCATAACCTTAACTGCGCCAATTTCTGTGATCATATCATGTTTGAAAGAAAGACCCGTTGTTTCAATATCAAATACAATGAACGTCTGGTTCATATCTTTATCGTTTGTTTTTTTTATAACTTCTGCATCATCATTAAAAAGATACCCTTCAACGCCATAAATGACTTTGATATCTTTTCCATCTGAAGCATGCATGCCATCTGGAAAGGCTTGAAGAACACCATGGTCTGTAATAGCAATGGCTTTATGACCCCATCTTGCCGCAGTGTTTACAAGATCTGTAACTGACGCTACACCATCCATGTCAGACATATTCGTATGCATGTGAAGCTCAACCCGCTTCTCTTTTGCATTGTCCATTCGTAGCTCTTCAATTTTACCTTCATTAATGTTCATAACAAACATCATAAGTTCTTTCTCGAAGGAGTCATAACGAATATTACCTTCAACCTTGTACCAAACGCCTTTTTTAAGTGCCCCTTCAAGCTCATCTGCTTCTTCAGGCTTGGCGAATATTTTACAATTGATTGAGTATGAATAATCCGTGATGGCAAAAGAAATTAGCTTCTTGCCACTTCTCAGCTCACGCGTGTCTTTTTCAAAAATTTTACCTTCAAAGCAAACAATAGATTCTTCTTCCATATTGCCTTTAATAGGCACTGGTGGTCTTTTAATCTCGCGTTTGTAAATAACATGTGCAGGCTTTTCTTTAGGGGCTCTCTTTTTAGAGAAACCACCGTCGCCACCGCCGCCATTGTAGCCTCCACCCCCGCCACTTTGAGCAGGTTTGTTGGCTTGTTCTGCTAGATTTTTCTGACGCTGAACTTCAGCGTCTTTCATGGCCTGTTTTGCTTTAGTGATCTTATTTTCTTCAAATTGAACCATATGATTTTCATGACCCGCATGGTCATAAACAAGCTCAACGCCTAAAGCTAGATCCAGCTCGCGGTGAATTTGTTGACTAATTAGTTTTTCACAGTTTTTTGTCGTAACTGTCTAATTGAAAACTCATCTGGCATATGAATCTCAAGCATTCCCGTTTTTAGCTCTGGACGCATTTCCTTGAGCATACCGTTTAACCCAGGACAAATTTTGGACGTCATCCAGATAACTGTCGGCCAGTACTTCTCCACAACCTCATCCATATTTTCCTTAGGCCATGTGAAATTAACATAGATTTTAATATCTTCAACTGGTGGCAGGTCAGTTTTGACCTTTCTTAAAAGTTGGTCTCTAGATCCTGGATCAACAATACCGTCAGTCTCAAAAAACAGCTGAAGTTGCTTCAGCTGTTTCACATATTTTATTTCTTTGATTGATATATCGCTCGGACCCATACACTCTGAAACCAAAGTGCTGAATCCCCCCGTCTGCAGCTCAGACATTCACTCACCTACATTTTTTCAATTTCTTCCATTAACGCATCAACAATTTCTTCTTCTTTAACCTTGCGTACGATCTCGCCTTTTATAAATATCAAGCTTCCCCACGACCGGATGCAATGCCAATATCTGCTTCTCTCGCCTCACCTGGACCATTGACTGCACAACCCATAACGGCAAGTGAAAGTGGTTTATCTATTTCTGCAATTCGATTTTCCACTTCTGTTGCTATTTTATCAAGATCTACCTGACATCGTCCACATGTTGGACAAGAAATCATTCGAATTCCGAACTGTCTTAATCCTAATGATGACAATATCTCTTTACCTACTTTAACCTCTTCAACGGGATCACCCGTTAAAGATATTCTTAATGTATCTCCAAGACCACTAAGCAATAAAGCACCCACACCAATAGAGGATTTAATCGTTCCAGTAAATTTCGTACCTGATTCTGTTATTCCTATATGGAAGGGATAATCCACTTTGTCAGCAAGTAATTTGTAAGCTTTCAGAGTTAAATGGATATCAGATGCCTTTAGAGCAATGATCACGTCTTTAAAGTCAAGGGCTTCAAGTTGTTCAATATGTCCGAGTGCACTTTCAACCATTGCCTCAGCGCATATTCCACCGTGTTTTTCAATAAGACTCTTTTCAAGCGACCCCGCATTAACACCAATACGAATTGGAATACAAGCAATTTTAGCTGCCTTAACAACCTCTTCTACACGCGTTTTATCACCAATGTTGCCTGGATTGATTCTCAATTTGTCTACACCCTGCTTTATAGCTTCAAGAGCAAGTCTGTAGTCAAAGTGAATATCTGCAACAAGGGGAATATGGATCTGTTTTTTTATTTGAGAAAGCTTTTGCGCGGCCTCCATATCTGGAACGGCCACTCGTATGACCTCACACCCAGCTTTTTCAAGCTTAAGGATTTGAGCCACTGTTGCTTCCACATCTCTCGTATCTGTATTAGTCATAGATTGAACTGATATAGGGGCATCTCCACCCACTAAAACATTGCCAACCTTAACCTGTCTAGTTTGTCTTCTCATTTTTAGTCTAGCCTCCGATGTTAAGATCTTTCATAACAAGGAGCACCATCAAAGTCATTAATATAACGAATCCGATAAAGTGCACAAACCCTTCTTTTTCCTGATCTATCGGTTTTCCTCTTAGGATTTCAAGACCGATAAAGATTATACGGCCTCCATCCAAGGCTGGGAATGGCAACAAGTTAATCAACCCCAGGTTAATAGATAGCATACCCGTGATATTCAGTATACTTTTAAGACCAGTTTGGCTTGCTTGACTAACTGCATTATAAATGCCTACAGGACCAGATACTTGTGAAAAGTCTCCTTGACCCATCAATAGCGATCCTAAATATTGTAGAATGGCCTGAATTGTAAGGAACACACCCATAAATGAGTATTTAACGGAAAGCAGGAGATCTTTCTCAAATGCTGGACGAATACCAATAATACGACGCCCTGTCTCTTCTTCCTGTGTCGCTTCAATAACCATGTTCATCTTCGTTCCATTTCTAACGATAGCAACTTCTAGTGAGTCAGATTCTGCACCAGATATTGTAGTTACAACGTCGTCCCACGATGTCACGTCTTTGTTGTCAATCATTATAATCTCATCGCCAGCCTGAAGACCAGCCACTTGAGCAGGTGCTCCATCGATTAACTCACCAATCTGTTAACTGGGAATCCGTCCATCATGAAAAGGGCCGTGATCACTACAATGGCAAGTACAAAGTTCATAAAAGGCCCAGCTGCAATTACAGCCAGTCGTTTCCAAGGGCTTTTTTTGCTAAATGATCCGTCTTCTTCCGACTCCTCATCTTCGCCTTCCATTCGAACGTAACCGCCAATTGGTAGTGCTCTTAAACTGTATAGTGTTTCTTCACCCTGATAGCTGAAGATTTTCGGTCCCATGCCAAGTGCGAACTCGTGTACTGTTATACCAGCTGCTTTTGCTGTTGCAAAGTGTCCAAGCTCATGTATAAACACAAGCATACCAAATACGATGATAAAAACTATAGCTGTCATGTAAATCACCTCTTTTGCATATTCAGAGCCGCCTCACGCGTCTCGCTGTCTACTTTCAGAATATCCTCTATTGTTGGAGTCTGAATATTATCATGCTCTCTCATTAATTTTTCAATACGATCTGGAATGTCATAAAACCCAATTTCACCATCTAAAAACTGGTGCACTAATATTTCATTTGCCGCATTCAGAACAGTTGGCAATGTACCACCAGCTCTAAGTGCATCATAAGCAAGTCTTAGACATGGGAATGTTTCTTTGTCAGGCACTTGGAAATTCAGTTGAGTCATTTTGGTAAAGTCTAGACTCTCTAATTTCGTTTCTAGCCTTTTAGGGTAATTAAGGGCATAAATAATAGGTAGCTTCATATCTGGAAGCCCCATTTGAGCCATAATTGAACTGTCATGATACTCAACCATTGAATGGATAATAGATTCTGGATGAACAACAACATCAATTTCATCTGCCTCTACATCAAATAGCCATTTTGCTTCAATCACTTCAAGACCTTTATTCATCAAAGTTGCTGAATCAATAGTAATCTTTCGACCCATTGACCAATTAGGATGTTTGAGCGCTTCTTTTGCAGTAACATCTACTAAATCTTCACGTCTTTTTCCTCTAAATGGTCCACCTGATGCTGTAAGAATAAGTCTTCTAATATCTTTTACAGTGTTCCCTTGTAACGCTTGAAACAAAGCACTATGTTCGCTGTCTACAGGAAGAATATTGACACCCTTCTCCTTAGCAAGCGGCATAATTATTGACCCTGCAGTTACAAGTGTTTCTTTGTTGGCTAAGGCAACATCCTTTCCAGCATTAATAGCTTCCACTGTTGGTAGAAGTCCAATATTGCCAACAACCGATGTTAAAACGATGTCTACATCATCTAGTCCTGCAATATAAAGAAGGCCTTCCATACCTTTGTGAATCTGCACTGGATATGAGAGCCCTTCTCTTTTTAACGTTTCATACGCCTCGTCAGAGAAAATAGTGATATGTTCTGGATGAAACTTCTCAGCTTGTTCTCTTAAGAGTTTAATGTTTGACTGACAACTAAGGGCTTTCACCTTAAACTTGTCTGGGTAATCTTCGATTATGTCAAGACACTGAGTTCCAATGGAACCCGTCGATCCAAGTATTGCAATGTTCTTCATTTAAGTCACTCCTGATTGTTTTCTGTATCTATTATAACAGATAACAGGGGCAAAAAAGGTAACCATTCTATGAACATTTCCGCATACGACAATTTCATGTCACTTTTTGATAGCATGGATCGGTCTGTCAACAGCTCCATGAGCCGCTTCCATAACCACTTCGGAAAGCGTTGGATGCGGATGGACAGTTTTGGCCAAATCATGAACTGTGGCTTCAAGCTCAAGAGAAGCAGTAGCTTCCGCTATCATATCAGTAGCATGTGCTGCAACGATATGCACCCCCAGAACTTCACCATAAGTCTTATCAAGGACTATCTTTACAAACCCTTTCTTGTCTCCATGGGCAAGAGCTTTCCCATTAGCACTAAGTGGAAACATACTTGTGTCAACGTCGTATCCCGCTTCGCGAGCTTCTTTTTCTGTATATCCAACCACTCCAACCTCTGGGGAACTATATATACACGACGGTACCCGTTTGTAGTTAATCGTCGATTTTTTCCCCATTATTGCTTCAGCTGCAACAATTCCTTCCGCAGATGCAACATGTGCCAGCATGTATTTCCCGTTTAAATCTCCTATTGCATACACACCTTCAATATTGGTTTCCATGTGTTCATCTACCACAACACCATTTTTTTCAATTTCGAGTCCAATATTATCAATTCCCTTAAGATTAGGTTGTCGACCTAAGCTCATCAGTATATGATCACTTTCAGTTTCATGTCTTTCACCACTCACCTTATATATAACTTTATTGTCATTGATTGCCTCAATATCAACGCCAGTAATAATATTAACTCCTTCACTAACTAGGTGGTCTTGCATAGTCTTTTGAACATCTCCATCTAAAAATTTAAGTACTTTTTCAGATCGTTGAAGCATTGTCACTTTTGTACCAAGACTGTTATAAAGTGTGGCAAACTCGACAGCTATAACGCCTCCACCAAGAATTGTAATACTTTCAGGGCGTTCAGATAAGGCTATGGCACCTGTACTATCAACAGTATAGCCACCATGGTACGAGTCTTGTAGTCCAGGTATATCAGGGATTCTTGTTGTCGACCCTGTGGCCAAAATGAGATTTTTACCAATATACTTTTCGCCATTAACGACTACTGTGGTTTTATCTAGAACTTCACCAAAACCTTCAACATACTCTATACCATTATGTTTTACAAGCTGCCTAACACCACCAGTAAGTTGTTTGACTACTTTGTTCTTGCGCTTCATTAAATTATCCCAATTTATCGAAATACTTGACGACTCAGCTATATCAATTCCAAATTCGCCTGCATTCATCATGTCTTTGTAAAGGTTGGCTGTCCTAAGTAGGGTTTTTGTTGGAATACAACCATAGTTCAAGCACACACCACCTAGTTTATGAGCTTCTATCAGAAGAACACTCGCTCCAAGCTGTGCACCTTTTATAGCTGCTACATATCCTCCAGGACCTCCTCCCAGAACTATAATGTCATATTTGTTCATATTACCCCCTTGCTTATCTAGCTTAATAGAAGAAGATCTGGATCTTCTAGAAGTTTCTTTAACGTATTCATAAATCTACCTGCATCAGCACCATCTATAATTCTATGATCAAATGACATCGATAAAGGCATCATACTTCTTATAACTATCTGATCGTCCACTACAACTGGTTTCTTTTGTATTGCTCCAATTCCAAGAACTGCTGATTCGGGATATCTTATTATGGGCACACCATAACTCGAGCCAAAGGCACCATAATTGGTAATTGTAAATGTTCCATGGGTGAGTTCATCTGGATGAAGGTGCTTTTCTTTTCCCCTAGCGCTTAAATCTGCAATTGACTTAGCCAGTTCCAAAATCCCTTTTTGATCAGCATCATGGATTACTGGAACAATAAGACCATGGGGTGCATCAACAGCTATACCGATATTGTAGAATTTTTTAATGATTATTTCTTCAAGAGATTCTTCATAAGACGCATTTAACCCCTTATGCTTCTTGAGCGCCGAAGTAACAGCTTTTACTACAAAGGCTAAATACGTAAGCCTCACTCCGTCTTCTTCTGCAACAGCTTTTGTTTTTGTTCTATACTCTACCAAGTCCGTCACGTCTACTTCGTCCATAACAGAAGTATGCGGAATGGTGTATTTTGACTTGGTCATGTTTGCGGCTATAGTCTTGCGAATCATAGACATCGGTACACGTTCAATTAAATCTTCTGGTTCTTTTGGAACATAGGATGAATGACCATGTACGACATCTGATTTATTAGGATTAGCTTTCTCCTCCTGCACTTTAACAGACGGCTCTCTTAATGCATCAAACGCATTTTGAATATCTGCTTTTAACACACGACCTACCGGGCCTGAGCCTCTTACAGTTCCAATGTCTACGCCAAGGTCTTTTGCCATTTTTCGTGCTACTGGTGTAGCCAGTACTTTCTTAACTTTATTCAAAATTGGTGACTCTTTAAACACTTCATGACTTGAGGCTATGACTTCAGAAGATACCTCGATTTCACCAACAACACTAGTACTACCTTGTTCTTCTACAGTCTCATTATGGGGCTCATCTAATTTGTTTTTAGGTAATTCCACTGGATCAGGTTTCATATTGGATCTCACTTCTTCTATTCCATCATCAATAACTGCAATGGTTTGACCAACTTCTATTTTGTCACCCGGTTTCCAGTTCAGTTTTGAGATTTTACCAGCGACTGGAGATGGTATATCAGCGGTGACTTTGTCAGTTTCGATTGCCATGATAGACTCACCTTCTTTAATGTCACCCTCTAAACCTACATATATTTTAAACACGATACCTTCGTGAATGCCTTCCCCTATGTCAGCAAATTTGACTTGAAACATATAGTCACCTCCTTAAAAGTCCAGGACCTCTTTTATTTTATCCTTGATTTCCTCTGCATCTGGCAAATAGTGATGTTCTCCTTTAGGAAGCGGTACTATTATGTCAGGTGGTGCAATACGCGTCGGAGGTGCTTCGAGATATAGAAAAGCGCCTTCATTAACAATTGACATAAGTTCTGCACCCGTCCCAAATGATCTTACAGCTTCATGAACAACAACAAATCTCCCAGTCTTTTTAACAGACTCAACAATAGTGTCTTTGTCAATTGGCGAAATTGTCCTTAGGTCAATATGCTCTACCGAATAGCTTCCTTCCGCTTCAATCATCTCTATAGCTTTCTGGGTATCTCTCACCATTGCTCCCCACGAAACTACAGTTATGTCTGCTCCTTCTTTTAAAACTTTTGCTTTTCCTATTGGAATTTCATAATTTTCTTCTGGCACTTCCTGTTTAAATGCACGGTAAATTCTTTTCGGTTCAAGGAATATCACAGGATCAGGATCTCTCATAGCTGATACTAAAAGACCTTTCGCGTCATAAGGTGTTGATGGAATAACAACTTTCAGTCCTGGAATATGAGCAAAAAGAGTCTCTAAACTCTCTGAATGATGTTCAAGTGCTCTTACACCGCCTCCGTATGGCATGCGAATCACCATTGGGACTGTGTACTTACCACGACTTCTATTACGCATTCGCGCGGCATGGGTTACTATTTGATTGTAACCTGGAAACATGAATCCAGAAAATTGTAGTTCTACAACTGGTCTTAAGCCGTTAATAGCCATACCTATTCCAGCTCCAATGATCGATGATTCTGCAAGAATTGAATCAAAGCATCGCTTTTCACCATATTTTGCTTGAAGCCCTTTGGTGGCTCTGAACACACCACCTTCAAAACCTACATCTTCTCCAAATACGACTATAGTGTCATCTAGACCCATTTCTATATCAAGAGCATTGGTGATTGCTTCTATCAAATTCAAAACCAACATATTATTTCGCCTCCTCTGCTCTTTTTTTCAGTTCATTGTATTGCCTATCTAAATTCTGAGTTTTCTTAGCATAAGTGTAGTCAAATACTTCTTCAAGAGATACAGGTCCAGACTTTTCTACTTTCTCGAAAGTCGATTTTACCTCTTCCTCATATAGTTCCTTTAATTTATTGTCTTCAACGTCACTCCAAAGCCCCTGATTTATCAAGTACTTTCTAAGACGATCAATAGGATCTTTTTCTTTCCACGCCTCAACCTCGATATCATCACGGTATACTGTGGGATCATCTGCTGTTGTATGAGCACCCAATCGATAAGTATATGCTTCAATGAGTGTTGATCCTTGACCATTTCTCGCTCTGTCCACAGCTAGTTTAGTGACTGCATAAACGGCAAAAATATCATTCCCATCAACTTGGTATCCTGGAATTCCATATGCAAGAGCTTTTTGAGCAATCGTTTTAGCTTTCGTTTGAATATTTCGTCTGGTTGATATTGCGAACTGATTATTTTGTACGATAAACACACATGGAACATTCATAACACCAGCAAAGTTGAGTGCTTCATGGAAATCTCCTTGAGATGTACCGCCATCACCAACATACCCTAAGACGACATCCTTCTCACCTTTATAAACCGATGCGTAAGCAAGACCTGTTGCGTGCTGAAGTTGAGAAGCAATGGGTATACTAACTGGCAGTATTTTTACATGTTCAGGCATATTCATGCCGTCCTCGTTTCCGTACCAATACAGAAGAATATTGTATAAAGGTGCTTCTCGGTACAACCACGCTCCTAATTCACGAAAGGCCGACGCAACCCAATCACTCTTTTCAGAAGCTGCAATAGTTCCAACTTGTGCCGCTTCTTGTCCAAGATTCGGTGCATATGTCAGTATTCTGCCTTGTCTTTGAAACTGAAGAGTCTTAATGTCAGTCACTCTACTTTTCACCATGGTTTTATACATTTGTACAATCTTATCGTTCGAGATTTCAGGCATCAGCTCAGGGTGAATAATATGTCCATTCTTATCCATTACCTGTATCATTTCGTCTGTTGCTGGGTTATAGTTTTCAATGCTCACTTCGATTCCTCCTTTTAAGGTGTTACATACTTTCGAGTGTTCTAATTCTAATATCATATTTTCTGAAAAGTAACTGTTATTATATAGCCCGTTTTTTACTAAATATTCCTTATTGTTTTTAGATCTATAAACAAATTCTGGTGTTTCACCATAGAGCCACTTTGACTTTCTAAACGACTCTGCTATTGCCTCAATGTTCTCCCAGTCCTTGTTCTTATGATCGAAGTTAAGAAATTCAAACGTTTCTGTATTGATTTTTTTCTGATAGGCTTTAGTAATTGACTTGATCATAGAGTCAATAGTAAGTTCTTTATTCTCTTTCATTAGATTTGCTACAGGACTCCTAATAGATTGAATTGACTTTGATGATATTTCTACACCGCCAAACTTTAAAACATTCCATAGATTTTCTTCGTCTGCATTAAGTAACAATGTACAGTGGTGCAACTTCTTTTGTTTATATAAGTAAAATGCACTTCCAGTTACCTTTTTGTCTTTTAATCTTAAGTCATGTCTTTCAGTCTCAAGTAACTCAAGTCCATAATTACCTGCAGCCTCCTTAATTACAGCCAAATTATATTGTGGATCTGATTCCCTAACTGGACTAATAAAACTAATGTTTATATTCCCCTCGTCATGATACACAGTCCCTCCACCCGATTTACGTCGTAATAAAGGGATTTTATGTTCATCCATGAATTTTAAATCTAATTCTTTCCACGGGTTTTGATTTCTCCCTATAAAAGCACAGGGGGTGTTAATCCAAAGAAACAAAATACTTTCATACCCTTGTAACTCGGTTAGTAAGTAATATTCAATTGCTTGATTTAGATACGGGTTTTTAGTAGTAGATGTAACAATCAAATTTCGCATAAAGTCTCCTGTAGTCAGATATTATTTAACCCTATACCCTCTAGATGTAATCATCACCAGTTTGGTGATAATTATTCTCAATAAATTTACAATTGAATGCCTATAACTGGAATAAACAAAAAGCTAAAAAGACCCAAAATCATAGCGTATATGATTTTGAGTCTTCAATTTCATTATTTATTTTATTGCATTAAAGCAAGTGTTGCCATTTCATATAAAAAAATATGAAATAGTATATAAATGGACCCGTTAAAATAATACTATCAAATCGATCCAGGACACCACCATGACCAGGCATGATGTTTCCAAAATCCTTTATGCCACAATATCTTTTAATTTTAGATGCAATCAAGTCACCACTTGAGCAAGAACACTACCTATGAGACCTAGGAATATTGCAAATGGAACAAACTCTGGTTTTAATACATATGCAAAACCAACTGACAATGCCGTTGCACCAACTAGACCACCAATTGACCCTTCTATGGTCTTCTTTGGAGAAACGTGTTCTATGAGCTTCCTTTTGCCAAATAAGCGACCTGCAAAATAGGCAAAAGTATCCGAGCCCCATGCCAATATGAAAATATACCAAATGAAAAAGTTCGTATCTACACTCGAAATAAGAGAAATGTGGAAAAACGAGAAGGCCACATAAAAGAAACCAAGAAATGTTAGGGCCATGTCAAGGATTGCCTCATGTTTACTTAACACGTTGTAGATTAACACATTGTAAAGGAACATAAATACTATAGCGATATAAAAAATTGGGCCAGCATCTATAAATCCTAAACCGTAAAGTATAAAAGTATATGTATAGGCAAGTTTCTCAGATGGTTGATAACCAGCCTGTCTAAATGCATAATAAAACTCATGTAGCCCTACAAGACTTAAAAGCATAGCAGCAACTTTTATATAGTTTCCACCCATTATTACTACGAATAGCAGGATTGGCAATGCAACTATGCTCGATATTAATCTCTTTAACATTGAAACCTCCTACAGTTTTCCAAATCGTCTATGTCTATGATTGTACTCACCAATAGCGTTTTCAAGTGCGTCGCCATCAAAATCAGGCCAATACATGTCTGTAAAAATAAACTCAGTGTATGCTAGTTGCCATAATAGGAAATTACTTAGTCTGACTTCACCCGAAGTTCTAATTAAAAGATCTGGATCAGGTACATTTGCAGTATAAAGATTTTCAGAAATCGTATCCTCTGTTATATCATCAATATTTACACTACCATTTTTGACACTTTCAGAGATGTTTTTTACAGCAGTTAGAATTTCGTTTCTAGAACCATAATTAAGTGCGATATGAACTGTTAATGAATTATTGTTTTTAGTTAAATCCATAGACTTTCTCAGCTCGTTCTGAGCAAGCTTTGGAAGTCTTGAAGTATCACCAATAACATTTATCTTAATATTATTATCATGAAGCTTTTTAGTTTCAGATTTTAGATAGGCTACTAATAGATTCATTAAACCAATAACTTCATCTTCTGGTCTCTTCCAATTTTCAGTCGAAAAAGCATAAAAGGTCATGTGTTTAACACCAAGGTCACCACCACGTTCAATAACGCTTCTAAGTGCCTCTACACCTGCTTTATGTCCAGCGAGTCTTGGTAAACTTCTCTTTTTAGCCCAACGGCCATTTCCATCCATAATAAGTGCTATATGCTCAGGTACATTATTTTTCACTTTTATATCCCCTTTGCGTCTATATCTAAAATGCTTTTGTAACTTATCCGGGAAAGCGGTCAATACATTACATTTGGCCGCTTTCCCTCATAAATCAATGTGCTTTATCTTAATGAATCTTTATATTCATCGCCAAAAAAAGCCACCAGCAGTTTGATGCCTTCATTCGTGAGCTCTTGTTTTATAACTTTTGCTTCTTCTATACCTAAAAATTCGGGTTCTTTTCTCGAATGGGTTTCTTGAATGATAATAGAGAGATTCGGGCAATTAGTCCGAATCTCTCTTCTAGCTTCGTTCAAGTTTAAACCCAGAGTATCTGGGATCTGCAAGGATTATACCTCCAGAACTTCAGCTTCTTTAGCTTTTACTAGATCATCAATAGTCTTGATGTGCTTATCTGTTAGCTTTTGAACATCTTCTTCTGATGACTTTAGATCATCCTCAGTTAAGTCTCCATCTTTGTGCATCTTCTTAAGCTTGTCATTTGCTTCACGACGCTCATTACGGATTGCAACTTTTGAGTTTTCACCAGTCTTCTTTACTTGCTTAACCAGGTCTTTACGACGTTCTTCTGTAAGCATCGGAACTGCAAGACGTATAATTTTACCGTCGTTTGATGGGTTCATACCTAGATCCGAGTTCATGATTGCCTTCTCAATATCTGTGATTGCAGTCACATCATATGGGTTGATCTGAAGCAGACGTGCTTCAGGAACTGTAATGTTTGCAAGTTGGCTAAGTGGTGTTGGTGATCCGTAATACTCAACAACAACTTTGTTTAGAATATTTGGATTCGCTCTACCTGCTCTAATTGTCATTAGCTCATCTTTAAGTACGTTAACCGTCTTATCCATCTTTTCGCTTATCATTTTATGTACTTCATTCATAAGGTTAGTCCTCCTTAATTATTGTTCCTAATTCCTCACCTAGAATGACACGTTTGATGTTGTCATCACCTTTTAGGCCAAATACTTGAATCGGAATATTATTTTCCATACATAGCGTTATCGCTGTAGTATCCATAACACCAAGACCTTGATTAATAACATCAATGTAGTTGATCTTATCAATTTTCTTCGCATCTGGATTAATCATCGGATCGCTATCGTATACGGCATCAACCTTTTTAGCCAGAAGGATTAGTTCTGCTTCGATTTCTGCTGCACGAAGAGCTGCAGTTGTATCTGTTGAGAAGAACGGATTGCCTGTCCCAGCTGAGAAAATAACAACGCGTCCCTTTTCAAGGTGTCTAACTGCTCTTCTTCTAATGTACGGCTCTGCGATCTGTCTCATTTCGATTGCAGACATAACACGTGATTGCATGCCTAGGTTTTCAACCGCATCTTGAATACCAAGTGAATTAATCACTGTAGCAAGCATTCCCATGTAATCAGCTGTGGAACGATCCATTGATTCATGGCTACGTCCTCTCCAGAAGTTACCACCACCGATAACAACCGCAACCTGCACGCCCATATCAATTAGCTCTTTAATTTGTACAGCAACTCTATCGACAGTATCATTATCGATTCCGAAGCCTCTTTCGCCTGCTAACGCTTCACCGCTAAGTTTAAGTATAACCCTTTTATATTTAGGTTCCAAAGAAGATACCTCCAATCCCAAAGAAAAGATTCTACAAAAGAGTGCAATAACCCTTTTAAATTTGCAAAATCATAAAGAAACATTCTGACGAAATCATTTTTTTCTTATATTAAGCCCAAAAACAACTTCGATTTCAGTATACCCGCTTTAAAAAAGAGAACACAAATGTGTTCTCTTTTTGAGCAACTGTGAATTAATTAGCCTTGAAGCTGCTTAGCAACTTCTTCAGCAAAGTTTTCTTCTTTCTTTTCGATGCCTTCGCCTACTTCGAAACGAGCGAAACGACGGATTGATAGGTTCTCACCGATTGTAGCGATCTTTTCGTTTAGTAGAGTTTCCATATTCTGATCAGGATTCTTTACGAATGACTGCTCAAGAAGACAAACTTCTTTGTAGTACTTTTCGATACGACCAACAACCATCTTATCAACGATGTGCTCTGGCTTACCTTCGTTAAGAGCTTGAGCTCTAAGAACTTCTTTTTCACGCTCAATGTTATCAGTTGGAACTTCTTCACGTCTAACGTATAAAGGATTTGCTGCAGCAATTTGCATTGCTACGTCTTTTGCAAACTCTTGGAACGTAGGGTTCTTTGCTACGAAATCTGTTTCAGAGTTGATTTCAACTAGAACACCAATACGGCCACCACCGTGGATGTAAGATGTAACGATACCTTCTGCTGCAACACGACCAGCTTTTTTAGCTGCCTTAGCAAGACCCTTCTCACGTAGGAAGTCTACTGCTGCTTCAATGTCACCGTTCTTTTCTGTTAGAGCTTTCTTACAATCTAGCATACCTGCGCCAGTCTTTTGACGCAGTTCTTTAACCATTGCAGCTGTTACTGCCATAGTAATTCCTCCTTCAAAATACTAATGTTGTTTGTCGAACTTATTAAAGAAGGTAAGAGTTTCCCCTTACCTTGTATTATCTATCTACGCTTCAGCAGGAGCTTCTTCCATAGACTCGCCTTGCATACCTTCTAGGCAAGCGTCAGCCATTTTACCAGCTAGAAGCTTTACCGCACGAATAGCATCGTCGTTACCAGGGATTACAAAGTCAACTTCGTCAGGATCACAGTTAGTGTCGACGATAGCAACTACAGGAATACCTAGTGTACGAGCTTCAGCGATTGCGATTTTTTCTTTCTTAGGATCAACTACAAACATAGCTCTTGGTAGATCCGTCATTTCTCTGATACCGCCTAGGAACTTCTCTAGCTTGTCTTTCTTTAGACGTAGCTTAAGAACTTCTTTCTTAGGAAGTGCTTCGAATGTACCGTCTTCTTCCATACCTTCAAGCTTTTCAAGTAAATCAATTCTCTTCTTGATAGTCTTAAAGTTAGTTAGCATACCACCTAACCATCTTTGGTTTACGAAGTACATACCAGCACGCTTAGCTTCAGTTTCAATTGACTCTTGAGCTTGCTTCTTAGTACCAACGAAGATTACCTTACCGCCATCAGCAGCAACGTCTCTTACGAAATCGTAAGCTTCTTCTACTTTTCTAACCGTCTTTTGAAGGTCGATGATGTAGATACCGTTTCTCTCTGTAAAGATAAAACGAGCCATCTTTGGGTTCCATCTTCTAGTTTGGTGACCAAAGTGTACACCAGCTTCTAGAAGCTGCTTCATTGAAATTACTGACATATTAATGTCCTCCTTAAGTTTTTCTCCTCCCCGGCAATCAACATACCAGGAACCTTTCGGCACCACCTGATATTTATGACGGGTGTGTAATGTTACCTCAAGTAGTATACCACATGACAAAACACCGAGCAACATTAAATCCGCTATTTCTTGCATTCTAGAGGACTTTTTTGATCGGTGTTATCTTTTAGTTTTTAAAAGGAGTTGAAGTTCTCCAATTCCCATATTAAGTTCACGTGCAATTTGCCCAATAGACAGCCCTTCTTGACGCATTCTGACTGCTTCCAAGCATATACGCTCTTTCTCATCTAACTCTTGTTCAACTACAATGCTCTTTACTGCTGCCATATGCTTCTTTGGTACTTTTATTGCTTCAAGCTTCTCTTGAAGCAGTTCAATTTCTTTGTCATGCACACTATACTTGCCTTCTAAATCAGAAACGATTTCATAGTAAGCAGCATTAAGGTCATCCAGCTCTTTTTCAATTTTCTTAAGATACTGCATGACCTGAGTAACATTTTCGTCGCTTAAGCTGTTAAATGATCGTTTGTGATCTTTATTCGCTCTTAAAAACTCTCTTCTTATGAGCATTACAGAAACAAGCACAATTAATAAGCCAGTAACTATACTTAGAATCCCTATCAAATCATCACACTTTCATATCAAATCGATGATATCCAAGACCTTTACTTTTTCCATCAAGTTCTTTGTCGGATTCTGAGTTTTTCTCATCATCCTTATTCTTTTTTTTCTTTTTGGAATCCTTGCGTGCAGTCTCACCACGATTACGATCTTCGTCTTTAATTTTTTCTTCTTCTTTTTGCTCGTTCTTGTTTACCTGCTTCATTTTTTGCTCAGTTGCCTGCGTGTTTGTCATCTGTTGTTGATGCTGCGCATTGGCTTCTTTATGAACAATTGTCTCTTTTGCATTTTTGAAGCTCTGTACACGTGGAAGTATTACCTGCATATCAATAGGTCTGAGTGGCATTTGCCTCACCTCTCTATCTTCGTACAGTTGTTATTTCCCCTTCATACTTACAGATCTCGGCATCTTTGATCAGATTCTTCACATTATAGTGAGAATGTCCAATGGTAACCTTAGTACCAGGATACACTTCAGATGCTATGACCTTTGAACCCTGCAGTTTATTAATTCTATCTTGAAGCGCCTTGAGCTCTGTAGCATAACCAGTCAGTTCATTATGATACTCAATTTTGCTTAGCTTCGTTTTATTAAGCATAGCCTTAAGTTGATCATTGCCTGGTGCTGCTGCCATTTGCCTTGTAATCATGTTTAAGGCCTGGTCAAGTTTTTTAATGTTTTCTCTTTGTTCTTTAATCTTATCTGTTAAAAACTGATAGCGTTCAATCAGATCAGAATCAACTCCAAGTTGGATCTTTGTTTGCGTGCCCATATCAGATCCGATAATTTTTGCTTGAATCTGGTCTTTTGCTTTTATTTCACCGCCAACAATTAATCCTTTTTTCCCTTGAACCTTTATTGCTCCGTCACAGAAAATTTTCGAGTGCATAATGGCATCTGCTTCAATATCACCTTTCACTCTTGCAGTACAATTATTGATGAAGCGACCAATCAATTTGCCATCACATTCAATAACAGCTTCATCTTGCCCTTGTATACCGTGACCAACAATAATGTCTCCAGATGCCTTTATATGAGCACCTTCAACAACACCTTGGATTTCTACGTCACCTTCACATTCAACAGAATAACCTGTTATAACATTTCCAGTCACTAGTATTTTACCTTTGAATGAAATATTGCCAGTACGCACACCAACATCTCCACGGATTTCAAGAACTTCTATGATCGAAACTCTATGACCTTCCATTTTGATTGTACCATCAGCTAATGCGATCATCTGCATTCCGTCTTCACTGACACCAATATTCTTACCAAACTTAAAGTTTGCGATTTTACCAGGTTTAGCCTTAATAACTTTACCTGTAACCGTTAGTCCGTCGGTACCTTCAGTTGGGTTAATTCGTTCAGCGAGTATATCATTCTTTTTAACAGTAACAAATGCGTCTATATCTTTAAAGTCGACAGAACCATCATCAAGCATTTTAGGTTTTGCCTCTTTGTGTATGTCAACTAAGTATTTGATTTCTCCATTACGCCCATTTTGATGTGGTTTACCTTTTGCAACTATGACTGACTGTATATTCTCAGGATTGTCTACAATAGAATCCACAACATCTAAATCGACACCGACCGTAACATTTTTATTTTTTAAGGTTGTTAAAATATAGTCATGCGTAATGAGACCAGGATTATCCCCTGGATCTACTGTGATAGATACAGAATAATAGTCACCTGCAATCGTGGTCTTTATACTTGGTTCTCTTTTTTCATCAGTACTCTGTGCTGTATTTTCATTCGTCATTTAGACCACCTGTCATCCTATACGCTTCAATAAAGATCTTCCACAGCTCCACGCAATTTAATAATTGCCTTAGAATGAAGTTGCGATATACGTGATTCAGAGATTTCTAGTACACCCGCAATCTCTTTATACGTTAGCTCTGAAAAATAGTACAGATTAATAATCATTTTTTCTCTTTCTGGTAGTGATTCGATTCTTTCCTTTAATAATTTCTTTGTTTCTTTATCAAACAAATTTCCTTCTGGGCTAATCTCACGATCTTCCGATCGGATGCTGAAATTCGAATTTTCGGAAAGCTTTTCATCCAGAGAAATGACAGATAAAGCACTTGCTTCACCCAAAAACTTATTCAATTCTGTTGTTGTCATGTTCATCTCGTCAGCAAGTATTTGGTCTGTTATGTTATCTCCGTGGATATTATGAAGTTTACTCATAACCTCATCCAACTGCTTAAACTTTTGGCGTGTACTTCTCGGAATCCAATCAAGCGCTCTAATTTGGTCAACAATCGCACCGCGGATTCTAATATTTGCATATGTTTCAAACTTCACTTCTTTAGCAATATCAAATTTCTCAATAGCATCAATAAGTCCTATAATGCCGTAGCTCACTAAATCATCAAAGTCTACATTAGCGTTAAACGACGAGTATAAACGACCTGCAATTATTTTTACGAGTTCGACATATTCAACAATTAGTTTTTCTTTGGCGTCTTGGCTGCCATCATTCTTATAGGCCTTCCATTCTTCGCTAAGATTTCTCGACATGCCATACCCGTCCCCTTTGTTTTGCTTCTCTTATACTGTCTTTGTCCCATGACCAATCGTTTTGATTAACAATCTGCCATCATCAGGGTAAAATTCGATAGTTCTACCAAAGTTACCGCCGGTGTCATCTGCTTTTATTGGAATTCGTAGATCCTTAAGAATTGATCGAACGGCATCCGCATTTCTAGCACCAATCTTCATCATGTCATTGCTACTTGAAAACGAAAACATCTGTGCACCGCCAGCTATTTTCCCAACAAGGCGCCTTTTATTGGCGCCTTTGTTTATCATTTCGTTAATCATATCGTTAATTGCAGTATCAGCAAATTTCGCACGATTAGAATTGTTTCGTATCGTTTGACTATTTGGTAGCATAATGTGTGCTAACCCTGATACTTTGGTTATCGGGTCGTATAAACATATCCCGATACACGATCCTAGTCCCAAAGTTGACAAGACTTCAGGTGGACCAGTTACTTTTAAATCTGCCATTCCAACCTTGATTATTTGACTCATATCTGAATTCCTAGACTTCCAAACAAAGTTCCATAGGAGTCCAAGTCAGGTACTAAGAAGAAGAACCCTCTCACCGAATCGTCTTCCATTAGTTCGATAAACTCATTCTCAATTATTAGAATTTTATCACTAACTTGGCCAAACTCAATTGCAGGCACACTCAAAACAGCACCCGCCATATCAACTGCAATGGATGGAATGGATATTTTAATATTCAGGTTAGTCAGACCCGAAAGAGATGATATATAAGATCCTGAAAGTATATTACCAATTTCTTTTAGAGCAGAGAAAGTGAATTCATCCATTGTGTTCTCTTCTCTAGGCATTAGTAAACTAACCAACTTTAAAGCATCTTCAATATTTAGAACGAACATGATACTACCATCAATATCGCCTTCTATTTTGAAGAAAATGCCACACACTTGCTTCTCAGCACCACCAAGAATTTCTGGCACTTCAGAAAAGTCAAGTACATTGACCTTTGGCACGTTCATGTCAACTTTTTTGTTAATCATTTTTGCAAGCGCAGTGGCCGCATTTCCAGCACCAATGTTCCCTATTTCCTTCAATACATCTAGGACTACTGTGTCCATTTGTTCAATATAACCGCTCATATACACTCTCCTGTCTTGGATTACTCTGCTTCAATACTCTCGATTCCAAGAACTTTTTTGAGATCTATCAACATAACAATACGACCATCATGCTTTCCGATTTCACGTACAAAATCGTCGCTTCCAGCCTTAATACTAGGTGCAGGATCTACATTGTTTCTATCAATCTGGAAAACTTCAGATGACGAATCTGCAATCATGCCTACAGTATATTCTTTGTAGTTCACAATAATTATTCTCGACTCGTCTGTAAAATCCTCCCTCGGAATGGAAAATCTTTTTCTCAAGTCAATTACAGGAATAACATTACCACGTAAATTTACGACACCTTGAACGTGCGCCTCAGTATAAGGCACACGTGTAATAGGCAACATTTTTTCAATATTCTCTACATACTTTATGTCAATTCCATAAGACTCTTCATTAACTTTGAATACAACGTACTCTTGAATATTACTCATGGTTATCTCTCCTTTGCACTGTCAATTCTACAGAAGTTGGTTAGGGTCTACGATAAGTGCTACGCTACCATTACCAAGGATTGTCGCACCAGCAATTGTCTTAGCACCAGTCAGGTATCGTCCAAGTGACTTAATTACGATTTCTTGCTGACCAATAAGACTATCTACGACTAGTCCTGCTTCCATTTCGCCCTTACGAACGATGACAACTATCATTTCCTTCTTTTCTTCTGGTTCTTCGTCATAAGGTACTTGAAGAACTTCATTCAGGCGAATGATTGGAAGTGTTTTATTTCTGTACAGTACAACTTCCTGATTTTGAACCATGCTTATTGAAGATCTTTCAATCGTTGTGATTTCTTTAATATTATTAAGTGGTAGTGCATACTTCTCATCTGCAAGATTAACCATTAGTGCTTGAATAATCGCTAGTGTAAGTGGCAGACGAATTGTAAACTTACTGCCCTTTTCAAGTTCAGAATCAACTTCAACGGTACCGTTAAGCGACTCAATTTTGCTCTTAACCACATCTAACCCCACACCTCGACCTGAAAGGTCTGTGATTTTTTCTGCTGTAGAGAAGCCCGGTCTAAAGAGAAGGTTAATAATGTCATGAGGGGTCATAGTTTCGACTTCACGATCAGTTACTATCCCTTTATTTTGAGCAATTTCCATGATTTTATCTGGATCAATACCACCACCGTCATCTTCAACTTCGATAACTACAGTATTTCCATCTGGATAAGCACGAAGAGCAACAGTTCCATTTTCGTCTTTTCCAAGTGCAGATCTATCTTCTGGAGACTCAATACCATGATCAATAGAATTTCTAATTAAGTGAATTAACGGATCGCCAATTTCATCAATTACGGTTCTATCTACTTCCGTTTCTTCACCAGACATTATGAGCTGAATGTTTTTACCTAGATCCTTTGAAAGGTCACGTACCATTCTAGGGAATCTATTAAATGTTCTTTCTACTGGCACCATTCGAACCTTCATTACAGCATCATGTAAACTTGTTGTAATTCGTTCCAGGTACTCAACAGCATCGTCCATATTTTGACTATTGCCCATACCTTCTGCAACCTCAAGTCGAGTCTTAATTATAATAAGCTCACTTACTAGGTTCATTAGATTATCTAGGCGGTCAATATCAACACGAACAGTTTTAGAAGTTTTTGCTTTTTCCTTACCTTGCTTCTTATCATCAGCACCAGCAGTTGATCTTTTGCTTGGTTTTTTTTGAGGCTGGTTTTTCAGACGTCGTAGCAACTTGCTTCTCTACTACTTCTTCAACTTCCTCAACCTCAACTTCAACTTCCGGTTCAATTGTAGCAACATCTGAAACTATAATTTCATCAGAATCTACTTCCTCTACATGAACATCACTAATTTCTGATATATTTAGAACTTCATGTTTTGTATTTTCAACATCCATATTTGTGATGTAAAGAATTTCGAATGACTTTTCAAACTTTTCATCTTCAATATCCTCAGCAGAAGGGAAAGATTTAACAATCTCACCTGACTGTTCCAAAGTATTAAATACGATAAAGGATCTTGCAGCTTTTAACATACAGCTATCGTCCAGTGTAACCCTAATCTTTAATGGGTGAAGCGCTTGAGCCATAGCTGCTTTGAGCACATCACCTATGTCGCTAAGATTTAGGTTAAAGTCACCTGATTCAGACGTAACAGCTTCAATTCTTGTTTCTTCGACTTCTGGCGCTGAAGTTTCTGACTTTTCCGCAGGTGCCCCTAATGTTCCTTTGTTAATCAAAATTTCTTGAAGTTTCTTAACAAGAGGTGATGCATCAGTACTGCTTTCCTGACCAGTATTTTCAAGCGAGTTAATATGATCTTCTAGCATATCGAAACACTCGAATAATACATCAACAATTACCGTAGTAACTGGGATCTCCCCATTTCTTACTTTATGGAGTACGTTTTCCATTTCATGTGTTACGTTCGCCACTTGTGTAAAGCCCATTGTACCTGCCATACCTTTAATAGTATGAGCGATACGGAAGATTTCATTCAGTAAATTCAGATCTTCAGTATTGTTCTCAAGATCTAGAAGGATCGTGTTCATATGTTGCAAATGTTCTTTTGATTCATCGATAAAAATTTCGAGATATTGACTCATGTCCATAAATTTACACCCCCATGGCTTTCAGGATCTCGTTAGAGATTTCATTCAACGATACAACTCTGTCAACAACGCCTTCAGCAATAGCTGATTTCGGCATTCCGAAGACTACACAACTTTCTTCGTCTTGAGCAATTATGTGTGCTTTGTTCATTTGCTTAATGTTTACTAGCCCCTTTGCCCCATCAGCTCCCATTCCTGTCATGATTACTCCGATGATATTATTTGTGCCCAAATCTCCAATGGAGTACATCATAGCGTCCACGGAAGGTCTATGCCCTGTTACTGCCGGGTCGTCTCCCAGATTGATTCTATATCCGTTCCTGTCCTGAATCACTCTTAGGTGAAAATCGCCAGGTGCAATATAAACCCAACCGGGTTTTAATACATCATTATTTTCAGCTTCCTTAACGTTTAACTCAGACATACTGTTCATTCTGTCCGCTAACGACTTGGTAAATCCAGCAGGCATGTGCTGTACAACGACAACACTCGCGTCCAAATCCCCTGGAAGCATTGGTATCACTGATTGTAACGCTCTAGGCCCCCCTGTAGAAGTGCCTATAGCAATAATTCTTTTAACTTCTCCTGTGGGAGTTGCTCTTCCTAAAACAGGTTTTGGTTCAATTGTTCTTGACTCAGGTTTTGGTCTGATCGTCTTTTTAGGACGGGTTCGAACACTTCGCAACCTTGCCTTTCTAACAATTTTGATCTTTTCATGCAATTCAGCTTTTACATCATCCGTATTGACCTTGAAAATGCTTGAAGGTTTTGTTATAAAATCAATCGCTCCAAGTTCAAGTGAACGAATGGTTGCATCAGCACCCTCTTTGGTAATACTACTCAGCATCAAAACCGGTACAGGACATTCCTCCATAATTCGCTCTAGAGCGTCCAGTCCGTCCATAACCGGCATTTCCACATCCAAGGTGACAACATCAGGGTGAAGAGATTTAACCTTCTCTACCGCTTCTTTGCCATTCCTTGCAGTGTCGATGACTTCAAATGATTCTTCTTCATTAATAATGTCTGTTATGACTCGTCTCATAAAGGCCGAATCATCAACTACTAATACTCTTGTCTTCATCAAATCAGCCCTTTTTCGCGCATCGTCCTTTGCTTTTTAAAGATGTAACTGATAATCTGAGAACGAATTTGGTCGTCCATACCCTCAAACATAACTCCAATTTCATAGTTCTCAAAAGTGTCTATAGTAGACTTGCATCTTACGACTTTTCCTTTAAACTCAAGCTCTAATCGGTCTAAGAAAATTTCACCTTCTACAACTTGTCCAATTTCCACAGGCTTCTTGCTTAGAGCTCTAAACCCGCCACCACTTAAATCCTTACCTATCATATCAAGATACTGAATTTCTGGTTCGTCATCTATTATGATGTCAGGGTTATCTTTAAACTTTTCTTTCAGGGTTTCTCTTTTTTTCTTCTCAGCTTCAGTCAGTTCCTTTTGATTCGGATCTTTAACTTTAATTTCACCGATGAACGGCAATCTAAAATACTTTCGTCTTTGAGATTTTTTTACTTCACTGCTCTTTCGCAGTTGAATGACACTGACCTTTTCAAAGTCTGTTCTCCCGCCCACGGTTGCATAGAAAGTATAAATCCCAGAAGTATCTCTACTAAGTATCACCATAATCATGGCACCAGATTCTACAGGATATATTCTCCCTTCGAATATTGGAGCACTAATGAAAAACTCCATATTGTCCTTGACAAGCTGGACATTAGATTTTAGCCTTACTATTGTATTTTCTTTGGTCAGAACATCTAGATCCACTGGATCTCCAGGTTCCATGATCTTATTGATTTCAAAGCTCACAGTAGCCCCTCCTGACAGTCTAAATCCTTAAATATGATCCCATGTTTAGACATAAGCATCTATCAACATCTTGTTAATTAGCTTTAAATAGCTTCTCTATAAACCGAGTGAAGCCACTTGATGATCCTGTGAAGGTCTTATTGTTTTCAATATTGTATGCAATAAGCTCCACACCTCTACTTGCCAAACAGTTTGGATGTTCTAGCAAGAATGGACTTTGAGACCTTACAGCCTTCTTAACATTGTTATCCTCATAAATATACCCTAAATTGTCCAGTTCAACATTTAGGAATTTTTTTGCTGCTGAATTAAGTTTATGGAACACGTTTTGCCCTTCTTTGTTAGAGTCAACACGGTTTACCACAACTTTTATATTCTTGTCCTCATTAGCTATATTTTTTTATAACAGCATATGCATCTGTAATAGATGTCGGATCGGGTGTAATGACCATAACAACATCTGAGGCAGCTTCAATAAAAGATATAACCGACCTACTCAGTCCAGCACCTGTATCTATTAAAATGTAATCTGAATCATCATTTAGGAACTCAAGGCTCTCAATAAGTCTTGATATTTCCTCAGTATCCAGATTAACTAGATCCATAACACCAGAACCACCAGATATAACTCTAATACCGTGTGGGCCATCAAGAATAATATCTTTAATCTCTTTCTCATTTCTTATGACATGCGATAATGTAAATTTAGGTACTAGTCCCAAAACCACATCTATATTCGCAAGACCTAAATCTGCATCTATTATTGATACGTTTTTTCCAAGTCTGCTCAAGGCAATTGCAAGATTAACAGTAAAGTTTGTCTTACCAACGCCTCCCTTTCCACTTGACACTGTAATAATTCTTGCGTCACGTATTGCAGGAGCCGTTTCTTTACTAGCAGATCGTTGCAGCTTTGAGCTATATATAATTTCTCTTAATCTTTGTGCTTGATCCATTGCTATTCCCCCACAATGAAGTTAACGACTCTATCGACGTTAGCAATCTCAATATCATCCGGAACACTTTGCCCAATTGCAAAATACGATAACGGTTTCCCTGTGTGTGCTCTAACATTTAGTATGTTCCCTAAAGAGCTTGCTTCATCAAGTTTTGTGAATAGCAATTTGTAATCTTTCAGGAACTCGTAGGAGTTCAAAATACTTACAATATCTTTATACCCCGTCGTTAAACTGATAACTAAAAAATATCTGGATTTTTCAAGTGTTTCAGCAAGTTGTCAAGATCACTTTTTAGCTCATCGCTTTTATGAGATCTACCTGCTGTATCTACAAGTACAAAATCTTTCTCTTTATACTTCTTCAATGCTTCACGTATTTCTTCTGGTTCATAAATTACAGTTAAAGGAATCCCAAGAATTTCACTATAGGTTTTTAATTGCTCGACAGCTGCAATTCTAAAGGTATCTGCTGTAATTAGCCCAACTGATCTATTCTCAACTAATGATAATCTAGCAGCTAATTTAGCCAAGGTTGTGGTCTTTCCAACACCAGTTGGTCCAACAAACATATATACACTTTGACGATCAGATTTTGGTTCTATCGTATATGGTTCACCTAGCATCTCTCTTACAATTGGTTCAATTGCTTCCATTGAATCTAAGTCATGTTCAGAATCTAGAGCACTGAAAATTGACTCTATAGTTTGCTCTACTAACTCTTTATCACGAAGCAACGCCTTAAGTTCAGCAGTAGGCTCAATCGCTATGGCTTTCGTAGGTTCAGGCTTACTTGTAACCATTTCCATAACAGGAGTCTGAACTTCAACACTAACAGCTGGTTCAGGGCTCTTAGAATCAAGCTTCTCCATAATTTTGAAAACCATTTTTTTAAGTTCATCCACTTCACCACTAAGAGGATTATTCTGCTCAGGTTCTTTTATAACAACTGGTTCAGGCTTACTTTGATTCTGCTCAGAAATTTGGCGAATTGCATCAAGTGCATCCTGCATTTCTTTCTCTTGTGACTTATTTACAGACGGCGAAAAACTATCTGGCTCATCTATTGCTGCCACAACTTCAACGAGCTTGCCACCGAACCACCCTGAAATTCCTTTTTTCTTAATCTTTCTCGTGTGAAGAATAACTGCGTCTCGACCCAATTCATTCTTTACACGAATCATAGCTTCCGAAAGATCATTCCCAATATACCTTTTGACTTTCATTAAACAGTCACCATCCCCGCAGATTGTACTTCAACATCCGCCTCGATTTCATTGTAAGACAACACGATCAAGTCCGGAATTTGAGTTTCAGTTAAACGCTTAAAATAGAATCTTACTATTGGAGCTGTTAATACAATCGGCTGTTCCCCTAAGGATAATAAATTCTGAATTTCTACAGCTAAATTGTTTAATAGCGACTGTGTTGTAACTGGATCAATGGATAAATAAGTCCCCATGTCCGATTGTTGAATTGATTCCATAAGTGTATTTTCAAGTACTTGATCAAGTGTAACTACCCTTGCACGTTTTGTTGGCATATATTGTGCTGTTATCTGGCGACTAAGTGCTTGTCTAACATATTCAGTCAAGATATTTACATCTTTAGTTGACCTTGCATTATCAGCCAAAGACTCTAAAATAGAATTCAAATCCCTGATAGAAATGCCCTCTTTCAAAAGGTTAGATAAAACCTTTTGAACATCACCAATTGCCATAAGTGCTGGAATAAGTTCGTCTACTAGAGTTGTATTCGTCTCCTTAACATTATCAATAAGAGACTTAACTTCTTGACGACCCAACAACTCATGTGCATGTCTCTTAACGATTTCAGTTAAATGAGTTGAAATAATCGAGGATGGATCAACAACAGTAAAACCTAAAATTTCTGCCTTTTCACGCTCCTCGGCAGTTATCCATTTTGCCGGTAAACCGAAAGCTGGTTCTACAGTGTCAATTCCATTAACAGTTCCCTCGGCATTTCCAGGGTCCATAGCCAAATAGTGATCAAAAACTATTTCGCCATAAGCGACTTCATTTCCTTTAATTTTAATGGAATAAGCATTAGGTTCAAGTTGAATGTTATCTCGTAGTCTAATCATTGGGACAACTATCCCAAGCTCTAATGCAATCTGACGTCTAATCATGACAAGGCGATCAAATAAATCGCCACCTTGATTGGGATCTGCAAGTGGAATAATACCGTAACCAAATTCAAGTTCAATTGGATCAACTTGAAGTAGTGGAATAATGTTTTCAGGTTTTCTAATATCATCAATTTCCGGTGCCTCTTCGGCTTCAACAGCTTCTTCCTCGGCTATGGCCTTATGTACTTCACGAGACAACGTGAATCCTAAATACGCTAGGAAAAGCGCCAACGAAACCATTGGAAACGCAGGCAGTGGCGTCAACAGTCCTAATGATGAAAGAACACCTGCAACTATATATAGAATTTTAGGCTCAGCAAATAGCTGAGAAAATACATCTTGACTTAAATTCGATTCAGATGCGGCACGTGTTACAACAATACCTGTTGCAACGGAGATCATCAGTGCAGGTATTTGACCAACAAGACCATCGCCGACAGTTAGTAATGTATATTTTTCTAAGGCTTCAGGAATTGTTAACCCAAATCTAAATGCTCCAATTGCAAAACCAGCAACTATATTGATAATTGTGATAATAATACCTGCAATAGCATCGCCTTTTACAAACTTACTTGCACCATCCATCGCGCCATAAAAATCAGCTTCTCGCTGGATGTTCGTTCTTCTAGTACGTGCTTCTGCTTCAGAAATCAAACCTGAATTCAAATCAGCATCAATTGCCATTTGCTTACCAGGCATCGCATCCAGCGTAAAACGTGCTGCAACTTCTGATACACGCTCCGCACCTTTTGTTATAACTAAAAACTGAATAAGAATTATGATAATAAAGATTACGAAACCAACAATTGCGTCACCACCAATAACAAACTCACCAAATGCGTCAATAACGCTTCCAGCTTGGCCTTCCGAAAGAATCTTTCTAGTTGTCGAGATGTTCAAGGACAATCTAAACAATGTTGTAATCAGAAGCATTGATGGAAACACTGCAAATTCCAGTGGTTCTTTTATGAACATGGAAATTAACATGATAATCATTGATAAACCAATATTCATACTAAGAAACAGATCCAGGAAACCGAGTGGTACTGGAATGATCATCAGCATTATAATGCCAATCATAAGAATGACAACGCCTATATCACTAAACTTCATAATGGCCTCCTCAACTGCTTTTCTTTAACTTATATACATATGCCAAGACTTCAGCAACAGCATGATAAAGTGCCTCTGGAATAAAATCTCCAATTTCAACTTCAGCATATAGTGCACGAGCCAGCGGCTTGTTTTCTACGATAGGAATTTCATTTTCCTCTGCTATTTTTTTTATGTTTTTTGCAATCAAATCTTTGCCTTTTGCAACAACACTCGGCGCATCTGCCTCATCCGGATTATATTTTACTGCAATAGCAAAATGAGACGGATTGGTTATAACAACATCGGCTTTAGGGACTTCTTGCATCATACGTCCCATCGATATTTCTCTTTGTTTTTGTTTTATTTTGCCTTTGAGCTGCGGATCGCCCTCTGTCGATTTGTACTCATCTTTAACTTCCTGTTTTGACATCATCATGTCTTTTTCATTTTGCCATTGTTTATAGGCATAATCTAGAACAGCTAGTATCATTAACACGATAACTGCCCTTAACATCAAGTTGAATACCATATCCCATAACACAGCTGCGATTTGATATACATTCATATCAAAAAGCTTTAAGATATCATTTTGTCTATTTATCAGATATGAACCAGTTATATATAGTAAAACTGTCGCTTTAAGTATTGATTTGACCATTTCTACAAGCGATCTTAAAGAAAATAGTCTTTTAAATCCATTAATAGGATTAATTTTGTCTAGTTTAGGTTGAACCGCCTCAAGCGTAAATAGTACACCCACTTGTAAATATGACATAACTACACCAGTTACCATTGCAATAAGCAATATTGGCATTGCCACCAACAATATGGTTTCAAAAGAGTACCCTACAAGTTTAAGTGCATAAGCCGTCTCAGCAAGTTGCTCTGGATTTCCCATCACTTCAGAAATCACCCTAAAATACCCTAATAGTCTTTCAATAAGGGAGGTTTTTAATACATCTATGCCAAAAAAACTGTCAATAAAGAAATTGCTGAAGCAAGGTCTTTACTCTGAACCACTTGACCTTTATTTCTAGCATCACGCCTCTTCTTTGATGAAGCCTGTTCTGTTTTTTCACCACCGAACAACTGTAAATCAACAGGAATAATTCTTAAATTTTTAGATAGACCATGAATTTTGTCATAGTTAGCCATATCCATTCGAACACCTCAATAAACGCAGCCGCGTAACTTGGAATCAGGATTATGAACAAGAAAAACCCTATAGCAATTTTAAAAGGCATACCTAACATAAATACATTCATACCTGGCATTGCCTTTGCAAGTAATCCTAGTAGTACATTGCTCACAAATATAGTGACAACGAATGGTGATGCCAACTTAAATCCAAGAGCAAATGATTGTTGTATTACGTCTACTAATTGAAGTGATGCAAAAATATTTAGAAACCCTCTTCCAACCGGTGCAAAAGTATAAGTATCAGCTAAAGTATGAATTAGTTGGTGATGACCATCCATTGTAAAAAATATCATCAAAGACATTATGTAAAAATAAATTTGCCGTTACTGGAAGCTGATCAGTCCCAATTGGGTTAATCACACTTACCATCGCAAATCCGATATTTCTATCTATCATTGTACCAGCTACATATATGCACACCAATGACAATACAACTATTAAACCAAACATTAACCCAATAACAAATTCTATGATAACTAAGTATGCCAAACTAAGAAGTGTTTGGATGTTTCCTAAGTATTGTAAATCAATTATAGGAAGCATTACATAGCTAGTAAAAAACACTAAACCTATTTTTATCTGAGTAGGAACGTTCCTGCTTCCAAAAATAGGAACAAGCATAAACAGACCTGACATTCTTGCTATCATAAGTAAAAGTGCAATAAATAGTGGAGTTACAACCATATCGTCACCCTCTTACAATATGACCTGATCAATATAATTGAATATTGTCATTGTCATCGACATAAGATTTTGAATGAGCCAAGGCCCAGCCGCCATTAAAACTATAAAAACGACCATTATTTTGGGAACAAATGCTAGAGTCTGCTCCTGAATTTGTGTTGTTGCCTGGAATATCGCAATAATAAGACCAACTAACAAAGCTGAAAGAAGCATGGGCGCGGCCAGCATCAT
>LQAE01000117.1_pt1 | contig 33247 bp, 32 predicted proteins | sample 1535771 | NCBI WGS metagenome assembly LQAE01 (sample SAMN04331582, study PRJNA305678) | bioreactor metagenome | isolation source: bioreactor_1 inoculated with Wadden Sea sediment 1st replicate of a... | place: Germany:Bremen
TGGGAGTGCTGACTACGGGACTGATGTTCAAATTCTAGTTATTCCGTTTGATTAACATTGTGTGTTACGTTTCTTTTGAGGGGCTTATCCGAGCCATGACTTGGATAAGCCCCCATTCTATATCTCATGCAGTGTGAAGGAGGGACTCTCTACAGGCACAGCTTTACTGTGCTTACGAACCCGACGGCTTGCTGAGTTGCCCTGAAGATGGGGCTTCTCTGATCGGATGCTGAACTGCCCTCAGCCACAGCTCGGATCGTGTGTGCTGGAGTGCTATCGTTCAGCTACGCAGTTCTTTCCCTGCCGCTTTGCCGCATACATCGCCTCATCTGCACGCTTGATCAGGGTCTCCTCAGAGTCCCGGGGATCTCTCATCGTGATACCGAAGCTTGCCGTGACCGCTCTACCCAGTGAGGGGACCGCCCGTGCGGCGACCGTAGCCCTGATCTTCTCTGCCATGGCTCTGAGCTGGCTGATCTCACTGCAGTGGGCCAGGATGATGAACTCCTCTCCACCGTACCGTGCCGGTATATCCTGCTCCCTGATCAGTTCAGAGACGGTCTGAGAAAGACTCTTGAGTACCTCATCTCCCACGTCATGACCATAGGTGTCGTTTACCCGTTTGAAATCATCGATATCGAACATGATGATCCCGAACCTCTGGCTTGCAGGAGGTCCGGGTTCCCCGGAGAGTGCTGCAGACAGGTTCTCGGAGAACTTGCGCCGATTGCCCAGCCCGGTAAGCTGATCATGCAGGGCCAGCTCACGATTCGTCTGGGCCTGCTTGTTCTTGATCTCATACTGTTTTGAGTAGTTCCGGGTCATGGAGGACATCTCGAGGTTTAAACGGGTCACCTGCTCAAGGATCTGCTCATGGTGCTGCTTGAAGATATCGAAGATGGCCACATACTGCATCCTGTCAAAGAACAGGTGTCCACGCAGGGTGATCTGTTCACCCTGGCTGCTGATGGATGTAGTGATCAGGTTCACGAGGATCTGCTGCTCAGCATCCTCATAGACCGGGTCATCCATGGAGAGATCAAGATCCATGAAGGAACTCACAGGTTGTCCCGGCAGAGTATCAGAACATCGCAGACGTCTGATGATCGCCTTGTTCGCATAGGTGATCACACCCTCGCAGTCCAAGATCAACAGCGGGATCTCACTGAACTGATCGTGATACAACTCGACGATCGACTGAGGGAGTCTTCTCTCAGGCATGAGCGATCTCTTCCCACCACCGCTCGGCGGTCAGGATGCTCCCTGCGGCAGAGATCTCGACAGCATCTGCCCCCAATGCTTCAACGGCGGTACCGCTGTAGGCTATGGCATGTCCTCCGACCATGATCTTCATCGTATCGAACCGCGGTTGTTTCCTGATCGATGCGATCAGGTCTTTCACCCGTGAGAGATTGAAGGCCATGGTCACCGAGATGCAGAGGATGTCCGGGCGTACTGAATCGAGCATCCCGATCAGATCATCGATCGGGGTGTTAGCCCCGAGATAGGATACATCCCAGCCGTCCATCTCCAGCAGGTCCGCTTCCATCCTGGCACCGATCTCATGATACTCGTTCGCTGAAGCGGTCACCACGGCGCGTCCTTTGGTCTGTTCAGTATAGACCAGATCTCCATAGAAGAAGGTGATGATGCGAAGTACGATCGAAGTCGCAAGATGTTCATGGGCTACGGTGATCTTGTCTGCTTCCCAGAGCCTTCCCACTTCATACATGGAGGGTCGAAGCAGGTTGGTGTAGATATCGATCAGCGACTGCTTGTCCTGGACACGATCTGCGATGAAGATGTGTGCCTCTCGGTGTTTCCCGTTCACCAGCAGCTCCGTGAAATCCCTGATCTCGCCGCTCTTCGAGTCCTTCATGACCTCCTGGATGTCGGTGACTTCCAGGGTCCCTGCAGCATACTGCTCATAGAGCCCGGGGACAGTCTCTTTCATCCACTGGTAGACCGGCAGGATCTCTGCAGCCGCCTGTGCAGAGAGATGTCTTGTGACAGCATCCTGCCATTGATCGAGCACTTCCAGAAAATAGTCAAGGGAGAACCCTTTGGTCGAATAGTTCTTCACGACCCAGGGCAGGATCCTGCTCAGCATGACCAGATCATTGAACTTGAGCACGTTGGAAAGGAGTCTCCCGTGATTCTCATGATTATCATACATCACCGAAAGCGGGTTCGATCCGATGAGATCGGTATCCTTGAGGCGGATGGTCATGCGCTTGTCGACCGTAGAGATGAGCGTGTTCAGATGCTCCTCGTAGGCATCTGCAGCCTGTTTGCTGATTGAAAGACTGGTAGGTATTCCTGTCATGATCAGTTCCTCCTGTGTTGTCGTACACCGTACAAAAGCGTTGCTGTGCCGCAGGGCAGTCCCCTGTGAATAGTACTTCGATCGGTTCATCCGGCAGATAGGAAAACAGTATCAGGATCTCTGGTCTCAACTCTGCTAGTATAGTGAAGTGTAGACCAGATCACAGCATATTTCTATAAGAACTGTGTGATTATGTGATGGTTTTTATGGGAACATCCCCGGTCACGATAGAGGACCGGGGATGTTCCCGTGAGGTCAGAGCAGGAGGGTGCCGGAGTATGAATCCTTCTGCTTTCAGGTGAGAAGCTGTTCAGGGGCTCCGGGGTGATCTGATGACAGCGACCCCGGTCCCTGTTCTTCTGATCCGGTTCGATCGATAGACAGGTGCCTCTTAGCTGTGGTCAGGGTCTCTATACCGCATTCGGGTGGTCTCACAGACCACATCGTGCATCATGCCTCTGACCCCTGAAGAGGAGGCCTCGAAGCTATGCAGATCCTGCGTGTCGATCCCGAGCTGTGTCCCGACGGTCTGGACTTCGATGTTGGCTCCGAAGAAGAGGAACTGCCAATGATGCAGCTGCTTCTGTTCCGTGATCAGCTGGTGGATGCGCTGTGCATCGAACTCCCTGCTGGAATTCTCATAGCCATCCGTGATGATCACAAAGATCACCTGAGACCTCTGGGGTCCTTCTGCTGCCAGACGTCTCTTCGTATCACAGATCGCTCTGCCTGCAGCATCATAGAGTGCGGTAGACCCCCTGACGAAATAGTCAGCATCACTGAGCAGAGCCTCTGTGCATGACTGATGGTCATGGATCACTTCATACCGGTCATCGAAGAGGACCGTTGTGATCCGTGCCTCCCCCTCCAGAGCTCCGTGTCTGCTGATCAGACTGTTGTAGCCTCCGATCGTATCCTGTTCCAGTCCTCCCATCGACCCGCTCCTGTCGAGCAGACAGATGATCTCTGTTCTCTGTATGTCTTCGTTCATGATGAATCCTCCTTCATGCTCTTGGTAGTATCATGGTATACTCTCAACGACTGAAGGTGGTCGCCTGAAAGGCGACACTCTGCATACTGCTGATACAGAGAGGAGAGGACGTCATGGTGACAGAGGCACTGATCGAAGAGGTACGGCTCTACCTTCGAGACGAGTTGAACACGGTCTCCTTCGTGGTCTGCAGGCTCCAGGACTCCTCCAAGTTCATGGTGGAGGAGGTGGTCGAGTCCTATGTGAACAGCCACAGACAGTGCTCTTTCTCCGAGATGCTCTTTGACCGTATCAGGGCAAGTGGAGCACCTGAGACCGATATCTATAAACGGGCAGGCATCGATCGGAGGCTCTTCTCGAAGATACGGGCAGACCGTTCAGGAAAGCGGTATCATCCGGGGAAACCCACGGTGATCGCCCTGTCTCTGGCTCTTCACCTTGATCTTGAGGAGGCAGAGGAGCTGCTGCAGAGTGCCGGGTACTCCCTCTCCAAGAGTTCCCGGTCTGACCTGATCATCAGGTACTGCATCACCCATGCGATATATGACCTGTTCGAGGTCAATGAGATTCTCGACCGATCAGGCGAATCTGCGCTCTGAGATCATGTGGCAGAACAGTCACAGCGACTGTCGATGTCCATGGGGGCGTCAGTCCCTTGAGCAGCTGCTGCAGGGGATCGAACGTAGTGTCATCCACCGGATACGTACATTCTGCTCTGTCGTATGCGGTAAGCCCTGTACGCTGTATGATCATCGGTGTATACTGGGTATCAGACGTTGATTTATGGGTGATCCCCTGCTTGCAAGCGTCGTTAAACAACTATGCTAAAACGGAGGATATCATGTCACATACGAATCGATCGATCTCATCACGACCCGAACAGACTCCCGGATACCGGCGCTTTCGAAGGACCTCAGCGTATCTGAAGAGCTGTGCTCTGTCAGTGGACGACCTCTCACAGGTCATCCTCAGCCTGTTCCCGCACGATCTGCACCGCGAGCGTTCCCTGATCTTGCATCAGCTGCTCGAGCTGAAGCGGGAGATCCCCCGCACGTTCCTCTCTGCCATCGGAGCTGACACAGCTCGGATCACCGGTCTGTGTGCAGAGGACCTGAAGGAGTTCGAGATCTGGAACTCCAGAGGAGATCTCTGCCCGCGATCAGTCACGATACGGTATATGCCGGCAATCTATAAGCGGGTGAGCCTTCCCTGCCGCATGGGGGAGCATGATGCCATACGGTATACGATCGAGCACTATGTCTGTAATCGTTTTCGCTGTGCGATCGATTATCCCGGCCTGAAGACCCTGTTCATCGAGCCGGAGGGCTCTCTGGATACCGTCTGCTATCCCCCTGAGATCACAGTGACACCCTGCAGTCTCATACCCTCGTATGATGGCAGCAGGGAAGGGCCGATCACCATCGTCTGACCGATGGGTCTGCACTGTGGCTAGCTGCTCTCGTGAGACCTATCACTCCAAGCCCTTGTTCGTACAGAAGCTGGGGTCTATCGATCGGCTAGAAGTAGAGGATCGCTGACAGATAGAGCATGTGTGCATACATGCCGAACTCTGAGTGCGGTATGGCGGTGGTCCCGTCAGGAGCCTTGCCCAGGCTGATCAAGCCTCCCAGGGAGAGCATGAGATCCTGGGTGAACCCGTACTCCATCTCCAGAGAGATCACCGCAGAGCGGTCCCCGGTGTTCACCAGCGCAAGGAAGTTCACCGGCAGGAGCGGATGCAGCACATAGGAGCCCCCGAAGGCTGCATAGTGGCGGCCCCACAGCTGGAACAGACCGTCACGGAAGGCAGGATGATCCTCAGGCTGCAGGTAGAGATCCTGATACTCCTCGGGTACCCCGATGCCTGCGGTATTGAGATGATACTCGGCAAAGCCGTAGAACTTCGGACCGAAGGTATGGTCGATACCGACAGTCAGTGCAGCCTGCGGCTGCCGGGTTCCCCGGAGCGTGAAAAGGCATCGGGGAGTATCAGGGCAGCTGTCAGCCATGCCCCGGCATCTCCTATCGAGCGGGTGATATCAAGAGCGGCAAGCAGATGTTCCCGGACATCCATGAGCAGGAAGGTGAGATCCGTCTGCAGCAGATGGGTGCGCATTCGTGTGAATGCGGCACTCTCAGCAAGGCGGAAGTGTTCACCGAACACATAGCCGAGATCGAGCTCTCCCATCATGCCGATGGGGATCCGCAACCGTACGGCATCGACTCCCGAGATCTCCTGTGCCGGGGAACCTCCCGGAGTGAAGGAGGAGAACACAGCGGTAGGATCGATGACTCTGGCACTTCCCCAGGAGATCGCCTGCCTCCCGATATACAGATCTCCTGATGGCAGGTAGATGGAGGTGAACAGTCGATCAAGCTCCTGATCCAGACTGAGATACACCGTATTCTCCTTCCCTCCTGTGAGACTGAGCAGACTGGGAGGAAGATCGATGATGCGGTAGTCCCCGGGGCTCCCGGTCTCTGCTGTGCCGACGGAGGAGGCAGGCGATACCGTTGAGGTGAGGCTATAGGCGGCATCAAGGAAGATCGTGTCACTGATCTCGAGCTCAGCATCGAGCCGGGCATAGGAGCGTGAGACAGCATGCAGTCGCTGCTGTTCCAGAGGGTCTGAGAATACGGCAGCCTGTGTACGGCCATAGCCGTGAACATTAAGATCGAGAGCTTGCAGGGACACAGGTGCTGTGAGTATGGTGAGCAGCAGCACTACGGCACCTGCAGGCAGCCTGCGTTCCCGGTCCTTCCTCTGCCGTTTCATGGGGTCATCTCTTCTCATCGCTGATAGCCCTGCCATCTTCAAAGAGAATCAGGCGTCTTGCCTTGTCCATCACGTGCTGGTCATGGGTGGAGAAGACGAAGGTCATCCCTGTCTCTTCGTTGAGCTTTCGCATCATGTCAAGCAGTGATGCGCTGGTGGCAGAATCGAGATTGGCTGTCGGTTCATCGGCAAGGATCAGCACCGGATCACTCACCATCGCTCGTGCGATCGCCACCCGCTGCTGCTGTCCTCCTGAGAGCTTGCCGGGAAAACGGCCTTCGAAGCCCTCCATATCGAGTTTCTTGAGGATCTCTGACACGCGATGCCGACGTTCTTCCTTTGGGACTCCCTGCAGCATCATGACGTATTCCACATTCTCTGCGACATTCAGGACCGGAATAAGATTGTATGCCTGGAAGATGAAGCCGATATGGTCTCTGCGAAAGTCAGAGAGTTCGTTGCCCTTCATGGAGGAGATGCTGCGGCCATTGAGCAGGACACTCCCCGAGGTAGGGGTATCGAGTCCCGAGATGAGATTGAGGAAGGTGGTCTTCCCGGAACCCGATGGCCCTGCGATGGCGGTGAACTCACCCTGTGTGATGTGCAGGTCGACACCACGCACCGCATGGACGGTGATACTGTCATTGAGGTACTTCTTATGCAGCTGCTCTGTGGTGATGACTTCTGTCGGATCTTTGGTATGCATTGCTTCGTCGTTCATAGTCCTTTCCTTTTCGATCTGTTTCGGTCATCCCTGCCTACAGGATACCGATGTTCTCTCTCTGGCCAGCGGTTCTGCCGGCCGCTTCGTCGTTTCTCGAACGGTTCTCTGCAGGGATCGATCATGCTCACAGGGTCTTCCTGAGCGCATGGGTGATGGGCATCTTTCCTGCATGATGCGCCGGGTATGAGCTGACTGCGGCAGTGAAGAGGATGATCAGCACGGGATAGAGCAGGAACTGTCGTGGCCGGAAGACCGTATAGATGTTCTGTGTGAAGGTGGTCCCCGCCACCTCTATCCCCGTCATATTGAAGCCGGTGATCGAACCGATGTATATGAGTAGCGTCCCGAGGATGATCCCCATGATCGATGCATAGACCCCGAGGGAGCCTGCTTCGAAGATCATCAGTGTACGGAGCCTGGTCGTCCGTGTACCGACCGCACGCATCACACCGAACTCGAACAGCCGCTCATACAGGGACATGAACAGCGTGTTGACGATACCGAAGACGATCACGATGAACACGATGATCAGTACGATCCCCACAGAGAAGTCTGTCATGTCCAGCATGTTCTTCATCTGCGGCATGAGCTGAGGCCAGGTCTCTGCGATGTTCCCCCGGGTGCTGTAGGTGCTCGAGAATTCGCTGCCGGAGGAGGCGGCATAGGATATATCGGAGAACTGTACGACGATCTCATGGATCTCTTCCCCGATGCCCAGCATCTGCTGAGCACTCTCGAGCGGGATGAAGGCCATCGAGCTGTCCATCTCATCGATCTGGAAATGATAGATCCCGATGACCCGGAAGAGGTTCTGGACGATCTCATCGGTTGAGGGGTCGGCGGCAGAGAGGATGATCCTGTCACCTACTGCTGCCTCGAGCCGTTGTGCCAGTTTCGTGCCGATCAGGACCTCCCCGATATGCTCTGAATCACTACTGGAGAGGAACGCACCCTCTACGACCGCTTCATCGATACGCGAGATGTGCTGTTCGGCCTCGGGGTCGATGCCGTAGAGTAGGACTGGCTGGATATCACTTGCTGATGATATCGTTCCCCAGCTCACTGTCCGTCTGGCGATCCGGGTGACCTGTGTATCAGCTGTGAGCCGGGCGATTATCTCCTCCCGTCTACTGATCGTTCTGTCACTGCTGAAAAACTCCTGAAAGCCTTCACGATGGATCTGGGCCTCTCCGATGAAGGTGGAGGTGACGGAGGTGATCATGTTCTCCTTCATACCGAGGACGATAGCATCGGTGAACATGATCGATGCCAGTCCTATGCCGATGATCAGGCCTGTGAGGAATGTCCTCCTGCGGTTCCTCCATATGTTTCTCCAAGCCATCTTCAGATAGAAACTCATTACCGACTCCTTCTGTCGCTTCGACTCGTTCTGACCCCTATATGGATCTCATGGTCTTCGCCGGCTCCGTTCGTGCGGCTTTCAGCGCCGGGATGATGGAGACGACCAGTGCGGTGACGATCACGGTGATCGATGGGATGATGAAACTGCGTAGGTTCACCTCTCCCTGCATGGAAGTAAGCTGCATCCCGGCCCAGCCGATCGGTTCGCTGAGCTCGATGCCCTGCCGGGCCATGTAGCTGTTGAGCAGGAAGGTGGTCGCAGTGCCGAGGATGATCGAGAGCAGAGCAAGCAGACCCGTCTCGGCCATGATCATCTTCACGATATCGTTCGGCCGCGTACCGAGCGCCTTGAGCACGCCGTACTCCCTCTGACGTTCCATGACAGACATGAGAACGGTATTGAGGACGGTGATGGCTGCGATGATGACGACAACGACCAGTGAGATGTACATGCCGTTCTTGTCTGCCTGCATGGCTCGATAGAAATCAGCGGCGAACTCCTGCCAGGAGACGGTGCTCAGGGTGTTCCCGGGATATTCCCGGTCAAGGATCTGCTGAACCTGTGCGGTGGTCTCCCGGGCTGTTCGCATATCACGCAGCACCACGGCGATCTCATGTGCCTGATCCCAGAGGACCAGCAAGTCCTGTGCATCCTCCAGGGAGATATAGAAGGCGCTCCGGTTCAGGCCGGGATCCCCAAGGTCAACAAGGCCTGTGATGGTGAAGAGCTCTTCAGCGATGGATCCGTCGGCTGCCTGAGAGAAGACAGCGACCTCATCTCCGATGGTTCCCTTCAGGGTCTTCGCCAGCTGTGTGCCAAGGACGGCTTCCTTCCCACGGGGTGAGGTCGGGTCTTCTCGCTGACCCTGGTTAAGATAGCGGCCCTCAACGATCTTGTGTGAGAAGGAGGTCGTGGCATCCTCACGATCGACGTCGATACCGATCAGCTCAGCTCCGGCGCTGTGGGTACCGACCGATACCAGTCCTCCTGCATAGATCCTGGGTGTCCAGGCTTCGATAGCGCTATTCTCCAACAGGAATGCTCCCAGCCCTTCGGGATCACCGATGGTCTTATAGAGGCTTGGTCTGTCCAGATACCCTTCCTGATGGATCTGTATATGACCCAGACGGTTTCGGGTGAAGGTATCTATTATATGATTGTAGGTCCCGTCAGCCCAGCCGATGAAGAAGCCGGCCATCACAAAACCGACGAACATGCTCAGTCCGGTGAACAGTGTCCGATGTCTCTGTCTCCGCAGATTGCGCAGGGCAAGTTTCCATATCAGCATAGGCTCTTTCTCCTGATCCGGGTTATCCGTTGATCTCTCATCTCCGACTCCCTGACTGCAGCGAATCCCCAAGTGCGGCTCATCGGTGGACGGTACGCAGATTCCTCAGGGTGAAGGTGTCCTCTCGCAGCGGGATATTGAATTCCGCTTCAAGATACCGGATCACCGTCCGGTTACCCGGCTTCGCCTGAGGCTTGAGCTCCATCACTGCCGGCAGGCGGGTGCCCCCGAAGTCTGTCACATCGGAGAACCTCATGGTCCTCATGAGCACCCCGTGCTCATCGTAGTAGAGTTCCCTGCGCGGTATGAGATCCTCAGCATCGACGATCAGCACGACATGCCCCCAGATGATGGGTCTTCCTGCCTTCGGGACACATTCCAGGTACAGCAGGTCTTCGGATGAAGATGGTGCTACGTGCTCATCGGCCACTTCTGACTCGCTGATATAGGAGAAGTCGTAGTCATCGATGAAGGTGAACTCCTTCACAAGATCGTTGTTCTTGAAATCAGAACCCATCCATGAGCTCATCATCATCGATGGCGGGATCTTCATGACTTTGTTCGTCCTGGGAAGATAGTTCCACATCTCGTTATCGATCCTCAGCGTGCCCATGCCCCGTTCCTTCGATGGCTCACGTATGCGGATCAGGACCCTGTCCATTCCCTCCGACCAGGATTCGATCTTCAGGGTCCTCTCCCAGTGCGGTGTCTCGATCGTCATCTCAAGGAGTGTATGGCTGGAATCGTGGCGGTAGAGCTGATCTACCGCACTGATCACCTCCTGTATGTCAGGTCGTGCTCCTTCGGTCTGTACTGCCCCTGCGTTCAGGCTGATCAGACAGAGCAGAACGCATATGATGAGGTTTCTACAGGAAGAGCCGCAGGGTCTTTTCACTGATGCTGTGCCCCTGCTGCTGTAGAGGCCGTTCTCTGGTTCATAACCTGTATTCATTCTGATGTTCTCCCTCCTCATGCGCTCTGTGATCATCAGTCACAGCTGCTGCCATACCGGATGACTCCCGCTGCTCAGGTTCGTACCACACCGATCCCATCGATGAGTTGTCTCAACTGTTCTCTGATCCCCTGATCGAAGAGCTCGTTCCCCATCTCCGGGGCGAAGATGGTGGCAAGGATGGTGAATCCTACCACTGAGTAGATGTTCCATGCCACTGCTGAGGCATCAGCCCGGGGATCGATCATGCTGCGTCGCTGGAGTCTCTTGATGATCCTCTCCAGTCCCGCGATCAGCTCCATATCAAGGGCTGTCCCGTGCTGGATGGCTCGTTGTGAAGAGAATAGCTCTGATACCAGGTCCGAAAGGCCTGTAGCTTCGTAGCGTGTGAGCAGCTGGCGTACGGGTATGAGCAGACCTGAGAAGATCTCGAGAAGTTCGGTGCCCCTGCACACGAGGGTCACCAGTTCTCTCCTGCTGCTTCTGTTCAGATTCTCATAGTCCTCTTCCAGGATCCTCATGTACAGGTCTTTCTTGGAGGGGTAGTAGTTGTAGAGGGTCCCCACAGCCAGATCAGCCTTCTGTGCTATATCACGCATCCGGGTCTCAGAGAACCCATGGTCTTTGAGCAGTTCTGTCGCTGCTTCGTGGATCCTCGTGAGCCTTCTCTCTTTTTTGGTCTCACGTGGTCCTGCCATATGATGTACCTTCTGGTCGTTATGTATGAACCTGTTCTAATGTGAACAAATTCTATTATGAACCTGTTCACTTCTGCAGTCAAGGATTGCTGTGAGAATGTGGGGGGATGCGCAGCAATAGGACCTTCTGATCATGCAGGTGCCACTGTGACACTGATTCGATTCGATATCTCCATACAGATAGAGGGAGCCTTCCCATGAAGCGTATGCTTAGATGCATCACTGGTATCGAAAGTTCTGATGATACAGCTGCTGTTCATCAGGTGGTGGTCCCTTTCCTATCGGATCCCTGAGAAAACCCTTTTACAGCCGGGCATATGGTTGTATCATCAGGTGATCGCTGTTCGTTCTGCGTGTGGGCTTCCGTCCATGGGCAGGGATGTGAAGTCGTGGGATCATGGAGGGTGTATGATCGATGGACGTCGGATCGATAGTAGGATCGAGCTGGTACTGGTACTTCTGGTGGCCGTGGTACTGCTTGTATCGCTTGCTATCGACTCATCCCTGGAGACTGCTCCCTTGAGAGAGGGGGATCAGGTCGTTCTTGATTCAGGCTGGAGTATCACCGGGGAGCAGGGTCTTCTTGCCGCTGATCAGGATCTGCCATATCACATCGAGGGTGAGGTAGGGGGAAAGCTGTTTCTCATCTCCAGGACCCTGCCTGATTCGTTCCCCAACACCAATGTGAGTCTCTCTCTGGAGACCAGCATGAGTACTCTTGAGGTCCTGCTTGACGGGAAGTCCCTGTACGCGTTCACCGGTGATGCTACACTCTGGAAGGATCCGGTGCTTGGGGGAGGGTTCACCCACTTCGTTCGCCTGCCGGACTGGGCACCGGGGCATGAGATCACTCTGGTGATGGGGTTCACGTCGAACAACTCCTTCTCCGGCAGGGTCGCTGCCCCGATCCTCGGGACGAAGTCCGATCAGCTTCTTCTGCAGCTGAGGGAACTCCCCTCACTTGCGTTCGGGTTGATCTTTCTGTGCACCGGGATCATCTGTGTGTGTACCTCTCTTGGACTGCGCAAGGGGAGCGAGCAGAACAGTCTGTGGTATTTCGGCTGGCTTGAGCTGGCTCTGGGAGCATGGGTCTTCACACAGAACTGTGCAAAGTTGATCATCATCAGGAACCCGGTGCTTCCGATGAATCTCAGTCTCGTTGCTCTGTTCATACTGCCCTATGTGCTTACCCAGTATATACGGGCATCATACATGATCCTTGACAGGAAGCTCAGACCGTTTCTCTATATCTCAGAAGTGTTTCTCATCGCCTTCATAGCCGGAGGAGTCGCTCAGTTCCTTGGACTGTTCGAGTATGTCGACATGCTGCTTGTCGCAGGGCTGGCCCTTGCGCTGTTCATCATCGCTCTGTTCATCGTCCTTCTGATCGATCACAGGCGGGGGAACCGGGAGCTGTTCTCCTTTCTTCTGGCAGTAGGGGTCCTCTTCATCACCGTCATCGCAGAGGAACTGCTGCTGGTGATGTCTGTCGTGCTGGAGAATGCCGTGGTGCTCCATATCGGGATGAGCCTGTGCGGGGCGATCCTCTTGAGCCACACCGCACAGGTCATCTCGCAGGGGGAGAAGAGCAAGATCCGAGAACAGATGCTCCTTGAACTTGCCTATACCGATTCGTTGACCGGACTCGGTAACAGGACTGCCTATGAGAAGTGGATCGTATCTGTCCCCGATAGGGGAAAGAGATCCCGGGTGATGGGGGTCCTGCTGTTCGATGTGAACGATCTCAAACCCATCAATGACAGGTTCGGGCATGCTGCGGGCGATCAGCTCCTGAGAGTCGTCTCACGCAGGATCACCGGGGTACTGCCTGAGAGTGCGGAGACCTTCAGGATCGGAGGTGATGAGTTCGTCACGTTCGTCCCCCATGTCACAGAAGAACAGCTGGCAGTACTCTGTGATATGATCCTTCAGCAAGTCTTCACGATCAGGGGGTGCAGTCATACCGTCGCCTGCGGGTATGCACTCTTTCTGAACGAGAAGTCAGATTCCCTGGCAGCTGTCATAGCCGAAGCCGATGCAGCCATGTACGCATGCAAGGCCACCATGAAGGGTGCTGCAGGTGATCAGCAGCTCACTCCCGGTGAAGAATCGGCACAGAGCCCGATCACGGTGAGTTGAGACAGGCTCATCGTGTCATCCTGCCGATGGATCACGATCTGTTGAGGATGCGTTTCCCTGGTATCAGGCACACCTGGACGAAGGCCGTCCGTTCATTCTGGCCGGTCATAGTCAATGCACCATGGTCTTTGTTCGATCTCATACGTAACAGATTCGGCGACCCGGTCTTGCAGAACCAGCTTGCTGCAGCCTACCTTCTGGGATGTTCGGTCACAGACACCGCTCTTGTGACCTGCCACAGGCACGATCATGTGTTTTGGTTCACGAGCATACAGCCACTCGTGCAGCAGCCTGTCTGCTTACGTGGTAGCCCCTGATCTGCAGGATCCCCGGTGATACCGAAAGGGTACCTGATCGCACCGATGGGATCCCTTGTCTCTCCGGCCATCGTCATGCTCAGCTGGTACAGCATCTGCCAATCTTCAAGCGAACAGACATCACGTATGCAGCCTCAGTCCTATCGGTAGCTATCGATCTGGATGAATCGTAACCATTCGGTCAGATTGTGCGAGATCATCTGTGACCCGCGCTATGCTATGATCATGATCGCTCTGCAGCTCCCTAGTGTACCCCACCGATGAGATGTAGTCAGAGGTCATCATCAAAAAAGTAAAAAAGAAAAGACACATCACGATCACTTTCCCCACCCATGAAGGAGGCTTGCATATGGGTACCCGTAGAGGAACAAGGCTGTTCATGCTTATCATCATCATGGTCTGTTCTCCTGCTGCAGTCACTGCACAGACAGTAGGAGTCGCCCTGTACACGGTACGTGGAGAGGCAGTCTCCTATCGGTATCAGATAAATGACAGGAGTCCTGAGGCCTGGACGGAGACGGAGGAGCAGTCCTTCACCATCACCTATGAGAGTGATGCTGTCACGGAGGATGTCCTGCATCTGGAATACACCCCAGACGGGACCGTCTGGCTTCCCTGTTCCTACTATACCTTCGACCCCTCATCGGATCGGTGGGTCGCCTGGTCCTATGAACGACCACAGCAGGATCCTGCAGTACCGTCACGATTCCAGATCAGCTGCGGTGCACAGGCATTGACCCCTTTCGGGTGTCTGAGCGACCGGTGTGGTCAGACCTATGGAGGGAGGATCCGTCTTGCCGGGAACCCTGCTGCCTCGCAGCCTGGTGGGTTCTTCACAGAACTCGGCTATGGGCTCGGGAGTACTGTGGATGAGCGGATAGAAGAGTTCCATGACCTGAATGCCGGTATCGGCGGGTTCTATGCATTCAGTGCCGGGTCCCTCACGCTCGTACCACTGATCAGCGGTGGGGTCCTGTTCCATCTGCTGGATTACGCTGAGGGTATCTCAGGGGAGACCTTCTACGTCGACATGTTCGGGAGCATGGGACTGCAGGCCGCTATCGAGGTCGCTGCCGGTCTTGATATCTACGCCGAGAGCAGGGTCCTCGCATTCCCTGAGCAGGATCGCGTCGGCGTGTTCGCGGGTCTGAGACCGGCATCATGGTGGACCTATAGGAGGATGGTATGAGAGAGCATAGAGATACAAACACACGATACAGGGTTACTGGAGTACTTCTGCTGATCGGGGTCCTCCTCATGGGAAGCTGCAGCGATTTCATCCTTGATATGGAAGGGAAGACCGTCGTCTTCGATTCGAGGGGAGGATCTGCGATCGAAGATCAGGTATTCTTCACTGAGGGTTCACTTCTGGAGGAACCTGCTGACCCGATACGAGAGGGGTACTGCTTTGCTGGCTGGTACCGTGATCAGGCATGTTCTCAAGCCTGGGATTTCTCACAGCATGGGGCACAGCGATCTCTTACACTCTATGCGAAGTGGGTCGAAGAAGTATCGGTGACCTTCGACTCTCAGGGCGGGTCTTCGGTGACAGAGCAGACCGGTATCACAGCAGGTACCTGTGCATCAGAACCTGCTGACCCGACCTGGGAAGGCTATACCTTCTCAGGCTGGTTCACCGATGCAGCCTGCACCGATAGCTGGGATTTCCTGATCGATGAGGTCACCGATGATATGACACTCTATGCCGGCTGGCAGACTGCGCTCCTGCAGATCGTTCCGAACACGGTGCTCTCGTACAACTGTTTCGGAAAGGATATAGCGATCGATGGCGATCATCTCATAGCCAGTTCTTGTGATTTTTCTTTGAAAAAGGGAAGTGTCTACAGCTTCACGTACACCTCTGGAGAATGGGAGCAGCAGCAGAGGCTGTTCTCACCGGGAGGTGTTCGTAATGATGACCGATTCGGCATATCGATCGATATCTCAGGGGACTATATGATCGTTGGGAGAAATAGGGATACTACAAGCACCTTAGGATCGGTCTGCTTCTATCACTATAATGGTACCCAGTGGGTACTCATGGAGACGATCTACGAACCTGATACCACCAGTAACAACTATTTCGGTCGTTTTGTCGCGATCGATGGTGAGTATGCGGTCGTGGAGCAGCCTTCTATGATTATAAGCCGCCGTATTCCAGCAGTTACAGAGACAACTCGGGAAGAGCCTATGTGTTCCATCGTAACGGAGAATCCTGGTCTACCGATGACCCAGTCGTCCTGGACCCTCGTGATCCTGAGGAAGGTGCTTTGTTTGGACGTCATATCGATATTGACGGTGATCGCATCGTCATCAGTGCCCCGGGAGATGATGATGATGACGGCAGTGTCTATGTCTATGAGCGGGAAGGGAGTTCCTGGGTACAGCAGACACCGAAACTCACAGCATTCGAACGATATTCTAGTGATGAGTATGGATCAAGTGTGGCCATAGATGGGGACTGGATCGTAGTCGGTGCCGAAAGAGACCAGATGACTGGAATCACAGAACCCGGGAGTGCGTTCGTCTATCATTATGATACCGCTACTGACAGCTGGCAGGATGAGGTCCTGCTACGTCCTGAGCTCCCGCTCATAAGTGAGAGATTCGGCTCCGATGTGGAGATAGAGGGTGACAGGATCCTCATCGGAGCATTCCAACACCGTGAAGGGGACCAGCTGAATATTGGAGGTGTCTATATCTTCGATCGCACTGGGACCGAATGGGAAGAACGAAAGATCATCCTGGATGATCCCCACCCCAGTGACTACTTCGGGATGGTGGTTGCGATGGATGGTGAGAAGATGATCGCATCAAGTACGAATAGAAAGGTGGATGGGAAATTTACGGCAGGGGCTGTATACCTGTTCGAGTAGGGCAACCAGAGGCAGGTGTCTCAGAGAATAGAGAGAGGGCAGCTGGTCTGAAAGATCAGCTGCCCTCGTTGGTCTCTTCATGCTGACAGAAGAGTTGTGTGGGATCAGGTACTGGGAGATACTGCTAGTTCCCCGAGCATGGAAGGGGTAGGATCTGCTCCTGTATACGGCTGAATCAACCGCTGATCCCGAACCCAATGGAGATATAGCTGCTTCTCTGATAGAAGTAATTGACCAGCGGGAATCTCCCATCATGGTAGTATATTTCGATCCTTGCTTTCTGCATCCCCCCGGTCTGATCGAATTCGATCCCGCCTCCGACGGTATACTCCTGTTCCCAGGGGTTCTGCTCATCATATTGACCAGGCATATGGTTGGTCTGACCATCCTGGTGGAATTTCAGATCCACAGCCAGGAACAGCCCGCCGAAACTGACAGGCAGGCTGAACTCAGCCCCAGTCTGAATGATCCAGGCCTTATAGTTCGAGGGATAGGCAACGGGTGTAAGCCCCTCACCGCCAGACGCTGCGATATACAGCGGTTCTCCCGAGGTCTCCTTGATCACCCAGGAGGGAATATGGACTGCAGGATGCATCCAGCTCTCTCCCAGCGGTTTGCTGGCATCGGCATATACCCGAATGGTGGAAGTCACGGGAATGGAGATCCCCAGAAGCAGGTTGTTATCTCTGCAGTATTCGATCGGGGTAGCATCATAGCCTGAGTGCACACGCACGTTCTCCAAGGTCTCATCACCGTAGTGTCCGGAGTAGTGCTTGAATCCCGCACGGACTGACAGAAGATCGAAGAGCCGTGCATTGGTACCGATGAAGAAGATCCCGTCGAACCCGAGGTTGTCTGCACCCCCAAATCCCTGGAACACGGCATTCAAGGCCCCTTGAAAGGCAAACTCCACTTCCAGGTAGTCCTTCAGGCTCAGACGCAACAGTCCGAGATTGACTCCGGTCTTCAATTGGGCATAGAGCTGTTCTGATGCATATGCATCGCCGTTGTATATGGAGACATCATCATAGGTGTCCGAACCTTCGACTCTGATAGTCCTTGGCTGCCCATCGATCAGGGAAAGGACATGAAGCTTGGTAGCGGAGGAGAGGGGATCAGCGATCGCCTCTGGAAAGAGTGCATCAGTGGCATACCAGTCAAATGTGAGTGCCCCGGTAAGAGGTGAAGATGAACCGAATGCCGGTATCGATACCAGTAGGATCAGTAGGATCCCCCAACGTCGTAGTGTATTCATGGTGTTTCTCCTGTGTGGGTTATCCGTTGATAGCAAGGCCCATGGCAATGTATCTGCTGCGCTGGAAGAAGTAGTTCAGCAGAGGGAATCGTCCATCATGGTAATAGATCTCCAATCGGAATTTTCTTCCGAGTAGGGTCTGACCGAACTCAAAGCCGCCGCCGACTGTGAACTCGGTCTCCCAGGGGTTATCAGGGCTGTATCCATCCACCTGATGTGTGGTCTGTCCATCCTGATGGAACTGGAGGTCTCCTGCGAAGAAGAGGGACCCTGCAGATGCTACCGGGATCCGCAGCTCTGTGCCGCACTGCAGCCTCCAGGCTTTGTATGCCGGGTCATAGGGTTCGAGGCCTGTCAGGCCTTCCTGCCCGGTGATATGGTCAAACTGGCTCGAATCGGTAGAACCTGGCTTGATGACAAAAGCGGGTACGTGGATCCCGGGACGGATCCATGCTTCTTCCATGGGGAGTTCTGCGATGAAGTAGAAGCGGTTCCTGCCAGAAAATGGTTCGATGGACAACCCTGCCATCCATGAATTGCCTCGGGTATACTCTTCGAGGGTGATCAATGACAGATCGACATCTTCCTCTATGAGGGTGGTGAGTATCTCATCACCCCAATGACCTGAGAAGTGGTGAAAGCCTCCCTGGATGGCAAGCGTATCGAAGAACCGCATGGTGATCCCTGCTCCATACATGCCATCGAATCCTAATGCATCCTGGGAACCGAACTTCTGAAAGACCGTGTTGATCCCTCCCTGCAGATATGCTTCCATCTGCACAGGACCTGCGGTAACTCTGAGCAGCCCGATATTCGCCGCACTTTTCATATGCCAGAATTCATGGCGCTTCTCGTAATCGATCTCTTCAAAGGCTATCTGCTGATACGCTTCCCCATCGCTGACAAGAACGGTATGGGGGACTCCCGATTCCTCCATGACCGAGAGATGGCGGAAACTCGTACCACAGGAGAATGGATCGGCCAGTGGTTCTCGAAAGAGCGGATCGACGGGGGCGAGTTCAAGATCGAACCAGGTCTGTCGTTGTGACTCAGCTGCGAACACTGGTGTGAGGCAGAGCCCAAGGAGAGTGATAAGTGCAAGTTGATATAGCCTGAATTTCATACGATACTCCTCATAAGCCTGAATCATATCATATTTCAGACTGTAGTAAAGTTTTTTAGTTCGATGGAGTATCTCATGGGAACCGTAGAAGAGTCTGATACTGAAGTGGTGGGACTGCCCATGGCAGGAGGGGGGGCTTTCTATGCTGACAGGATGGTATCAAGAGGGGGGGGTGCGTGTATGATCTGCGGTCAGCAGGAGGCATTTGAAAGGATCATCGTCGATAGCGAACCCAGATAGTGCCGGTACCACTTCATAAGGCAGAACGGAAGTCTCTTCGTACTGCCTGTATGGTATGTACCCCCCCCGGTGATCCGGTATCCTTCGTGTTTCAGGCGGCAGACCGGGACCGGGGGGGCTGTGGTACATCAAGATCAGGAGGGCTGTCAGCCCCTCGCAGAAGTGGGTTTTCTCCCGGCACCAGAGGAGCGGGTATTCCGTCTCTGTCCCTGCTGTACAGGTCGTGGGGCATTCTGTCTTCGGGGTCGGGGATTAGAGCCTCTTTCATCGATATCTTCGGCAGGATCCTTCTTCACAGGGATAAAGCCCTCAGGGGATGAGACCCTCACCGAGGTCTTGAGCATCCTCTGGATCTTATTCCACTGGTCCTTCTCATCAGGGCTGACAAAGGTGATCGACTTTCCTGATTTGCCTGCTCTTCCTGTTCGTCCGATCCGGTGGATATAGTCCTCGGCAACCTGTGGGAGATTGAAGTTCACCACATGGGATAATCCTTCCATGTGGATCCCCCTTGCTGCAACATCGGTAGCTACCAGGACCTGAAGATCTCCTTTCTTGAAATCTTTCAGGGTACGCGTTCGTGCATTCTGACTCTTGTTTCCGTGGATGGCTCCGACGGGGATGCCCTTTTTCAGGAGTTGCTTGCTCAACCGGTCTGCACCATGCTTCGTACTCACAAAGACCAGGGCCTGATACCAGGAGTGGGTCTGGATGAAATGAACGAGCAGATGGCGTTTCTGGTCTTTGGTGATGGAATAGAACGACTGTTCGACCTTTTCAGCGGCTTCGTTCTTTCGTGATACCTCGACGACCACAGGATCATTGAGGATGTCACGGGAGAACTTACGGATCTCAGGAGAGTAGGTTGCTGAGAAGAGCAGATTCTGTCGTCTCTCAGGGAGAAATCTCATGATCTTTCTGATATCGCGTACAAAACCCATGTCCAGCATCCTGTCGGCTTCGTCCAATACCAGTATCTCGATATCGCTGAGATCCAGGGTCTTCTGAGACAGATGATCCAATAATCGTCCTGGAGTGGCTACCAGCACGTCTGTTCCTCTGCGGAGGGCGGCGATCTGAGGATTGATCTTCACACCACCATAGATGCTCATCGTGCGTAGTGAGAGCGCCATACCGTAATCGTGGAAGCTCTCTGCTACCTGGGCGGCGAGTTCTCTCGTCGGAGAGAGTACCAGAGCGCGGGGGTTGCGGGTGCGTTTCCCTGATTGGTTGAGTAGATGAAGGATAGGCAGGGCAAACGCTGCTGTCTTCCCGGTACCTGTCTGGGCACCTCCAATGAGATCCTTTCCTTCGAGGATGGCGGGGATAGTCTGAGCCTGGATGGGAGTGGGGATGGTATATCCCTGTTTGTTGACTGCCTCGAGTAATTCTTCGGTTAACCCGAATGAGTTGAAGTTCATAGTGTTCCTTATGAGTGATATTGAGATGAAGTAATCTACCTTCATTAATTTTTCAAGAAATGATTCAGTCCGGAAGATTGATGGTGCGATAGGTAAGACTGATTTACTACCAGTTGCGATGCAGCATCCTACCACAATATAAAATAATAAGATAGAGGGGGATGCGTAGCTGTGAACGTGACTGAGTCTGATGAGCGATCCGTGCCGATGCCGATCAGCAACTCGTTCTGGGGACTCGCACTGAAGGCCGGCAGCAGCCTGCGGGAACGGACAGGGAAGCCATCATGCGATACTCGATCGTGATGCTGGAGCTGGTATGAGATACGTCCCTGCTCAGGGGATGTCCCCATACGGTGGCATGGGGATACTCCCTCTGCAGGTGAGCACGTGTCAGAGACACCCATCGATCACCGGCTGGTGGACCTGTCGGTTTTATTCGAAGTCCTCGATACGGAGGGCCACTGGCTCTGCTCCTGATACCTCGAGTTCCCGGATCTCTTCGATCGCGGCCTTGAGGTCAGCTTCTCTGGCTTTATGGGTGAGCATGATCACCGGGGCATAGCCTCCCTTGAAGCGTTCATTCTGAACGACAGATGCCATGCTTATCTGGTGGTTTCCCATGACCTTCATGACCTGGGCCAGAGATCCGGGCTGGTCGAAGAGGCTCAGACGGAGATAGTATCGTTTGATGATCTTCTCTGAAGGGAGGTACTGCAGGGTTTCTTTCTGGAGCATCATGGTCACACTTACCGGGACCCCTGAACCGTTCAGACGATCAGATCCGGCTTCGAGGATGTCACCGATCACCGCACTACCGGTCGGCAGACTCCCGGCTCCTCGTCCGTAGTACATCGTATCATCTACGATGTCTCCCCGCACAAAGACCGCATTGAATGAATCACTCACCGAAGCGATCATGTGTTCTTTCGGGATGAGTGTCGGTTCCACTGAGATCTCTACCTGTCCGTCGATCTCACGGATGATGGCAAGCAGTTTGATCCGGTAGTCCAGTCCTTCGGCGTTCGCGATCTCCTGGTTCGACAGACCTCTGATCCCATGGATGGTACAGGCTCCCATGGGGACCGGTGCACCGTAGGCCATCGATGCGAGGATCACCGCTTTATGGGCTGTATCGATCCCGTCTATATCGAGGTCAGGAGGGGTCTCTGCATAGCCGAGTCTCTGGGCATCAGCGAGGATATCGTCGAAGGGGAGATGCTCATGTTCCATACGTGTCAGGATATAGTTGCAGGTCCCATTGAGAATCCCGTAGATGCTTTCGATCCGGTTCCCGATCAGCCCTGCACGCTGGGATCTCAATACCGGTATACCGCCGCCGACTGCAGCTTCATAATAGATGCCTACTCCGTTGGACTGAGCTGTTCTGTATATCTCCTCGCCGTGTTCAGCAAGGAGTGCTTTGTTAGCAGTCACTACCTGCTTCCTGTTCTTCAGTGAACTGAGCACAAGATCTTTGGCGATGGTGGTCCCTCCGATCAACTCGACGACGACATCGATCTCCGGATCATTGATGACCGACTGAGCATCGGTGGTAAGGAGACTCTGATCGATGGTCACCCCTCTGTCACTCTCTATATCGAGATCGGCGATCCTTGCGATCGTCACACGGATACCGGTCCTCTGTTCGATCAGCTTCCCATTTCTCTGAAATCCTTCGACTACTCCTGCTCCCACGGTCCCGAATCCGAGAATCCCAATTCTGATTTCTTGCATACTATCCTCTTTCATGATCTATTCTGACGTTCTGAGTATGGCTGAAAAGGGGGCATCGTATCAATAGCCAGGGGCTCCTCTCTGTCCGATGGACCAGCTCTGGACCGGAAGGATCCGCGATTCCCTCCCGGGGAATCATCTTCTGGTATCATTCCTGCAGCTGCATCAGGATCGTATTTCAGTTGACTTCCAGGAACCTGCACCCCTATAATCTTCTATGCTTCATATACTATGGCTGATGCTCATCACAACCAATTTCATCATCCAGATGTACTATTTCAAGGTACCATCGAGGACTCTCCATGTTGCTAGACGTATCACCACCCCGGGGATGCTCTTCTGGTCCTGCGGGGTCATGATCATCACTACCGGTGAGCTGGTGTTCCCCGAGGTCCTGCTCCTGCTGGCGATGGGGATTGGGGAACTGGGGATCGAGGGTTCGCAGGTCGTGGAATCTCAGGAGGGCGGACCGCCTGAGCGTACCACCTGGACAGTCACTGCTGCCGGGATCCTCTTTCTTCTGGTGAACGTGTTCCTGGGTATAGTGCTGTTGATCAGGTCCCCATCAGTCCCTGGGATCCTGATCGGGATCGGTGGGGTTGGGGGTCTTGTCTTCCTGATCGACAGGTTCCATATCATCTCAAGGAGTGTACGTCTTCAGCTGAGGCTGTATGGTGCAGGGTTGGCAGTTCTTGCTTCCGGTGCATGTGCGTCCCTGCTGGCAGAGCCGGGTATCTTGCGTTCGCAGGGATGATCCTCACTCTCTCCGATTCACTGGTCCTCTGGCGGATGGGTGCCGGCTGGAACAAAGCTGCATCAGCAGATCGGAGGAAGCTTCGTACGTTCCTCGTCCTGATCCTGCTGCTGTACTATGCGTTCATGGCTGTTCTGATCGATGGAGTCTCCCCCTTCTTCCGATGAAGGAGTCTTGAGGCCCGCCCGCTGCAGCAGTTCAGCAGCGATCAGGTCTTACATGAGGCAAGAGATACAGGTGGCAGGAGTCACCCATAACGATCCCTTCAGGATCTGGCTGCTCTGGTGTGCCTGTCGGTCAAGCATCCTGTGGGAGTTCAAACAGATCGTGGACACTGCACTCAAGCGCTCGAGCGAGTTTCAGCGCAAGGACGGTGGAGGGGACGAAGACATGATTCTCCACCGTGTTGATCGTCTTACGCGAGACCCCCACGATCTCAGCGAGCTGTGACTGGGTCAGTCCGGCAGACTTGCGACGCTCAGTCAGGTGTGTTACGAGTTTCATACCATCCCCTCAGTCCAGTAATACCCATAAAGAGACAATAGGATCCACCGGTGAAGGCACCCATTGACGGGAATGCTGCCTCCACAGGGACCAACCCGCGGGTGATCAGCAGCCAGAACACCAGATATACGACCCAGGCCACAGTGAAGCCGAACTGGTACGCGCGGTTTGAGTCGTGCTCAGTACCCTCGTCCCATGCGCGTTCAACTGTTCCTTTTCCCGCGATCACCTCTGTAGCGATGAGGAAGACTGCGAGCAGCCCACCGAGGATAGCCAGGATATACCCGAAGGGCGCAAAGATCTTCGGAAACAGGAGCGTGATGATGCCATAGATCCAGAATATGATGCCGAAGCTTCCCATTGCCGCATTCCACATGAATGAGAGTCTTGGAGCAGAGATCACGGTCGCCTCCTCTGAAAAACATGTAACGTATACGTGACATTATCACAATGATGTAGTAGTGTATAGTACCGTAAAGGTTACACGGCTATCTTCAAAGAGAAGATGGTCCTGTGTGAGAGCAATAGAGAGGATACACACTATGAGTACGTATGAGATCACACCGATCCATACCCCAGAAGAGGGACAAAAGACCAGAGCAGTCGCTATACGTGTGTTCGGGATAGGAGCATCCATCATGCTCCCGAAAGACCCGAAATGGGGGTTCTATGCTCATGAGGGAGATGATTTCGTCGGTGGGGTCTTTATCGATCAGGTGAGTCCCACCGAAGGGATGCTGTCCTGGATCTTTGTCGATCCTCTAGCCCAGGGTCACAGACTCGGATCACGCCTCATAGAAGCGGGGATCCAGGCCATGGATGAACAGGGGCTGAAGACCCAGTTCAGTCTGGTCCGTAGTGATAACACCGCTTCCTGGAACATGTTTGCGAAACATGGCTACACTCGAGTGAGTGTGTTGAGATCGTTGTTCGGCTATTCAGCGAAGAGCTGTATCAAACGGCTCGGATACTCATTCGCAACGGGATACAGTACCTGGGTCAAAGATGATTCCCGTACCGATGAACCTGTTCACCCCAAACGATGGGCGATCCTGAAAAGTCTTACCTTCTCACTGTTCATCGGAATGGCTCTCTCGCTCTTTTCCCTGCGGGGTATGGAGTTTTTCATTATCGGTACGGCGGTGGTGGCAGGGATTACTGCATTGAGGATGGTGGTGGCCTATCCTATTGCCAGAACGTCCGGGCCTGTCAGGTTCGATGCGCCGCAGGGGGGAACTTCGCTGAGCGTCCTAGTGGCGTTGGCCTTCGGTTCCTGGTGGCCGACCTTTGGATCTTTCGTACCAGAAGAAGACATCTGGCGAGACCGTGAGTTCGCTCGGTACAGCGGCCTGCAAGCCTTTGCGACCTGGATGAGTATGGTCCTTGTCTCTGTGGGGTTGAGTCGCTTGTATCCAGAGATCTTCCATGCGGGGCTGGGAATGATCCTGAATATGATCATCATCTTCCAGGTGATCCCGTTCTTCCCATTTGATGGGATAGATGGTGCACGAGTACTGAGGTGCAGCACGGTCCTGTATGCGATCGCAGCGGTTCTCAGTCTTCTGGTCATCTTCATGCTTTGACGAAACACTGCTTTCTCGTTGTCAGAGGGTATGCTGCTTTCCCGCCGGTGTAGTGTCACATAGGCATGTAGAGAATCAAGGAGAGAGTGATTTGAACGCAGCACAGGACCCCATAAGGAACATAGTCTTCATCGTACTCATCGGTCTGTATACTGGCATGTTCGTTACGCCTTTGTGCAGAAGAAGGGGGGATCGGCACTACGTATCAGTGTATCTGTGAGCAAGAGGGATCTGGTCTGAGCGTTGTTGATGTCCTTCAGGCAACGGGAGATCACGACACGTTCCTGAAGTTGTTCCGTCGATACGATCCTGAAGGGTTTGCGATCCTGTCTGACCCGGTACTGGCTGATAAGACCGTATGGGCTCCAACGGATACAGCATTCCGGGCTATCAGCGACCGTCTCTCATCCCTGTCGGATGAGCAGATCCAGGCCGTTCTCGGGTACCATATCAGCCCGCCAAGAAGAACCCCGTGGGGATCGTATCACATTGTGACTCCCGGCTCTCTCCTCGATTCAGATCAGATGCACCATCGGACCCGAACCGGTGTGCTCACCGGTTCCGATCAACGTATTCGAACATCGGTCGCAGATGGTGTACTGCTGATCGAAGATGCTCATATCATGAGAACCGCCTGGTGTACAGAGGCAGGGTCAGTCTTTTCCGTAGATGCGGTGATCATGGATGTTGCGATACCCTCAGTGCTGGTACGGACGATGCATCGGTTCATTCGCATCCTGTTGTACGATGATATACGATTTGTCATCTACTCCACTGCGGGTGCCACACTGATCGGCTCTATGGTCAGCCGTGTGGTTTCTCGAATGATCAAACGGAAAAAGGGATCCAGGAGCACGTAGGTATTCGACTCTCAAAGACCATGAGAGAAGATCTCTACCCGGGAACGCCACGGTAAGCAGCGTGCCGCCATGCAGGAGGATGTGTTGTCCGCATCATCGGATCATGATCCACGCTGGTACCGGTTATCTTCACAGATGAGTACGGCTATCCCGGATCTCTCTCATGCTGAAGAGCAGGTCAATAAGACTTGTATGGTAGGGGATGAATGTTCCCTCGTCGATCATGCTGTGTATCTCTGCTTGAGTCGCCCATGCGGCTTGCTGCACCTCCTCGTGCTGCAGTTCGAGAGCATTCACATCCACGTCCTGGTGTATCAGGTAATAATCGTCAAAGCCCTGTTCAAAATGGATCGTCACATGTGGCCTGTGTTCTTCAAGATCAAGAGAGATGCCCAGTTCCTCCATGACTTCTCTCTGGGCTGCCTGATCACTGGATTCACCAGCACGTACGCACCCCCCGACCGACAGATCCCAGGCATTCGGGTAGCTCTTCTTGGATAGCTGCCGCTGTTGGATAAGCATGGTACCTTCAGTGTTGAATATGCATATATGCACCACGATCCTGAAGGACCCCTGGGGGATCTCTTCCCCTCGTTGCATCTTCTTCCCGGTTCTGATCCGATCTTGTGAATACACATCCCACTCTTCCATACAGACCTCTCTTCATGTAGGAGTATAGCTTCTCATAACGAACGAGTCAAAAGCAAGGGTGTCTGCCCGTGCAAGGGCTTCACACGTACGATACGAGGGGTCTATTCCCTCAATCATCCATATATACCCTGATCTCCGCAGCAGCTCTCTTTAACCCAGGAACGTCTGCTGAGCCGGAAAAGAGTATAGCAGACAGCGGGAGGGTTCTCACCCATGGCTTTGATCCCTGCTACACGACTCAGGAGGCCTCCATCGGTACCGGCCGGGGTTCGCTGCAGCTGCGGATCATCGACTCCTGGTCAAGCAGTTCACCAATGATGAGCTGCTGTGATGAAGGTCCATCTGGCAGTATATCCTACAGCATGGACCCGGAGGCTTCTGAGAAGAGAGGAGCGTATGGTGTTTGCTCTCTTCGGGGATAGCCAAGCTATGAGTCTTTATGAGATAATCAGCTACAGAGTATCATCTCGAAGAGGAAGGACCCATGACCAGAAAGAAGATCATGTTCATCATGCTTGCACTGTTGTGTGCGCTACAATTCACCGCTGCAGATACCGCTGCGATCAGGGAGACCCTGACCGATGTCACCGTGAGAGTCGACAACATCGATGAGAGCGGGCAGGTGTGGTCATTCGGATCGGGGTTCTTCATCTCGGAGAACGGTCTGGTCTGCACGAACTTCCATGTGATCGAGGATCATTTCCTTTTCGGCTGTACTCTGGAAGTCCTCGCTCCTGACGGATATCGCTATGAGGCTGAGCCGGTCGTCTGGAACTACGGGCGTGATTGGGCGGTACTGAAGATCGATCAGTATCAGCAGACACGATATCTTGATTTCGCTGATGATGTGCACCTCCTTGACAGGATCTGGGCCTCCGGGTTCCCGGTGACCGGGAACCTGAAGATCACCGAGGGGAGCATCAGTTCTTTCCAGCCTGATTTCATGGGCGGAGGTCATGACTTCTATGATGTCTCCATGAAGTTCGATGGGGGGAACAGTGGCGGCCCGGTGATCAATGAGGACCAGGAGGTCGTGGGTATGGTGGTCGCCTACTATACCGATGCCCGTGATATGGACTTCATCATCCCGATCTCCGAGATCGTCGATGAGCTCTACTGGGCACGGGTCCTGTATGACAGCAGTGCCTGGATACCGGAGTATATCACCGGGGTCCCGATATCCTCAGGTCAGAATTTCAGCATCACCAACCAGACCGGTCAGGAGCTCACCTATCTCTATATCCTCGATGACCTGATGCTCGAGAGTGATACGTTGGGAACTGATGTCCTGGGATACTCCACCCTGCCAGATGGACAGATGATCAGCATCGACCCTGAGGACTTCATCTGGATCAATGCAGCGGTCATTGATGTGTTTCAGATGCTCACCATCGTCGCAAGTTCTGATACCGGGGAAATGTACCTGCATCAATGGATCCCGGACCTCGAATCCTGGGAGATCACGATCAGTGCTACCGACCATGAATCCTACTGGATCGATGAGGAAGCTGAACCTGCGGCACTCGGAGCGATGACGGTGGAGAACCGGACCGGTTATACGCTCGAGTATCTCTATCTGGTCGATATGGGTATGATCGCTGAAGGGGACTGGGGCGAGAGTCTTCTGTCTATCTTTTCTCTGGAGGATTATAGGGATCTGTCGTTCGATCCCCAAGACTATCCGGTCATCGCTCAGGCTCTCGCGAGCGGGGGACTGCTGACCTTCCTGGCCATCGATAGTGATGGGGATACCTATCTGCATGAGTGGGACCCCTCAGTCGACCGGGAGCATATCGTACTTACCTTCGATGACTATATGATGTGGTAGCTACTGGTGGTGACCTTGAGCATTCAGGGGGATCCTCCCCCTGAGTTCATCTATACAGGTCCTCTGCACCTCATGCGGTATTGAGGTCTGAACTCATGTCAAGCGACATGAGTTCTTCCATCACTGTCTGCTGTCTCTGGTACATGGAGATATAGAAGTCATCATCCTCCCGGTGCAGCCGGTAGAGGTAAGTGAGCATCTGTCCGTCCTTTCTGCGGACGGTCCTTATTATCTGATAGGTCGTATACTCACTGGGGACAGAGAAGTTCATCCAGGGAAGAAGAGAAACAACTACAGTAAAACCTGGAATCGCTTAGTTGTGAAGAACTCAAGTCTTAATTGGCATTTTACACAAATCCCTACAGACAGTTCATAAAATCCTACAACAGGAGGCTTCAATCCTGTTAGATAATTACTCGGTAAACAATATCCTGAATCTGTATAACAGCTCCAAACAGCAGAATATTTGAGGCTTTGTGACCATGAATGGGTCATTATGAGGGACGAAGCTCCGTTTTGATATCCGAACAACCAAGCATTATCATGGCTATCAGGTTGTTAGTATTCCTAAATCCGTAGGCCATTCGGATTCTGACTTGTATCTAGTTGTTGATTGCTTCCCCCCGTGCATTGGAAAGTTGATAGGTGGCAGCAGAGATAATAGCATCGTAGTGCCGTTTTATCTTCCTTCTGAGTTCTACGAACTGGGGTATCCGGCACCGTTGAGCCCAGGCCCTCCATTTCTTCAGGCGTGATTCAATCTCATCGTCATCCGATGTATGAGTTATGTATGAAATAGGTTCTCTTTACACTCAGTTCGTATGATTTTGGGTGAATTCAGGAAGAGTATACAGAATTGATTGTACATATATGCTAAGATGATGTAATATATATAGCATGAAAGTACAAAAGGGGTTGGTAAAAGCCGCTGATGAAGAGAGGATTCTCCATATGGCCGAAATACATCAGGGGATGATTACGAGTACCCAGGTGACGGAGGCGGGTATTCCAAGAAGGTGTCTCTCCTCCATGGTCCTCAGAGGATTGCTTGTCAAAGTCGAGCGGGGGGTGTATACCCTCCCGGAAACTTGGGAGGATGAGCTGTTTATTCTCCAATGGCGGTTCTCGAGGGGAATCTTTTCCCATGAGACTGCACTTTATCTTCATGCCATGACCGATCGTACCCCATCACGATATACCATGACATTTCCCTTCGGATACAATCCTGGCAATGTCCTCAAACGAGGTGTGGTAGCCAAAGTGTCCAACGAAAAAACGTATCCGTTGGGAATCATGACACTAGTCTCACCAAGTGGGAACTCCCTAAAGGTATATGATATCGAGCGTACACTCTGCGATATGGTTAGACCCGCCACAAGGCCGATATACAAGTGGTGAACCAGGCGATGAGAATGTATGCCGGTTCACGGGAGAAGGACATTGCCCGTCTTATGGATTATGCACAAAGACTTCGGGTAAAGTCAAAAATCGTAACCTACATGGAGATTCTTTTATGATCACGAGCAACCCGATGCAGTTGAAAGCACGGATCAAGAACCTGGCAGCTGAAAAGAACCTGCCACCCCAAATCGTCATGCAGAATTACCTGATGGAATGCTTGTTGGAACGACTGTCCCTTTCCAGCTACAGAGAGAATTTCATCATCAAGGGTGGGTTCCTGATTGCAGTCATGGTCGGACTCGGATCACGATCCACCATGGATCTTGATGCAACAATCAAGGGATTCACTCTAAATCATGAATCCATCAGGGCCGTATTTGAACACGTCTGCGCCATAAAGGTAGATGATGATGATGTGACATTCTCAGTCAAACGAGTTGCTGATATTCGGGAAACCGATGATTATCCTGGTATCCGTGTCAGTCTGATTGCCAGCTATCCACCTTTATGGGTTCCCCTTTCAGTTGATGTGACGACAGGCGACAAGATTACACCACGCGAAATCGAGTATTCATTTCCGTTGTGTTTTGATGATCGTACCATTTCGATGATGGCATATGATCTGGAGACTATATTGGCTGAGAAGGTGGAGATGATACTTTCCAGAAACATTGCAAACACCAGACCAAGAGATTTCTATGATGTTTACCTTCTGTATTCCTTTCGATGGGGAGACTGTGATCTGTCGCTTCTGAGATCTGCTTTAGAAAGGACATCCGACAAGAGGGGAAGCCTTTCACTTCTGACTGATTATCAAACCATTGTAACCAATGTACGAGACAATCCTCGCATGCATGATTTCTGGGCGAACTATCAGAAAGATTTCGATTATGAGAAAGAGATCAGTTTTGAGCAAACCTGTGATACCGTTTTGAATATCATGCAGGCTTTGAAGTTTTAGTTTTCCCGCTAGCGTGAGTTTACAAGTTATAAAAAATCAATCTTCTAAATACTTATAAAATATATATTAAATACATGATTAGGTGATTACCTAACTTTGTAGATTTCAATGATTTTCTTGGCCATGTCACCCCCTTTGGAAAAAGTCTGTACTTTGGTCGGCTTGTCAAGGGTTCCCGAAGAATGTGGCAACTGTCCTGATCATCTTCATTTCATCGAGGATGACATCGGTGGGAGCTTGCCCTCTGTGTCAAGATAGGTGACGGAGTCCCGGTACCTGGCGGTCCTCGGGGAGCCTCTTCTATTGGCCTGGGACTGAAGATGAACTACTCGACCTTCACTGCTGTGAGCTCTGGAGAGGTTTATCTACATGGGTACGATGAGGCCGGAGATCCGGCTGATGTGGATGGCTTCTACAATCAGGACACCAGGATTACGGTTAAAAACTCCAACTAAGGAGGCTCCTTTGCAGTCCATTCTGTTTGGGCTTTTTTGCTTTTAACCTAAATTCTCGTACAGAATTATATGATACAGATTATTCAGCAGTTCTCTGCTTACCACAGACCATGGTATATCATTATATTAAGATGATGGTTTCTTCTTTTCAGTCTTCTTTCCAGAGGGCTTCTGGCCAGGGATCGGTACCTCAAAGGCTCCCAGGATCTTCTTCTGCTTCTTTGTTATCTCTCCCCAATGTCCTGCTCTATGGCGATAGGTGAAGTACTCGATTACATCGACTTCATCTATGAGGGTACGGAAGGTGAATCGCTTATAGAGCTCATGTTCTGCCATCTGGTGCTGTATCCTGCTTGTCAGGATCAGGGCTATGAACTGGATAAAGACCTTTCCTCTGAAGTTCTCATCTTTGCTGCAACGAGTTCGTCGCAGGGATAATCGATCCTTGAGGTTGTTGAATGATTTCTCTACGGCATCCTTCTTTCGATAGATCGAAAGGGCCCGGTGTGCATCGATATCCTTCTCGCTGGTCAGTAATGCGAAGAAGCCGCATCGGTCGACTGCTTCGGTGATCTTCTCCTGGTCTTCTTGGTATCCGATGATGGTGTCATGCTCATCCAGAGTCAAGACAAAGTACTTCTTCAGCTCTGTCCGACTGGCTGTGATCGTATTCGTATCCAGTTGCTGCTTCAGGATGTTGATACGCTTCATGAGCGTATCAACATCGTCTGCCTCTGTATCTTTGTTGCAGTACAGATGCAGATAGGCATCCATCATGGTAGGACCTCTCCCGTGAACCGGCACGGCAAAGCTCACTGGCTGTATGGCATGAAAGACATGATAGTGCTCATCATAGCGGGTTGGTGTGATCATCAGGGGGCGAGCCTCTTTGATCGCATCCTGCACGAAGGAGAGGGAGGTCTTTGTCCCTATGGTAAACTCATAACGCTTTTTGAGCAGGTGGATGACGTTCTCTTCACTGTAGTATCCTCTATCAAGGACCAGAGAGGTCTTCTGAATACCAAGACCTGTCAGATCGTTGAGAGTGGTAGTGAGCGTACTCACATCATTGATGTTGCCTCTCATGGTGCGATAAAACACCGGGATGTTGGTATCCTCATCAATGATCACCAACAAGTGTATCTGTTCGAGATGATCATGTTCCTTATTGTGTCCTTTGGTCACAAGGGACAATCCCTGTGAGTAGGAGGATATCGAAGAGCTGTCAACAGCTAGCCAGCCTGAAGTACCCACAGATCGTTGTACCTGAAGGGTAAGGAACTGCTGTACCTCATCTTCGGTGATGGATGCGAACAGCTCACTGCTTCGGGGAGAAGGTATATCCTTATCATAGGGATGAAATCTCATACGAGCCCAATGAGAGAAGCGGTATAAGGCAGCATCCGGGTTACCTACCAGGTAATAGGCGATCGAGAGAATCATAGCTGATCGAGCACCGAACACCTGTGTCAGATCCTTCTGTAATGAGATCTGAGAACTGATCGTAGAGAGTAACAAGGTAAGACCTCGGAACTTCCTCAGGCCGACCTCTGCAGGAGGTCTTCCCACAGGTCTGACCGGTGTATCCTGAAGGGTATAGGTAAGGCCGGTAGCAGCCTTCTGCTCCTCTGAGAGAGTAAAGAACTTAGCGTTAGGAACGAAGGCCCCATCAACGTTTTTACCAATATATACACGCTTGTGATCGGGGTAGGCTCTTCCCTTCACTCGGATAGAAGTTTCAATATATGCATATTCAGTGCCTTTGATCTTCTGTGTACGAGCCTTTGGCATAGCCACCTCCTGTATCATATAACTATTATATGATACAGGAGAAGAAAAAGCAACAAAATAGCGCATCTACACGTCTGTATTGATGTGTAGCATATAATTATAACGAGAATTCAGGATACAAGAGAAACCTTCGCAGAAACAGCTAAAATCAGCAAAATGATCAGTTTGATTGGAAACGAATTATAGAGATTGGTTGTAATTAGAAATTATCCTGAAAACGTATATATAAAAAAAAC
>LQAE01000118.1_pt1 | contig 33149 bp, 29 predicted proteins | sample 1535771 | NCBI WGS metagenome assembly LQAE01 (sample SAMN04331582, study PRJNA305678) | bioreactor metagenome | isolation source: bioreactor_1 inoculated with Wadden Sea sediment 1st replicate of a... | place: Germany:Bremen
TGGATATATGCCAATCGACATATACGGGGTAGGAAACCCCCTGATAGATATCATCGTGCATGTCTCTGATGATGATCTGGACACACTGGGGATCCATAAGGGTACCATGCATCTCGTGGATACACGCCGGAGAGATGAGCTCATCGCTTTTATCGAAGGGAAGGAGATCACCTGTAACTGCGGTGGTTCCTGCCCGAATACCATCATCACGCTCAGTTCCCTCGGTATAGCCTCCGCTCTCGGAGGTAAAGTCGGCAGTGATGCATATGGGACCATCTACAGAGAGAAGCTGCACCAGACTCAGGTCCAGGATGAACTGAGAGACTCATCATCGCCGACCGGTTCCAGTATCATCATGGTGACTCCTGATTCAGAACGCACCATGAACACCTATCTGGGAGCGAACAGAGAGTTCGGTCCTGAGGATATCGCTGTTGAAGTACTCAAAGAGGCATCCTTCATCCATTTCACCGGGTACATGTGGGACACTGAATCACAGAAGGCAGCTACGATGAGAGCTTTGGACATGGCAAGAGAGCAGGATACCAGTATATCGTTCGATATCGCAGATCCTTTTGCTGTCAGCAGGAACAGGGAGGCCTTTCTGCATATCATAACAGAGTATGCGGATATCGTCTTTGCCAACAACGAGGAGGCCAGGATCCTCTTTGATAATTATGATGCCTATGCCTGTGCAAGGAGTATGGGGAAGCTCTGCCCCACGGCGGTCGTCAAGAACGGGAAGCAGGGATCGTTCATCAGCCACCATGGGAGCATGCACAGGATCCCGGTCAAAGGAAAAGACCCAGTGGATACGACCGGTGCGGGGGATATCTACGCAGCAGGCTTCCTGTATGGTCTCTCACGCGGTTTTGAGATCACCGCATGCGGTAACACCGCATCCTATCTTGCCGGTGAGATCATCGGACAGGTGGGAGCACAGTTCACAGCCCAGAAGATCCAGAGTATGCTCTCTCATATTCAGCAGATGCATTGATCGATGGACTTCAGCAGACCCTTACCGGGATGGTTCGGGACTGCTGAACATATACCCCTATACTGATCTCTGCAGCTCTTCTACCTTATCCAACTGCTCCCAGGTAAAAGAATCTCTTCCAAAGTGTCCATAGGCTGCCGTCTTTCTGTAGATGGGCTTGAGCAGATCAAGAGTCCTGATGATCCCTGACGGGGTAAGATCGAAGACCTTCATGATCGCATTGCTGATAAGCTCCTCAGGAAGCTGCGCTGTCCCGAAGGTATCCACCATGACACTCACAGGATAGGGAACTCCTATAGCATAGGCAAGCTGTACTTCGCATCGGGTACACAACCCTGCCGCAACGATATGTTTAGCTACATACCGCGCCATATATGCCGCAGACCGGTCGACCTTGGAAGGATCCTTACCGCTGAAGGCGCCCCCGCCATGTCGGCCCATGCCGCCATAGGTGTCGACGATGATCTTCCTGCCGGTCAATCCCGAATCACCCTGAGGACCTCCCACGACGAATCTGCCGGTCGGGTTGATCAGGATCTTCGTCGCATCAGAGTACATACCTGTAGGGCTGAGGACCGGGTCGATCACATGGGTCTTCAGATCGTCGACGATCTGATCATAGGAGATATCAGGATCATGCTGGTGTGAGATGACCACGGTATCGATACTCACGGGTCTGCCATTGATATAGTTCATGGTGACCTGGCTCTTCGAATCCGGTCGCATCCAGGCCAGACCGCCGCTCTTGCGCAGTTCAGCTGCCTTCTGCAGCAGTTTATGGCTGTACATGATCGGTGCAGGCATCAGCTCTTCTGTCTCATCACAGGCATATCCGAACATCATCCCCTGGTCACCTGCTCCCTGCTCTTTGAACATCCCTTCACCCACAGAGACTCCCTGAGAAATATCTTTGGACTGTCTGTGTATGGTATTCAGGATCGCCATGGATTTGTAATCAAGCCCGAAATCAGGATTGGAGTATCCGATCCCTTTGACGACATCCCGTACAAGATCCTGCAGATAGACATAGGTCGATGTCGTTATCTCTCCACCCACAAGTACCATACCGGTCGTAGTGAAGGTCTCACACGCTACGCGTGAATGTGGATCCTCCTCAAGACAGGCATCCAGTACCGCATCTGAGATCTGATCACATATCTTATCCGGATGTCCTTCACTCACCGATTCGGATGTAAACAGATAACTTCTATCTTTATTCATGTAATCCCTCCATGTTGCGTTCATGAGTCGGACCAGATCACGTGATGAAACCATGTAGACAGCATATACCACCATGATACCGGATTCTCTCACTCAGTTCCGATGTACGATCTCATTCCCCAGTATCTTTCTCGTATAGCACACACATTACCAGCTCATACGATGATCGATCAGAGCCGGTGTCTCTCGTGCTTCATTCCCTGCACACGTGAAAAAGGCTGCATCTGCTGCAGCCTTTTTACGTACGATCGGGTTACAGCAGATCATCCCTACTGGAAACGGATGAATCCGAGCTGCGTTGTGAACTGCCCTTGTAGATGATCCTGACTTGCTTATACAACCCCTCACCTTCACTCTTGGTCTCCACATCCACCACATCGTTCAGTGCCGTATGGATCAACCTTCGTTCAAACGGGTTCATCGGTTCCAGCAGTTTGGACTTTCTGGTCTTCTTCACCTGGACTGCTGTCCTGTACGCCATCCTCACCAGCTGTTCTTCATGTCGTATTCTATAGTTCTCTGCATCCACGATGATCTTTTTAGTATCATCCAACTGTCCAGCATACACATTGGCAAGCAGCTGCAGGGCATCGAGGTTCTTACCTTTCTTCCCGATGATGATCGCAGAATTCGAAGAGATGATATTCAGTCCAAGCTTGTTATCCTTACGATACGCTATCTGAACCTCTGCAGAATACCCCATCTTCTCGATCACATTCTTCACAAAATCTATGACACTCTTCTCAAAATCGTTCTTGTTCTTCGCTGGTACTACCGTTTCGCTTCTCTGAACCTTCTTCGGTTCGATGTTCTTATCATTGTGCAGATGAATCCTGATCTTTACATTGCTCTTCTTGAAGAACCCTTTCTTCCCGGGATCAACGATCTCAACATCAAAATTCTCTCTATCAAGACTGAGTTCCTTGGCAGCATTATCGATTGCCTCCTGTTCAGTCTTTCCCTCAAAATCTCTTGTCATATATTATCTCCTTAGAGCCTGAATTTCACTGTATATCACTATACTCCTTACGATCATTTCTTAGATCTCTTAGGGGCTATCTTAGATGATTTCCCCTTCTTCTTACCGTTTCCTGCAGTACTTGACTCTTTCTTCACGATCTTCAGCTCAGGATGCGCTTTCTCTTCCTCGATCTCATGCACCTTCATGCTCGTAGTGACTTTCTGCTGGATGATCGTGAACAGGTTCATGACAGACCAGTAGAGGATCAGACCGGATGGAGCATTATAGAGGATGAAGAAGAACATGATCGGCATGAAGTAGATCATCATCTTGTTCATGCTCTGGGTCTGTGCAGTACCTGCTGTTGCCGACTGACTCTGCTTCATGGAAAAGATCATAGAACCCACATAGAGGATCGGCAGTAATCTGATATCACTCCCGACGAAGGGGATAGATATCGGAGCGAAGCTGAAGATCGATTCAGGCAATGAGAGGTCTGTGATCCACCCAGGGATGAACACGGCACCACGGAGCTCGAAATGTTTGTTCAGCAAGCCGTAGAGTGCTATGAAGATGGGGAACTGCAGCAGCATGGGAAGACAACCACCCATAGGATTGACTTTCTCTCGCTTATACAGCTCTGCAGTCTCTGCATTCAGCTTATTGGGATTATCTTTGTATTTCTCTTTGAGCTCTTCTATCTGCGGCGCCAGAGCTGCCATCTTCGCTGTCGATGAGAACGTCTTCTTTGTGATAGGGTAGAGTACTACCTTGATCAGGATCGTTAACAGGATGATCGCAACACCATAGTTCGGTATGATCGAGTAGAAGAAGGCAAGCAGCCATTTCAGTACCGTTTCAAGCCAGCCAAGCCATGAACTGGAATCGACAGCCTTATCAAGCTGCAGATCGGACAGGCCGAACCCATTATCTGATGCCTTGTTATAGATGGAAAGATCCTGTTTGAGGATAGGACCCATATAGAATCTGAAGACATCCGTATTCGCTGAACTGCGAATAACCGGTCTGCTGAAATACATCTGGGATCCCTGGGGGATTCCCTCTACAGCATTCTCTCTAAGACTCACACGGTACGAAGTCGCATCAGGTACACCGATGACGGTAAAATACTTACCCGTAAGGGATGCCCATGAGATGAAATCATTGGTCACATATTCGCCATTTTTTAGTTTAATGAGATTCTTCTTGCCATCTTCATAGGTGTAGAATTTTCTGAAGGTATAGCGTCCATCAAGTTCCTCATAGAATTCAGGACCTATCTGCGGTTCATAGGCGATGGTATAGGCAAACCCGTCATAGTTCAGAGGGATGATCTGATTCACACTGTTCTCAAAGGAGACATAGACCTCAAACAGATAATCCTGCTCACTGAAGACGAACGTCTTTCGTACGGTGAATGACTCGTCTGAGACCTCTCCGTCTTCACCCACAATGGCAAAATCACGATAGAACTCTACCGTGTAATCATCGATACGCGTGTAATCGAAGGTACAGTCTACAGGGTTCTCGGTATCACCACCGAAGTAGAGATAGAAGGCCGCCTGATCATCACGTGAATTGAATATCATATCCACAGGTATGCCATCATCAAGATGTTTTTTCATCTCCATGCTGACAAGTGCTCCACCCTTTGAGGTGAATATTGCTCTGAACACGGCATTCTCTATAATGATCTGTTTATCCTCGGGATCCTGTCCAAGAGGTTGAACCGATCCGGGAACACCAGATTCATAGACCAGTGATGAGGGAGTGTTCAATGAAGCAGTCTGTGGGGTATCGGTGGTGGTTGTCTGTGTGGAAGAGTTCGCAGCAGGTTGTGAGACGATCTCTGTTGCCGACGGTTCTGGCATGAAAAAGACACTCTGTATCGTAAAGCCGACCGTGATGATTATGACTGATAACACTACAGCCAGTAAAGTCCTCTTATCCATATCTACTCCTAAATTGTACATGAGCAGTCTATCCATGAGCAGTATGTTTAAGGATAAGAACAAAGGAATATATAAAAAGAAGCGGGTCTATCAGATTAATAGACCTGCTTTCCCTATGAGTTCATAGAATTGACTTCTACGTTCATTGTAATCATACACTCTTCCCGGATAGACAATACAGGCTAGATCATATCCTTGTACAAGGCAATCTATTTCTGTCCTGAATAGTTCTTTCAGCTTACGTTTTACGGTGTTCCGTTCAACAGCATTACCGAATTTTCTTGCAGGTATAATTATGATACGGGAATAACCTAGGTCATTCTTCGTATAAATTAATTTTGCGCCTCGTACTGAAACAGCCGCCCCATCCTTAAAAATATGACTTATGTCAGACTTTTTGCTAACAATCTGTTTTTTAGTAAGGCTTTTTCTCATCCGCAACAGAGAGTTTAGCTCTACCTTTCTTTCTTCTTCTGGCCAGTACGAGACGACCACCGACTGTTTTCATTCGAGCTCTGAACCCGAATTTTCTGTTTCTTTTCACTCTACTTGGTTGGTAGGTTCTTTTCATTAGGATATTCTCCCTATATCATCGCTTTCGCGGGTTTTTTTCAAGTATGCTAAGTACACACCATCGAGTGAGGCAGTATACTGTTAAGAATCACATTTTGTCAACCCAGCCGAAGGAGTATTTTCTGTATATCCAGTTCCGGATACTTGATTCTTATCTTCCTTAGTATACTACGTTTACGAAGATCTATCATCTGAATCCAGCCAGGATGATCGACATAGATGATCAGCGTCGCACCCTCCAGTTCATGAATATGAGAATGTGCTGCAATATCGGTCCCTACTACCATCTCCCAGCTCTGGAACAGAGAAACAGCATCCTGTTCTTCGTCCATATGGATAGATGTGAAGATTTCATTGATAAAATCAGCAGCTTTCTTCATGAGTGCTATATGATCCCCTCTCCACGTGATAGGCGATACTATCATAGGAATCTTTCTTGAAATAGGACTCATCAGGTAAAAAGGTGAAAAAAGCCTGGTCGTATGAGGCCAATGATGATAAGAACCGTTCTCGTTTCTTGATATCCAATTCAAGCAGAACATCATCAAGCAGCAGCACGGGCTTGTTTCCCGTTGCCTGTTCATACAACAGGGCCTGCGTACTTTTCAACACCAGTGCTGCAAGTCTTCGTTGTCCGGTCGATGCAGTCTCGATGAAATCACGTGTATGTTCGATAAACTGATATTTATCTCTATGAGGACCGGTGGTGGTCATCTCATACTTCGCATCCCGCTCATGACTATTCTGCAGGATCCGTATCGCATCTTCCACGCATGAAGCCTGTTTCCAGGATGGTACATATTTGATCTCAGGATGTATACCATCAGCTGACACCGTTTCAAACAGGGCAGGGAACAGCTCATTGAATGAGCGTACGGTCTCTTCACGCTGCTGCTGTATCTGTATCCCGACTCTGCGAGCTTCTGGTCATAAATAGCAAGTATGCTGTGATCTTTCTGTCGTAATACGGCATTCCGCTGTTTCACGATCATGTTCATCATGCGAAGGTCATCGATATACCGTTCATTGATCAGCGAGTTCGTCTGATCGAAGAATCGCCTCTGTTCAGCCGGAGCTCCCTGAACAAAATCCATATCCTCATGGGAAAAGATGATGGATGTACAGATGGAGAACAGAGCCTTCCTGTCTGATATCTCCGTATCATCGATGTAGATCCTTCGTTTTCCATCTTGAATCGTCAGTTTTACCGTATGATGCCGATCCTGTGTACGGATCTGTGCTATGAGAGACATCTCTTTTTCATTGAAGCGGATCAGCTGTTTATGAGACCGGCTTCTGAAGGAGGACCCATAGCAGATAATGTATACAGCTTCAAGCAAATTCGATTTTCCCTGCCCGTTATCTCCTGTGAGCGTGATGTGCTGATGGTTGGTATCAACCAGTGAAGGAGTGAGATTCCTGAAATTATAGGTCTGTATGGACTCTATGAGCATCAGTCTAGCTGCATTGGCATGATGATGTGAAAGTAGTCCTTCTCAGGGAAAGGCCCGAGTGTGATGGCTCTGTTCGGTTCAGTGAAACTGATACTGACTCGCTCTTCGTGAATGACCTTCAATGGGTTCAGTGCATAATTGTAGTTTATAGCCAGTGTGATAGGTTCACCGTAGTATTCACAGGGAATCTCTTCTTCTGCTTTTCCGATTTCGCTCTCTTCTGACGAGAGTCTCACATGCTCATTGGATATCTCTATGAACAGACGTTTTGATTTCTGTTCGACCAGGAGTGACACTCGTTTCAATGCTTCTAGGAACATCTCGCGGTCGATGATGCACTGAAAGTGCTGTTTTTCCGGTACCACCCGTCGGTAGTTGGGAAATTTTCCATCAATCAATGTGGATGATATCTTATGTGTATCGAATCTGGCAAAAATGAAGTTATCATGTATGGCCAGTTCCAGCTGTGTATCTTGAGCACACAGTTTTTTTATGAGATTGAGGAATTTAGGAGGGATGATGACAGGTTTGAACGATGGTAGTTCCTCTTCGATGATCCTGTTCATATACGAGAGTCTTCTGCCATCGGTGGCTACCATAACCAGTCCATTCCCCCCATTCTCAAGATAGACACCATTGAGAAAATATCGTGTGGTATCATCGGATACTGAGAAGATAGTCTGATCGATCATTGCTATGAGATCTCTGCTGGAGACGGTGAAGTAAAGCTGTTCATCACAGATCTTCATCTCTGGATACTTCTCTGAACTGATACTGCGAAGATGAAAATCAATTTTTTGAAACAGTGGTCGTATGACTACCTGTGAGTCCAGCTGATCTATCTCTATCTCTCCCTCAGGAAGTGAACGCAGGATACCAAGCAGTTTGTCACAGTAGATCGTAGTGCTGCCTGCCTCTACCGTATCTACCGTTATCTGTGTTTCGAAACTCACACTCAAATCAGTAGCTTTTATCGTCAACAGGTTGTTGGCTGTTTCCAGCAGGACATTCGATAATATCGAAAGGGTGTTCCTGGATGATATGATATCCTGTGCGATCATTATTGCTTTGAGCAAAGCTGTTTTTGATGATGTGAATTTCATACTAGCTCCTTACTATGGTTAGTATAATAATATTAATAGTAGTAGTAATAGGGTCTGTGGACACTGTGTATAACTTTTTTAATCTGTTAACCGGTAACAGGTAAAAAGGAATTCCACACGTGCATAACTCTGTCTTTCTATCCACATTCTATCCACTCTATCAACAACTATAGCATATTATCCACAATTAATTGATAAAAATCCACAGGTTATCCCTATGTTATCAAGAAGTTATGAACAGGTCATTTTTCGCATATGTACAACCTGTGGACAACCTGAGTCATGATATGAGTAATGTGTTTTGAGTTAATTAGTTATATATGGAGGGTCGTGTGACTCCTGTGGCAATTCACAAGCAGAACATCAAGCGTTCTGTTCTGCTTGTGAATTGTTCAGGAATCCCGTTTATACTCTTTGATATCACGCATGAGTTTCTGGATGGTGTTATCCATGGAGGAGTCGGTCTGGATCAGTGACTCTATCTTCTGGCATGCATGCATCACGGTCGTATGATCTCTTCCACCAAAGTCATAACCGATCTCCGTGGTAGAATAGTCAGTCATGTTGCGGGCAATATACATCGCTATCTGTCTTGGGACAGCGATAGCTCGTGTTCGTTTCTTACTTCTGAGTTCGATATAGGATAGATTGAAATAGTCAGCTACTACCTTCTGGATCGTCTCGATGGCTATGCTGTGATCACGGTTCAGAGAGTATGAATCCTTCAGCTGTTCCTGTGCGATCTTCAGGGTCACCTCTTTATTGAGCAACTTAGAATAGGCGATGAGTTTCGTGAGCGAGGCCTCAAGGTCTCTGACGTTGGTGTTGATGTTCCTGCTGATAAAACTCAGGATCTCATCAGCGATGGCGTAGTTGTGATCGACACATTTCTTCCGCAGGATAGCCAGTCGAGTCTCATAGTTTGGAGGCTGAAGATCGACATTCAGCCCTCTTTCGAACCTGCTTCGTAGACGTGCAGCCAGTTTTTTCAGTTCTGATACCGGTCGGTCACAGGTGAAGATCATCTGTTTGTTTGAATCATACAGATCATTGAACGTGTGAAACAGCTCCTCTTGAGTAGACTCCTTACCTTGGAGAAAATGAATATCATCAATGAGGAGTATATCGACTTTTCGGTACTTGTTCTTGAATGGCTGGATCTTCTTATCCCCGATGGCCTGGATGAACTCATTGGTGAAAGCTTCAGCGGTCACATAGGTGACTTTCATCTCAGGTATGTTCTCACTGACATATTTTCCCACAGATTGTATGAGGTGTGTCTTCCCGAGACCTACACCACCATAGATGAGACATGGGTTATAGGCAGTCCCCGGGTTCTTTGCGATGGCCATGCAGGCATTGAAGGCAAATGAACTGTTATCCCCTACGATGAAGGAATCGAACGAGTAGTTCGCACTCTTGTCTTCAAGATGTGTCTGTTTTTTATGATAGGAGGCCCGCTCCTGAGAGGGCCTCTCGGGAGTGGAGTCTCCTTCGACGACCTGCTTTGCTTCTCGCTTCTTGATGATGAAATCAATAGATAGTTCGGAACCGGAGAGCTCGTGGAGCGTTTTGGTGATCATAGCACTGTATCGCTGCTTGATCTGATCCATGACGAACTTTGAAGGGACTGCGAGGATGATGGTCTCTGCTTTTGAAGAGTCATAATCGATACGGGAGAACCAGGTAGTGAACTCCTGGTCGTTGAGATCTATTTTGATCTGTGTCAGTACTTCTTTCCAGAAGTCGTAATAGTTATATTGGGTCTCATTCATAACCAGCATTGTATAGGAGTGCAAACGTAATGACAAGAATCCATCACCATAAGTTTGCTCTCATCAGAAGAATAATCAAGGGCATCGGGTCTGTGGTGAGCACTACCTGATCCCCGACATCTTGGCAAGTGTCAAAAATGGCGACAGACAGATTATTTTAAAAAAAATGACAAAATATACGAACATGCTAGAAAAAATCATATATAGCGCGTTCTGACACACCTCTTGTGTATAAAATGGCAATTCAGTTCCTGTAAGTTTGTTTACTTTTATAAGACAAAAAGGTATACTGCAAAGATTCTTAAAACATATAGGGATACATACATGCATACAACATATTCTGCTCAAGATATACAGGTCTTAAAAGGACTGGAAGCAGTCCGGAAAAGACCCGGGATGTATATTGGTTCAACGGGACTGGAGGGTCTCCATCATCTGGTCTATGAGATCGTTGATAACAGTATCGACGAGGCGCTGGCCGGTCACTGCAGTGAGATCCAGGTTTCCATCAATTCAGATCACATCATAGAAGTGAATGATAATGGTCGAGGTATTCCGGTCGATATCCATCCGGTCGAGAACGTGAGTGCTCTGGAAATAGTCATGACCAAGCTGCATGCTGGAGGGAAGTTCAACAAAGACAGCTATAAAGTCTCAGGAGGACTGCACGGGGTCGGTGTATCGGTAGTGAACGCACTGTCTGAATGGTGTGAGATTCGTGTATACCGGGACAATGAGATCTATTTTCAGCGATACAATAGAGGTATACCTGAAGAGAGCGTCGCGATCATCGGAAAGACTGAAAAACGTGGTACTCAGGTGCGGTTCAAGGCTGATAGTGAGATATTCGAAGAGATCTCCTATAGTTTTGACGTGCTGTCTCAGCGGCTTCGAGAGTTGGCCTTTCTCAATAAAGGCATCCAGATCGATATCTACGATAACAGGACTGAAGAGCAGAAGGTGAAGCAGTTCAAGTTCGAAGGTGGTGTCAAATCATTCGTTACCTATCTGAACAGATCGAAGAAACCGCTTCACCCCGAACCGATCTACTTCGAAGCGAAGAGAGATGGGATCGAACTCGAGATAGCATTGCAGTACAACGACGGCTATTCGGAGACGATCTTCTCCTTTGTGAACAACATCAACACCAGAGAGGGTGGTACTCACCTTGTCGGGTTCAAGGCAGCCCTCACCAGAGTCGTCAATGAACATCTGAAGAAATCGAAGTTCGCAAAGAAGATTGACTATACCTTCTCAGGTGATGATGTGAGAGAGGGGATAACTGCCGTTATCTCGGTGAAGGTCCCCGATCCGCAGTTCGAAGGACAGACGAAGACGAGACTCGGGAACTCCGAGGTCAAGGGAGTGGTCGAATCACTGGTGAATCAGAAACTGTCTGATTATCTTGATGAGTATCCTGAGGTGATCGGTCTGATCCTGGAAAAAGCCGTACTTGCCGCAAAGGCAAGGATCGCTGCACGAAAAGCACGGGACCTCACCCGCAGAAAGTCTTTTCTAGAGGGTTCAGGTCTTCCCGGTAAGCTGGCTGACTGCAGTGAGAAGGATCCAAGTCTCTGTGAAGTGTATATCGTAGAGGGAGACAGTGCCGGCGGCAGTGCAAAACAGGGAAGGAACAGAGAGTTTCAGGCAATACTCCCTCTCTGGGGAAAGATGCTGAATGTCGAGAAGGCCCGAACTGAAAAAGTGCTGTCCAATGAAAAACTGATGCCGATCATCACCACTCTGGGAGCAGGTGCCGGTAAGGATTTTGATGTGTCGAAGGTGCGATACCATAAAGTCATCATCATGGCTGATGCGGATGTCGATGGTTCTCATATACGAACGCTCCTGCTGACGTTCTTCTTCCGGTATATGCCTCAGATCATCGAACAGGGATATGTCTATCTGGCAATGCCCCCTCTGTATAAGATCACCTACGGAAAAAGTATCAACTATGCGTTCGATGAAGAAGACAGGAAGAAGATCATCCTGGGTCTGGGGATCACTGAGAACGATACGAAAGTAGGCATTCAGCGCTATAAAGGTCTTGGAGAGATGAACCCCAGTCAGTTGTGGGATACCACCATGAACCCAGATACACGCAGTGTCAAAAGAGTGAAGATGGAAGATGTCGTTGAGGCTGATTCCATGTTTTCCATGCTGATGGGTGAAGATGTAGAGCCTAGACGTAAGTTTATTGAGGATAATGCTTTACTAGTTTCTAACCTCGACGTTTAATAGTATATAAAGGGTATGAATGTGATTGAAAAAGAGATTGGACAAAGAGTGATACCAATTGCCATAGAAGATGAGATGAAAGAATCCTATCTGAATTATGCCATGTCCGTTATTGTCAGCAGAGCGCTGCCGGATGTGAGGGACGGGCTGAAACCTGTTCACCGGAGAATCCTGTATTCGATGCATGAGATGGGGCTGAGACATGATAAGGCATTCAAGAAGTGTGGACGTATCGTAGGTGATGTTCTCGGTAAATACCATCCCCACGGTGACCAGTCGATCTATGATGCTCTGGTACGTCTGGCGCAGGATTTTTCCATGCGGTATCAGGTGGTACATCCACAGGGTAACTTCGGTTCGGTCGATGGTGATCCACCTGCAGCCATGCGATACACAGAAGCCAAGATGAACCGCATCGCTGAAGAGATGCTCAAAGATATCAACAAAGAGACCATCGATTACGGACCGAATTACGATGATTCGATGCAGGAACCTCTGGTGCTCCCGGCATCCGTCCCGTATCTGCTTGTCAATGGAGGAAGCGGGATCGCCGTCGGTATGGCTACCAATATGGCTCCCCATAATATGACCGAGGTCTGTGCTGCTATCGCTGCCTATATCGATAACCCCGAGATCACGTTTGATGAACTGTGCGAGATCGTCAAGGGCCCGGATTTCCCGACTCAGGGTATCATCCATGGAAGAAGCGGTATACGCAATGCGTACCGGACCGGGAAGGGAAAGGTCGTCATTCGGGCCAGGTACCATCTTGATACACTGAAATCCGGTAGAGATGCGATAATCGTCACAGAGCTCCCCTATCAGGTCAATAAGGCGAATCTCCTGAAGAAGATCGCAGATCTCGTACGTGATAAGCGTGTCGAAGGTATTGCCGATCTCAGGGATGAATCGGATAGAGACGGTATGCGAATGGTCATCGAACTCAGACGCAACGCTGTTCCCAAGGTTCTGATCAACCAGCTGTTCCTGCACACAGCTCTGGAGACGAACTTCAACATAAACAACCTTGCCCTCGTTGAAGGCCAGCCAAAACTGCTGTCACTCAAAGAGATGATCCACTACTATGTACGGCACCGGGTCGATGTCGTTGTGCGCAGGACACAGTATGATCTTCGGAAAGCTGAAGAGCGTGCCCATATCCTCGAGGGTCTGAAGATCGCTCTTGATAATGTGGATGAAGTGATCCGTATCATCAAACAGTCTGAAAGTGTGGCTCTGGCGAATGAGAACCTGAGGAAACGGTTCGGACTCTCTGAGATTCAGGCAAAGGCTATTCTTGATATGAGACTGCAGAAGCTCACCAGCCTTGAGACGCAGAGAATCATAGAAGAACTCGAGCAGCTCATGCAGATGATCATCTATTATAAGGACCTCCTCAGCAGTGATGCGAAGATCCTTGGTGTCGTGAGAACTGAGATCATGGAGGTCTCTGAACGATATGGGGACAAGAGGAAGACGGAGATCGTGAGAGATGAGGTCGGTGAGATGAACATGGAAGATCTCATCAGGGAAGAAACGGTAGTGATCGTGGTCTCGAACAAAGGCTTCGTCAAACGTGTCCCGACGACAGAATACCGAAGCCAGGGACGAGGCGGTAAAGGATCGAAAGCCGCCAAGCTGCGTGATAATGACTTTGTCGAACATCTGTTCATCACCTCCACACATGACCATATCATGTTTGTGACCACTGCTGGAAAAGCCTATTGGATCAAGGCGTATGAACTGCCCGAAGGGACACGGACTACAAAGGGTTCTCACTTGAAGGCGATCCTTGCGATTTCTCCTGATGAGGATGTGACTGCGATCGTCTCCTTTAAGGATTTTACCGAAGGGACGTATGTGTTCATGGGTACCTCGAAGGGAGTGGTGAAGAAGGTTGAACTGCCGCTGTTCAAACATGCAAAGACCAGAGGTATCGCTGCGATCAAGCTTGATGAGGGCGACCGGCTCGTCAAGGCACTGCTGACCGATGGGAACAGTGAAGTCATGCTCATCTCTCGAAGAGGTCTCGGCCTGAGATTCAAGGAGTCCATGGTCCGTGCGATGGGACGTGCGACCCGAGGCGTCTCTGGGATGAAGCTCTCTGCACGCGATGAGATCGCGGGAATATTGCTGGTTGATACGAGCGAGAAGATCCTGATCATCACAGAGAACGGGTATGGCAAGAAGGTCGATTATGATACCTTCTCACCCCATGCGCGTGCTACGAAGGGGCAGATCTGTTACCGGCTCTTTGAAAAGACCGGTGAAGTCGCCGGGGCACTCAGCCTGACTGAAGAACATGATTTCATGTGTGTGACACTGATGGGTCAATCGATCAGGGTCAACGCCTCCCAGATCCCCGTTCAGGGAAGGAATACCGGTGGTGTGATCATTTCCAATATACAGGCCCCTGATATGGTCGTGTCGATCGCCAGTACGGAAAAGAACGAAGAGGAAGCCGAAGAGGTCGAGGATGTAGAAGGGACTGAAGTCCCTGAATCTGCTGCTCAGGCAGACTTTGGAGATGAGACAATCGAAACCCCAGAGAACGAAGAACCTCTCGAACCTGAAGAGGTCGAATAGAGTCTATTGTTTCACGTGAAACAATCAGGGGCTGGTCATCTGTAGATCAGCCCCTGATCTGTTTCTGCGACTGCAGTTCTTTCGGGACAGTGGGCTGCTCAGATCAACAACAGGGTTGTCTCGTATTCGCAAGATCCTTTGAAGTAGTCTTGCTCGAAGGACCTCTGATGGTTTGATGTACAGCCCACGTATCAGGAAGACCGTGTTTGCAGATACTGATACGGTGTGAGAAGAGACTGGCTGAATCAGAATATCTTCAACGATCCACGTGCCGAACTTGATGGTACAGGGTTGTGCTGCAACATGACTGATGTCAGGTATGATCGGGATTTGGGGGCTTCACGCTATGAGAAGGTCTTTGTAAGCGGCTGAAAAATACGTTCGGCCCTGTCAGAAGATGCTTCTATGTTGTTGTCTCGTTGTGCATAAGTATCGCAAAGAATCAAAAAACACACGACCCTTGAGCGGATCACTTTTCCGAAACTGAGGGGTTGAGCCGTATGGGTCCCGGAAAATATATGTTCTATATACAGAAAACGCCTATGTCATGAAAGATGGATGAAACTGAGCATCTGATGAATACCTTGTTGAATGCTTGATACTGGTTGTGGATTACTTGTGCATAAATACGTATGACACGTGAAAGGATTTTCGATCGGTGCTGGTAGTGACTCAGAAGACAAGCTTCCTTCAACGATGTGTCTAGCCTGCTGCTGAACCAGCTATACCAGTTTCTCTCATCATATGAGTTCAGGCTCCTGGAAAAAGACTCTTGCAAGGAAGTCCGGCCTCATGCAGTACGTTAGTGTGCAGCAACTCATCGCTGTCTGTCTAACTACCTCATGTGCTTATTGGCGTAGTAACGACCTTGGTTCGGTATACTGCACGTAACAGCTTTCCCGTATGTAGAGAATGTACCAGGACTGCAGCAAAAAACTTCTGGTGATATGATTTCGCTGTGCATGGTGCATGAGCTGGAATCCGTAATTCAGATATCGGACCAGGTGGTCGCTTTGAGTCTTCGGCTTCGGTGTTTGTTCCCACCATGTTCCTGGGCTCTCATAGTCATGGGTGAACTGTAAGCGGTCCATCATGATAGCTCTTGTTCCTGCAACCATCATGATTCTCTTCATCCAGCGATCTGATGATGACCGGTTATAGCACTCCTTGTAGACAGGTCCCCTGTTAGAAATCTGACAGACCTTTTCTCACAGTTTTTATGAGAAGACTGCTCGATTGGCAGAGACCTCGATCCTGTTTTTCCAGATCCTTCAATGACATCAAAGAACATGAAACGTGGGCAAGAGTTCTCCCTTGTTCATTCTGAACTTGCAGAACTCTTCAAGGAACTGTCAGTGATACTGGAATGGGTTGATGAGAAGGTAGCAGTTCTGTTGATGAGAACGGCTGTACAGTATGAAAGATCTGACAGGTATTGAATACACGGAAACAGGTGTTTTCGTGAGCGGATGTTCATCTTCTGCCTATTCCTGCAGAAGCATAATCGGATGATCTTTATGGGATCGATCCCTGCTGCTCAACTGCGTGAATCTGTAGTGATGGACGCTTGGATCCATCACTGGGCATTGATCGCACTTTCCGGTCGATACAATCTCATGCCTGAGGGTCACCAGGTTCTTCAGACCGAATCCTTATACCGTTATTATGGAACAGGTCCTTCAGTCGCATGAATGTATCATGCACCTTCTCTTCTGTCATAGTATCGCATTGTCTGTGGGACTGCGCTTCTGATCGAGTGATTACCTGCCGTTGCGGATCAAGTCGAACAACATGCTGCAGTTTTATGCTGATGAGCGATGGCAGACTCCTCAGCAGCAGATGGCACCTGCAGGGTTTATGGTATGTGGAGGATCTATAAAGCATTTATGTATTGTATGCCGGAGTGGCCGTGTTCATTCATCGTGTGGTTTTGAGATGAAGCGCAGGGAAACTTTCTGGTTTGAAGAGATTCAGGGACCTGGGTTCTTCCAGGCACTTTAGCAGACACTCACGATATACGCATGCATAAAGTGAGACCTTTCTGGGAAACCTCCCGATTTGCAAGAACTTGAAATAGGCGAATTACGGTGTTCTCATCTGCAGCTGATCAGGAGTTTTTCTATCTGCGATCATAGAAGGTGGAAAGACGAGAACTGTTGTGATCATGGAGAGTACTTCGTGAGTACGATAAGGAAGCACAGCCACACGAGGTATGTGACCGGCAAGCACGTTCATTCGCCATCTGTTCAAGCAGGGTATTTTGCGGCAGGATGACTATCACTATTTCGGTTCGATGTTTCGAACCGAAGAGGTCGGGCTCTCTTCATTCTTACAACATGGATTGTTGCATCTGTTCTGGATGATTCTGCGTTATGATTGTCACAAGCAGTGATCAGGAGGTGTGCAGAAGTATCAGAAGAGAATCGTGACAGTATCCTATGCGATGAGAATGGTACTGAATCGTTGAACAATAGAGTCTGCTTCAGAGACAGGGACAGGGGGCTGGAATCTCCTCTGTCGGAAAGACTGGTCAGATCTTCTGCAGGGGAGGATGCGATCAGGTATTGCTGAGGTGTTCAGGGCTCTCCTTCTTTTGCGGTACAGTTTGAATGAGCTTGTCGGATCAAGATGTGTTGGGCAGCGTTGTGAGCAGGGCATGCACCTCCTGTTCAGAGCGTATCTCTGTCTTCTGCGAAGGAGGGTATCGGCGCTTCATGATCCAAGGATCTGTATCACTGACAAACCGCCCGAACACAGGAACCTCACGTGGTAGTATCGTCATCGTCACACATATCCCCGGTGATTCGAGCAGATCCTGGAAACCCCTTGTGATACCATTCCTGTGAACAATTCGAGTGTCTGCGATCAGGGATGTTCCCGAAGGAGATCTGCCTGGAGTTGTGTGTTGTCTTGAATGAATACTGTCCAAGTCAGCGCTTTACAGCTGAAGATGGTCAAGCTGAGTCTGGCCTGTACGTATACATAACAACGCAGCCCCCATGGGTAGAGGGCTGCGTTGTTTCACGTGAAACAATCGACTCTGGTCAGTTGAGTGAGACGACTTCGAGCGTAGGTGAGACGGTCTCTCGCAGATATCTCTCGACTCCCTGCTTCAGGGTCATCTGAGACATCGGACAGCCTGCACAGGCTCCTACCAGACGTACGGTGACGATATCATCTTTGAGGCTGATGAATTCGATATCACCGCCATCATTCTGTAGTGATGGACGGATATCATTTATAGCATTCTTGACTTTGTCTTCCATAGTAACTCCTTGTCATAGAAAAATACATGAAGAAATATCTTTGGTCAAGAAAAAGTTGATGACATGTGTATGCTTTTAACTTATACTGACGTTCATGGTAGCAAAAAAAATCGTATTCGCAAATCAGAAGGGTGGGGTAGGTAAGACTACGACTTCTGTGAATCTTGGGGCATATCTCGCTGATGCGGGCAAAAAGGTGTTGCTGATAGACTTTGATCCACAGGGTAATATGACCAGTGCGGTAGGTGCTGATGATGAACTTGATGGTATCTACGAGGTGATCAGCGGTGATGTCTCACTGTTCGAAGCGGTGCAGAAGACCCCTGTGGATAATCTGTTCATAGTCGGATCGAACATCAATCTGGCCGGAGCGAATGTGGAACTGTCCCACGTTCAGGGTAATGAGTACTATCTGAAGAAGCAGTTGGACCAGGTGGTGCATGAGTGGGATTATATCATCATAGATTGTCCACCCTCGCTCGGCATCCTGACGCTCAATGGTCTTGTGGCTGCAGACTTCGTGATCGTTCCGCTGCAGTGTGAGTACTTCGCTCTTGAGGGGCTCAGCATGTTGATGAAGACCATCAAGAACATCCAGAAGAATCTTAATCGGGACCTCAGTCTTCTTGGTATCGTCTTCACTATGTATGATGCCAGGACACGATTGGCGAATGATGTCGTCAGTGAAGTGGTTGGGTATTTCAAAGAAAAAGTCTTCAGCAGCTATATCCCGAGAAATATACGATTATCAGAAGCACCTTCACATGGTTTGCCTATCAATCTGTATGATCCCCGATGTGCCGGCGCTGTGAGCTATAAGAAACTCGCGAAAGAGGTGGTAGAACGTGTCTAAAAGAGGTCTTGGAAAAGGGATAAACTCGTTGATCGGTGACTATACGTTTGATGACATCGTAGAAGATACCAACAAGTCTGGTGACAGGATCGAGAGGATCCCGTTGGATGCGATCATACCGAATCCTGGTCAGCCGCGAAAGAGCTTTGATATCGAGTCGCTCAAAGAGCTTGCGGAATCGATCAAGAATCAGGGAGTCCTTCAGCCGATCATAGTCGAACGGCAGGGAGACTATTATGTGGTCGTAGCTGGTGAACGACGATACCGAGCTTCAAAACTTGCGGGGATGAAAGACATTCCCGTAGTGATCAAAAACTTCACTGAAGGCCAGAGACTGGAAGTTGCCCTGATCGAGAACATCCAGAGAGAGAATCTGAACGCTATCGAAGAAGCCAAGGCTTTCAGGTATCTGATGGATCGGGCGAAGATCAATCAGGAAGAGCTTGCACTTCGGGTCGGTAAGAAACGGTCAACAGTCGCGAACAGTGTCAGACTGCTCAGTCTTCCGAAGCAGGTGCAGAACTCACTGATCAGTCAGGCGATCACGGCAGGACACGCCCGTGCGATCATGTCTGTGATCAACCCGGCAGAACAGACCATCCTGCACAATAAGATCATCATCGAACACCTCTCTGTACGCCAGGCTGAACAGATGGCACAGGATATGAACAAGGGGCAGAGAGCTGCAAGCAGCAAGAAGAAACGTACCATCAAGCACCGATCACCGGAAGTTGCTGCTATCGAAGAGAAATTCCTTGATGCCTGCGGCTCAAAAGTGCATATTAAAGGCAGCTTGAAGAAAGGCTCTGTAGAGATAGCTTTCTACTCTTCAGATGATCTGGAACGGATCTATACACTCATATCAAAGAAAGAAGATCTCTTCAGTTAGATCTTCACCAGCAGGGGAATATACATGAAACAGGGACTTGAACATGGAATCTATGCGCAATTAGTTACAGAAAAAGGAAATATTTTACTTTCATTGAGTTTTGACAAGACACCGGTCACCGTCGCCAACTTCATCGGGCTCGCAGAGGGCTCTTTGAACAGGGAAAGCCCTGAGGAGCCGTTCTACGATGGACTCAACTTTCATCGGGTGATTCCCGATTTCATGATCCAGGGCGGATGTCCTAAGGGAACTGGAACCGGCGGCCCGGGCTATGCGTTCCCTGATGAGTTCGACTCTTCGTTACGACATGACGGGCCTGGGGTCCTTTCGATGGCGAACAGCGGACCGAACACGAACGGCAGTCAGTTCTTCATCACTCATACAGCGACTCCCTGGCTTGATGATAAACACACCGTCTTCGGACGTGTGGTAGAGGGCCTTGATGTGGTCAACGCCGTCGCACAGGGAGACAGGATCGATAAGGTGGAGATCATCCGTGTAGGTGCTGAAGCAGAAGCGTTCGAGGTCTCAAAGGAGTCCTTCGAGGCTAGCCTCGCTGATTTCAAGAATGCTGCCGCCCGAGCGCAGAAAGCTGCTGCACAGAAGGTGATAGCTGAGATAGAGAACAGATGGCCGGATGCTGTCTGTTCAGATACCGGTCTGCGTCATGTGGTGATGCAGGAAGGGACCGGAGATGCAACACCATCGTTCGGGACATCAGTCACGGTACACTATACCGGCAGTCTGATGAACGGGCAGGTATTTGACAGCTCGGTCAAGCGGGGTGAGAGTGCACAGTTCGCTATCGGACAGGTGATCGAAGGGTGGAACGAAGCACTTCAGCAGATGCATAAAGGTGAGAAGCGGACGCTGATCATCCCCCCTGAACTCGGTTACGGGCAGCGGGGCTACCCCGGAGTGATCCCCCCGAACAGCTATCTGGTATTTGAAGTAGAACTCATTGATTTCTAGTTATACCTGCTGATGGCTAAACAAAAAGACAAGGTCATCTACAGCTGTTCAGAATGCGGCCACCAGGAGTCGAAATGGATGGGACGATGTCCCTCCTGCGGCGCCTGGAACACGTTTGCCGAACATGCTGTGGCGACCGGCACACAAGCTGTTTCCAAGAAGAAGAACTCAAACGCTGCGAGACCTGTCAGACTCGGAGATGTCGTGACCTCCGGTGCCAGCAGGAGCTCCTCAGGCATATCAGAACTTGATCGAGTGCTTGGCGGTGGGATCATGCAGGGCAGTGCGATCCTTATCGGTGGTGAACCGGGGATCGGGAAGTCGACACTGATGCTCCAGCTGCTCAGCAGTGCCTCTATCACCTCTTCTCTGTATATCTCAGGTGAGGAGTCGCCGGTACAGATCAAACTGCGTGCTGAGCGTCTGCGTCTTCCTCTGGGGCAGATCGAGTTGCTCCATGATACGAATCTGGAACATATCGAACAGCTCCTCAGACACAAGCGACCGCAGCTGGTCATCATCGATTCCATACAGACCCTCTTCAGTGAACAGCTCGGTCCGATACCGGGTCTGCGAATCAGATCAAGTATACCTGTATGGAACTGATCGATTGGGCGAAACAGCAAGGCTCTGCGATCTTCTTCATCGGACATGTGACGAAAGACGGGATCATTGCCGGACCGAAAGTCATAGAGCATATGGTAGATACGGTGATCAACTTCGAGCAGGCGGCTACCGGTGTTCGTATCATACGGGCGAGTAAGAACCGTTTCGGCTCTGTTGACGAGATCGGGGTCTTTACCATGAACGACACCGGATTGACCCCTGTCGGGGATCCGGCGGCCTTCTTTCTGGGACAACGAGAAGAAGAGGTGCCTGCCGGCAGTATCGCAGCTGCTGTGTTCGAAGGGTCCAGGACCTTCATGGTGGAGATCCAGGCTCTGACAGTAGCCTCAAAAAGCGGGTACAGCAGAGTCTATTCTGACAGGATCGATACTGCACGCGTGTCACGGATCTCAGCCGTACTGGAGAAACACCTGGGTCTCTCGTTCTCTTCCTGTGACATCTATGTGAATGTCGCCGGTGGTATCAGGTTGAATGAGGTCGGGATAGAACTGCCGCTCGCCCTTGCACTCTACTCTGCTCTGACAGGTGCCAGATTATCGGGGAACATGCTGGCTGTGGGAGAACTGAGTCTGGCCGGGGAGGTCCGTCGTGTGCAGCATATGGAACAGAGAGTGAAGACTGCTGCGGAAATGGGGTTTCTCACCATGATCGGGCCGGCAGCAGATACCAAACGACCCTGTACGCATGCGAAGAAGGGAGGCATGGATCTGATACTGTGCCACACGATCATAGATGTCATCGAGGCCCTAGGCCAGGAGTGATACGAGGAACGGGAAGGCAAGAAAGGTCCCGATCGTGCTGCCGATGCTCGTGAAGAAGAAGACGATCAACGCATGCGTCACTCTGTTTGTATAAAAACCTTTAATAGAGAGTATATCCTCATTGATATGATCGAAATCGTAGACACGCGGTTTTCGGACTGATGCTTCTACCATGCCGACGACGATCCCGACTCCGATGGTCGGGTTGAGTGACGTGAACGGTGCCAGCAGTACTGACAGCAGGACGGTAAGAGGATGTGCGAGGGCTATGATGGCCCCGATCCCCGAGAGAATACCATTTACCAGAAACCAGTAGAAGAACATCTTCAAACCCTGATTCCATCCGGCATTGATGAACCCGTAGGCCATCATGCAGATGACTACAGCAGGAATGATCCAGGGGAGGAACTTGTTGAATCTGGGAGCTTTCGGCAGGGTCTTCAGTTCTGACAGATCGGTTTGCTGGTCCCCGGCGGCAAGTCGTTCGATGGCAGCTGCGATTCCCGGTGCATGACCTGCTCCGATGGCAGCGACCAGTTTTTTCCCGGGAGCCAGAAAGATCTTGGTAGCAAGATACTGATCTCTCTCATCGATCAGCACCGCTTTGACTGAAGGAAGTTCCTGTGCCAACTCTTCCATCATCCCGCTGAGGGCACTTCGTTCTTTCAAAGCTTCTATATCCTGTTCACTGAGTTCCTCGCGAGAGAATGCCGCAGAGATCAGAACCCCCAGCATCTTCATCTTGTTCCAGAATGAAGATTTCTGCCAGGCACGGCGCAGGGTGATCTGAATATCACGGTCGCACAGGGAATAGGGGATACCTGCTTCTTTTGCAGCGAGGGCGGCGATCTTCATCTCTTCTCCGGGTGCTGCCCCGGTCTGTGCTCCCATCCTCTTCTGAAAGGAGGAGAGGGCAAGGTTTGCCAGAAGGAAGAACCCTTGTCCTTTCTTTATGATAGTCTGGATATTGACATTCTCCCAGGACTGCCCTTCCATCATATTCTTATATCTGCCCGGGTCCAGTTCCAGACATACTCGATCCGGAGCTTCATTCGCAATGAAGTCTTTCACCTCTTTGACACTGTCAGAAGAGACGTGTGCCGTCCCGATCAGGAATATCTCTTTATCTTGAATAGATATTCTCGTCAACGTGTCACTCAGTTGTTCTATCATCCTATGCTCCTTATCCTACTGTTGCACACTATACCCTCGAATAGCGAAAGGCTCAAGTATGTGTTGATAAAGAGCAGCGTATCAGATACATTCTCGATATGGAAACGATCATATACCTTCTGACCCTGTTTGCCTTTCTGGCTGCAGGGATGCTCTCAGCCAGGATCATCATCCCGAGAACCTGGACATCTCTGGTAAACAGGGCTTTGAGCCTCTGTCTCTACCTGCTGCTCTTCTTCATGGGGGTCAGAACCGGTCTGATTGAGGATATCACGGAGAAGCTCTCCATGATCGGGGAGCTTGCATTCCTTTTTGCAGCAGTCACAGTCGCAGGCAGTGCCTTCACGGTGATCCTGCTCGGGTTCCTGGTTCGTACCGGTGAGAAAGAAGGTCCGGCTCTGGCAGCTGGAGCATCTGCTCCAGAGCCCGTGGTACCGGGACCGGTCCCCGCGAGTGCCGGGATCCTCGGACATCTGAAGGAACCCCTTCGGCTGCTGCTCTGTGTGGTCGCTGGAGCGGTCCTTGCACTGCTGACCCCGCTGTTCTCCTGGTTCAACGACTCGATCACCAATACGACGCTGTATGTTCTCCTGTTCCTGGTCGGAGTACAGATGATTCAGAGCAACACCGATATGATCAGTGTCTTCAAGAACCCGATATCGATCCTGCTGCCGATCGGCACCGTGGCAGGTTCTCTCGGGGCCTCGTGTCTGATCCCTCTCGTCTCTGAGGTGAGTCTGTTCGAATCACTCTCCATAGCTTCGGGGTTCGGGTGGTATTCTCTTTCAGGAGTACTTATCGCGGAACTTGGCGATCCCATACTGGGTTCGGTCGCATTCTTGAGCAACCTCTTCAGAGAGAGTATCGCCTTTCTGATGATACCCCTGCTTGCAAGTTACGGGAAGAAGCATGCAGCGATCAGTGTGGGAGGGGCTACCAGTATGGATGTCACGCTGCCCATCATCGAGAAGAGCTGCGGGGCGGCCTTCGTCCCGCTCTCTCTTGCTCATGGGATCCTTCTGACCCTGATCGTCCCCTTCCTTGTTCCCCTGTTCTATGCCTGGGTCTGATCTGCGCTAGTCCTCTAGCGGTATGACAATCTGCAGGACATAGAACCCGGCTTCTTTCACACCGCGTAGGATGACTTGATCGGAAGAGGGAATGAACCCCTTCTGCTTGAGAGCCTGCAGGCTGTACTGCAGTGCACCCCTGATACCCTGTTCTGAGCTGTCGGCGAACTGATAGAAATAATAGGGTCCTTCTGCAAGATCTCTTGTATGAAAAGGAGGCACATCGACCGGGCCCTCTGCAGGTCCTGCACCGATGGCAAGAGAGTTCTTCCCCTCTGTGAGCACTGCTTCCTGCGTCGTGAAGACGGCAAGCTCCTCATCGATCAGAGGGATCGATGCCTCCTGAGCGAGCTGTTTCAAACGCCGCAGGCCCCGTTCCGGGTCGAATAAAGTTTCAGTTTCTGGTATACATGTATACTGTGTCGTTGTGAACAAATGCAGTTTCATAGCTTTCATAGACAGGATAGTAGTGAATTTGGAAAAAAAGTACAGTATACGCTTAAGAAAAGCAGTAAGAGAAAGACGATCTCCATACGGGTATCATCACAGGGGCATGTTGAAGTCTCTGCACCGGTACGGTGCACCATGGCTGAGATCGAACGTGTGGTCAGATCCCGTACCGACTGGATTCGGAAGACCCGGGAACGGTATAAGGACTATGCTGCCCCCCTCGTACATACCTATGAGACAGGGGATCTCTTCTATCTCCATGGGACACCTCGGAAGCTGATCATCACAGAGGGTGGTCATCCTTCCGTGACAGTATCTGATTCGACGATAACGGTACAGACGAGAACCGGTACCGTATATGCTGATGAGTCCCAGCGAAAGGCCTATTACCGAAGGAAGCTGGTGCAGTGGTACAAGGCTGAAGCGAAGCAGGAATTGACCGAGCGGGTAGCGTACTGGTGTTCACGGTATCCTGAACTTGATGTAGGAGTCGGAGAGGCGAGTGGAGAGATCACCCTTCGCCTGATGAAGAGAAGATGGGGGAGCTGTGATAAGCAGGGACGTCTGACCTTCAATACCACCCTGATCTGTGCTCCGCCTGAGCTCATTGACTATGTCATCGTCCATGAACTGTGTCATCGGGTCGAGTTCAATCACGGCAAAGCGTTCTACCAGAATGTAGAGCAGTACCTGCCGGGGCATCAGAGACTGCATGTAGCCATGCGACTGCAGGCCGGGCTCTGGGTGCTGTAGCAGAAGCGACAGAAGATCCTCCTGACGGTTGTTGTATTGATACCTATTCAGTATTATAGTAGGTATACAGGTGAATCAGACAGGAACGAAGCAAAGAACATACTGCATGAAGTACCGGTGCATGAATGCGCCGGGTATTGATGCGTAGGAGAAGATATGAAAGCGGTAGAATTGGCTCCGAAGATCTATTGTGTCCGTGCGAATATTGGTAGTCGAGATCTGTTCGAGGGAATCTGGCCGATCCCGCATGGGGTCTCCCTCAATTCCTATGTGGTCAGAGGCGAGAAGATCGCACTGATCGATCTGGTGAAGGACTGGGAACATGCAGTGGACAGTATCACCGAACAGATGGCATCGATCGGTGTCACTGTCAGCGACATCGATTACCTGATCATCAACCACATGGAACCGGACCACACCGGGTGGCTTGCGGAGATGCGGAAGAAGAATCCTGAGATGGAGATCCTCTGCACCAAGAAGGCGGTGCCGCTGGTAGCTGCGTTCTATGGGATCGAAGAGGGTGTGAGAGCCGTCGGTTCCGGTGATACCCTGGATCTTGGCGGGATCACCCTTCAGTTTGAAGACACTCCGAACATCCACTGGCCTGAGACCATGATGACGTATGAACCTGCCTCAGGGACCCTGTTCTCCTGCGATGGCTTCGGAGCCTTCGGACAGGTAGGCGAACACCTGTTCGATGATCAGCTTACCGAAGAAGAGCACGAATTCTTTGCACGTGAGACTGAACGGTACTATGCGAATATCGTATCGACGTTTTCAGGATTCGTGGAGAAGGGGATCAGGAAACTCAGCTCTCTGGAGATCAGGATGATCGCACCCAGTCATGGGGTGATCTGGAGAAAAGACCCGAAGAAGATCATCGATCATTATCAGAAGCTGGCCTCATACAAGAATGGACCAGCTGAGCAGGAAGTGACCATCGTCTGGAGCAGCATGTACGGTAATACCGAACAACTGCTCGAACATGTCATTGCGGGGGTTGCCTCTGAAGGGATCCCGGTCCATGTACATAGAGTCCCCCAGGAGCACGTCTCATTCGTTCTGGCTTCAGCCTGGCGGTCTTCGGGCATCATCGTCGGTACCCCTACCTATGAGTACAAGATGTTCCCCCCCATGTATGCGGTTCTCGATATCTTCGAACGAAGTCACCTCCTGAACCGTAAGACTATGAGATTCGGGTCTTATGGGTGGTCTGGAGGGGCCAAGAAACAGTACGATGAGTTCCTCAGCTCCATGAAGTGGGACTGCATCGGCGCTGTAGAGTATCAGGGTGCTCCCTCTCAGGAGGATAAAGAGCAGGCCTATGAGATGGCTAAAGAACTGGCTCGACAGGTGAAAGCCTGGAAGTAGGGCTCTGAGATGCTGCATCAAGAAAGGCCTGAAACAATGGTTTCATCGATGCAGAGACTGCATGCATCATCTCAGGGTGCCATTGTACCCCGACGGCAAAATAATAGTTCGGGTCGATCAGTTCGATCGCTTCAGGGACTCCGTCAGGTGCCCGTGCTGTGATCCTGAGCCCGCTCCCGAGTCTGTGGATGCACTGATGATGGAAGCTGTTGACCATCACCCGGTTGCCGAAGAGCTCCTGAAGACGGCTGTGAGGCACGATCTCCACAGGATGGGAGGTCTCTCCCCGCTTCGCCTGCTGCATATGTTTGAACGTCGATCCCTCGATGAGATTGGTATCCTGATAGAGAGACCCTCCAAGCGCGGTGTTCAGCACCTGCAGTCCCCTGCAGATGGCAAGGACGGGTATCTTCCGTGCTATGATCTCCTGCACACAGGCTATCTGTACCGTGTCGATGTGCTGATCGGTATACCCCAGAAGGGGGTGAGCCTCCTCCCTGTAGGTATGCGGGTGCAGATCATACCCCCCTGAGAGCAGCACCCCATCGGTATGTGATACCAGGCGGATCATCGTCTCAGGGGAGTCACAGATGGGAATGATGAAGGGGATCCCCCCACATCGCTCGACCGCCTCCACATAATCATGATTCACATAATCCCGTTCCATCCCGTAGAACAGTCGGGATTCGTTCGGGATGCGATTGCCCATGATACCGATGACCGGCCCTGTGTTCATATCAGTCAGCCCTGCGGGAAAGGTCTTCAAGCAGAGCAAGAAGATACTCATAGACACGGGCAGCAGAAGAGATACTCATGCGTTCATCGGTCGAGTGGACACCGGACAGATCAGGGCCGAAGGAGATGGAATCCATATCAGCAGCCTTGCTGTTGATCATCCCGCATTCAAGCCCTGCATGGATTGCTGTGATTACCGGTTCCTTACCCGTATGTCGTCTGTAGAACTCTGCACAGACCTCTGCCAGAGGCGAGGAAGGATTCGGTGTCCAGGCAGGATACTTGTTCTCCCTGCTGGTCAGGGCCCCAGAGAGTTCGAAGGCGGTACAGGTTCGCTCCTCTATCTCATCACGGGCCGAGGCGATCGATGATCTCTGGCTTGCGATGAAGGTGCAGGAATTCTGGTCAAGGCGGACGATAGCCAGGTTGTTGGATGTCTCTACCAGGCCATCGAGCCTGCTGCTCATCGAGATCACACCATGCGGGGTCAGATACAATGCATCGATGATGGAGGCAGACTGCTCTCTGGTCAGGACCTGTCCGGGAAGTTCGGTCTTCACTGCACTGATAGCTGCGTGCGGGTCCTGGACTGCCAGTTCATCGTGAAGAGCCTGCTGCATCTCCTCAACCAGAGCCTCTACCGTAGCGTCAGCCTCCTTCGGGACGGTGAAGGTGCAGGAGAACGTGCTTGGGATCACGTTGTGTTTACTTCCTCCGGACATGGAAGCGAGGGCGATCGGGAAGGTACGGTCCAGACGTTTGAGCATTCGCACTCCACAAAGTATCGCATTCCCCCTTCCCGTATGGATCTCAGCACCCGAATGACCACCGGTGAACCCGGAGAGGGTCAGTCTCCATGCCTGTTCATCCTCTGATGGCATGGTGAGTGCCGGAGTAAGGGTCCCTGAGACCTCTCCCCCGCCTGCACAACCGATATAGAAGATCCCTTCCTCTTCAGAGTCGAGATTGATCAGTCTCCTGCTCTGGATGTACTGTATCTCCAGATCCGTCGCGCCGCCGAGTCCGGTCTCCTCTGAGACGGTGAACACCCCCTCCAATGGACCATGTACCGCTTCGGCATTAGAGAAGAGAGCCAGCACCATCGCGATGGCAATACCGTTATCAGCTCCCAGAGTCGTCCCCTTTGCTGTGAGGTAGTCACCGTCTATCTGCAGCTGCAGGGGATCTCTGGTAAAATCATGTTCATATCCTTCATCTTTGACACAGACCATATCCATATGACCCTGAAGAGCGATCGGTGCGATCTTCTCCTTCCCTGGAGACCCCTCCTTTCGTATGATCACATTACCTGCCTGATCGACCACATGCCATAGACTGTGTGCTGTGGCGAAATCGATCAGATACTGGCGTATGGCCGCTTCATTGCCTGACTCACGGGGTATCTTGGATATCTCCCTGAAATAATACATGACCTGATCGTCTTTGGTCGTCTTTTTCTGTGTCCTTATCCATAATGATCCCCTTTGTTGATGATAGCTTACTAGAAGAGTATAAACACTCAGAAGAAAAAAGCCACACCGCAGGAATAAAAAAAGAAAAAAACTTGACAAAGCACCCTGTTGGTGGTACATAATGGACTATACCAATGTTGTAAAAAAGGTAAAATGATATGGACCTGTATATCGATAAAGAACAGAGCACGCCGATTTACCGACAGATTACCATGCAGATAACAAAAATGGTACAGGATGGTATACTGAATCCCGGCGATAAGCTCCCGGCAGAACGCGCCCTGGCTGACTCCCTGGGCATAGCACGCGGGACGATTAAGAAAGCCTATATGGAGCTGGCGAGCAACAAGGTGATAGAGATCACCCAGGGACGGGGAAGCTTTGTCTCCTCTGAACATGAGATCCAGTCAGAGGGAAGGAAGGAACAGGCGGTAGCCCTCATAGAAGAGGTCCTGGACCAGCTGACGAGACTGCGATTCGAAGATCGGGAGATACAGAACCTCATGCAGATCATCATGATGGAGCGAAAGAGCAGACAGCTCAATCTCTCCATCGCTACGGTGGACTGCAACCCTGAATCGCTTGAGATCTTTCATCGGCAGCTGAGCTACATCTCGAAGATCACCATCCACGACTATCTGCTTGACGATATCGTCAATGACCCTCACGCTGCAGAGTCCTTGAAGGTCTATGACCTGATCCTGACGACAACGACCCATTATGCAGAACTGACCGGGCTGCTGCCGGAAAGCCGTGAGAAGATCTTTCAGGCTGCTGTGGCTCCGAACTACCAGACGATCATCGACCTTGCCTCGATCAGAGAGCAGAGCCGAGTGGGCATCATCTGCGAAAGCAGGATATTCGAACGTATCATACGTCAGAGGCTGCGGTCTCTGGGGATCTTCAGCGGGAAGATACGGACACTTACCTATCAGAAGGCAGCCAGGATCGGCGAGTTCCTCAGTGATAAGGATATCATCATCATCCCTCCCGATGGAGCTGCACATCTGTCAGCGTATGCGAACGAACTCGAGGAGTATACTCGCGGGGGCGGATCGATCATCAACTTCGTCTATCAGATGGAACGGGGATCTCTGATCTATATCGAACAGCAGATATCACGACTCATGGAAGCAGGAAGATAGGAAATGGATACCATGGAACAGATCAATGTAGTGCTCGGGGTGATCGGATCGGACTGTCACGCCGTCGGGAACAAGATCCTGGAACGATATTTCAGTGCAGAGGGATTCTCTGTGACGAATCTTGGGGTCATGGTAAGTCAGGATGAGTTCATCGATGCAGCCATAGAGACAGGAGCGGAAGCTATCCTGGTCTCCTCCCTCTACGGGCATGCTGAGATAGACTGTGAAGGATTCAGGGACCGTTGTCTAGAGCGGGGGCTCGATCACGTGGTGCTCTATCTGGGAGGGAATCTGGTCGTGGGAAAGACCGATCAGACAGCAGTGGAACAGAAGTTCCTCGACATGGGCTTCGATCGCGTGTTCTCAGGTTCCCACAATGAACTGACAGATCAGGCTCAGCTGCTGCGTGATGATATCATGGCCAGCAGGAACGGGAAACACCACAGGGCAGGTTGAAAGAGAGAACATGATGCCGTACACAGAGCATATAGGGATCGATATCGGATCTACATGGACCAAAGGAGCCCTGTTCCTTGAACATGAGGATCGCCATCTTGAGCTGATCGAACGGTTCGAGCAACCCACCGTACGCGAAGACGTCTCCGATGCCTGCATCTCGATCTATCAGCGGCTGCGGGCTGCAGCCGTGACACAGGATCCGAACATCGGCTTCTCCTCATCGGCTCATGGGGGCTTGAGTATCATCTCCATAGGACTCGTACCCTCGTTCACCGAACGGCTGGCAAAAGAGGCAGCACTCTCGGCAGGGGCTAAACTGGTCCACAGCATAGCCTATCGCATCAGCAGAGAAGATATCCAGTACATCGAAGACCAGCGACCTGACATCATCCTCTTCACAGGAGGTACTGACGGGGGGAACAGGGGCTATATCCTGGAGAATGCCAGAGCACTGGCGGATCTGAAGATCCCGACGGTGATGATCTATGCAGGGAACAGGGATGTCGCACCTGCGGTGAAGACTCTGATCTCAGAAGCCCGGAATGCTATCGAACTGATCTGCTGTGACAATATCATGCCGGTGATCGAAGAACCTGAACTGCACGAAGTCAGAGAAGTCATCAAGACAGTCTTCATGGAGAAGATCATCCAGGGCAAGGGGCTGCAGCGCGCCTGCGAGGTACTGCAGAGCCTGCCGACACCTACTCCCGGAAGTGTCTTCGAACTCGTGGAGAGACTCTCTGACGGGCCGCTGCTTTTGGCGGACTGGGGCCTCCTCGATATCGGAGGGGCTACGACAGACTGCTACACCGCGGTGAAAGACCCGATCCTTGATCAGTATGAAGGTATCCCCGTCTTCCATCGTGGTATCAGCCCGCAGAGGATCTCAAGAAGTGTCGAAGGGGATCTTGGCATGCGGCTGAATGCCCTGCAGGCAGCAGCATGGGCGAAGCGATTCGGTATGCCTGATCCAGAGGGACTGAGAGCATATGCCGAAGAGGTGGCGGGGTCCATCGAACGGATTCCCCTGACTGCCGCTGAGCTCGTCTATGAGAGAAGGATCGCATCGCTGTGCAGCTCTCTCTCCTTCGCCCGGCATGCAGGGAGCCTCAGACCGATCTATACCCCCGAAGGGCTGCAGTATATGCAGCAGGGAAAGAATCTCACATCACTCAAAGAGCTGGTCATCAGCGGCGGGGTTGTACGGACGATCCGCAGACAGGGTCCCGAGCTGCTTCAGCAGGGACTGTGTGAGCCGCATGCCATCTCACTGGTCCCCCGTACCGTATCGCTCTGGTACGATGAAGCATATATCGTACCGCTGCTTGCGCATGTACGGAACGCTGATCCCGGGCAGGTGAGACACCTGCTGTTCGAGCACGCACTACAGAAAGTCGACCGACATGGAGAACCATCATGAATACTGGACTTGATACACAGAAGTTCACCGAAGAACGAAAGACCGTGCTGCAGTCATGGCCGACCGGGATTGAGGTGGACCTGGAAGAGGCCTTTGCCTTCCATCAGAGTCTGCCGAAGAAGAAGGTCTGCTCGATACGGCTGCAGGAAGCTCTTGATCAACAGGTAGTCCTCCTCCAGCCGCGGGCCGGGGTAGCCCTGGTGGATGAACACATCCGTCTGCTGAGTTTTCTGCAGGAGGAATCTGATCTGCTGCCTACCACCATCGATGCCTATACCAGACAGAACAAGTATGCAGATGCACAGAAGGGCATCGAGCGTTCCGAGCAGGCTCAGCGCTCTCTGCTCAACGGGTTCCCCGCTGTCAATCATGGGGTACACGGCTGTCGAAGCATCATAGAGGCGCTGGATAAACCGGTGGAGATCAGGCACGGGACTCCCGATGCACGGCTGTTGACAGAGATCGCACTTGCAGGAGGGTTCACCTCCTATGAAGGGGGAGGGATCTCCTATAACATCCCCTACGCAAAGAACGTCCCGTTGGAGAAGTCCATCCGTGACTGGCAGTATGTCGACCATCTGGTGGGTATCTACGAAGCCCATGGCTGCAGTATCAACCGGGAACCGTTCGGACCGCTCTCGGGGACACTGGTGCCTCCCTGTGTGAGCCATACCGTTGCTATCATCGAGGGGCTTCTGGCTCTGGAACAGGGAGTGAAGTCCCTGACACTCGGGTATGGTCAGGCGGGGAATCTGGTCCAGGACATCGCAGCGATGCGTGTGCTGAAGAAGCTTGCTGACGGCTACTTCAATCAGATGGGCTATACCGATTATCAGCTGTCGACGGTGTTTCATCAATGGATGGGGGATTCCC
>LQAE01000119.1_pt1 | contig 32855 bp, 49 predicted proteins | sample 1535771 | NCBI WGS metagenome assembly LQAE01 (sample SAMN04331582, study PRJNA305678) | bioreactor metagenome | isolation source: bioreactor_1 inoculated with Wadden Sea sediment 1st replicate of a... | place: Germany:Bremen
GCTGGCTCTAACCTTTATCAGGCCCACGATTTCGACATGGATTACCGGATTTTTCAACCAAAGTCAATACAGCGTTAACCCTTATCAGGCCCGCGATTTAACCTCAACGGCTGGAAGGCGATGGGCGTTTGGTTAAAGCATTCCGGCGAACGACATATAACTTATAAGTAAGCCTTATAATTTATACTCAATTCCAAACCCCAAAGCATATGTGTAGTCCGGGGTTCGCTCATGGTCTCCAAGCGGATCAAAGGGAGTGTTTCTGTCATCCGTGTAAAAGCAACCCCCGAGACCGACAAATATTTTTGTTTTTGAAAATCCGGAATATTCCAACCCGATGCCTAACTGTACGTTGTCGGCCGTGGTCATTGCGTGTGTCAGCGTATACTCATCATTTGGAATTCCAACATAAGAATAATTGATACCGGTACTCAGCTCGAATGCATCTGACAATTTGTATGAAAGGCCCATCCCGATGTCATATGCATCATCCCACTTGTCCGTCACTGCCGTTCCGCCCATCATATCCACACCTTTTTGAAAATAATAATTAAAAACACCGTCAATCGTTATAGTATCGGACAATTGATATTTAACCCCTGCATTAAATACTGCCGGCAAATCTTCACTATATTCATCACCATCAACCATCACCCCTAAATTATCATCACCGCTCACAGAGGGCTTTGCATCAATATCCACTTCCATGTCATACCGAAATCCGAAATTTAATTTTTCACTAAACTTCCAATCAAGACCGAAACTGTGGCCTATGCCGCTCCCTTCAATCTCGTAGTCGACGATCGTATAACCGGCCCGTGTGCCTGTCGCAGCGATGATATAGTCGGCTTTCCCGTTTACATTTTCAAAATGAGTCACCCGGCGCAAACCATACCCAACAGCAATCGTGTCATTAAACCGGTATGCACCTCCCAGAGTGAATGCATATATCCCGCCTTCAAGGGATATATCCTGATTTTCAGCGGTTACTGCTGTCCCTGCCCCTGCAGAGTAGATCCGGGCGATGGCATCGAACGCCGGAAATCGATCAAGCTCACCGGATGCAATACCACCCGGCAAAGAAAAGGTAAAAAAGCCCGCCCATTTATCGTTTTTATAGGTTGCGGCGGCATACGGCGGGATTGATGTGGCCTTTAAGGTATATTCTTTTCCAGATGATCTGTTTTTGAGGGTGGTCTGTTCTTGAATATACAAACCTGACAAATGAAAATGCCAACCATCTTCCATCATTGCTGATCCGGCCAAATTGTGAAGGGGTGTATCTGCATCCTCAATCTCAGCATATCTGGCGCTGCCCTGCCCCCAGGCCTGGAAGCTTTGAGTGGAGCGATTTTTTATGCCGTTTGCGAAAACAGCGTTGAAGTGACTCAAAGCCAAAATTGAGATCGTCACAATAATTATTGCTGCAACTTTCATTAAAGTTCTCCTTTAAACTGATAATTTTTCAAGCAAATACCGGTGCTGTGGCCAAACGAGATTTCAAGAAAGCCTTGAAAATCAAAAAAACTCAACTTATTACGTGCTCAGCAGCCTTGTGGGATTCTCAATGGTCAGGTTTTGAATATCTTTGTCGGGAATACCTAATCTACTCAACGTCGGAATTACGTAATCGGTCAACCGGCAATACCCTTCGCCGCCATAATTCCGAAGCAAGATCTTAATGAAACAATCCGTTCCCAGAACAATCTGCCGGCTGTAACCGGCCTTGATCAGAGCAACCAGGCCGGCCATCTGCTGCCAATCTGTAGGACTGATCCAGCCAACCGCCTCCCCATCCCAGAAATGCCCGAATAAGTCGACGGCGATATTAAGCCCCTGGTCCAGCAGGTTTTTAGCATGGTCGATATTGAGTTTCCAGGATTCCGGTTCCAGGATCGCCTTGTCAGGATTGTTGTCAACGAAATATTTGCTGCAGTGCCCCATCACGATTCTGGAAAAATCACCGCCTTCATTTTTAATGGCATCGGCAATGATCTGTCCCTGGTTTTTCGACAGGAACATCCCCTGGTGAACCGTGACCATCATACCGGTTTCCAGTGAGACTCGGACCGCAGCTTTAATGGCATTGAGTTCCTGGGGCTGGTTGTCCACATCTGCAGCAACCTTGATATGGCCAGGATAAACATCGGTTCCTTCGATTCCGTTCTCTGCTTCGTCCAGCATGTATGCCGTCAATTCCTGTACATCCATCTCTTTGAACTTGTCGGGCCAGTTGTCGAAGGCATAAATACCGGTCGGTGCGATGATATGAACCCCGCTGTTTTTAGAAATCTGCCTAAGTCCGTTGACGTCGGAGCGAATTCCCGGTGTACTCATTTCAACAATGGCGTTGCCACCGGATTTCTTAAAAAAAGAGACCTCCTCGGACATGACCGCCACATCGTCCATTCTCAAGACATCCTTGGACAGGATAAAGGCATGTTTCAGCAACCCCACGTTTTTAAGACTTACTAACTCCTCTTCTCCCACGGGGGCATCCGGAGGGATGAAGGGCGCATACCGGTCTCTGGTGAACGCCGAGTTGCAGAGAACATGCTCATGCATTGAGGTGAACCCGAGATCCTCGGGTCTAATGGGTCCGCATACGGTCATGATTTTTTTACTCATCTTGCCTCCTTTTCCCAATCACTTCCCTTTTCAGGGAATATGTTTTCATTTTCAGAAAAAGTTCTCTCTTTCATAAAAGCTCCTGTTTGGGATTTATAAAACTTAAGTTTCTACAATAAATATCGCTTTCCATGATCGTGTTAAGAACTTATTAGCACTTATTATACCAATACATAAAAATCTTTAAATACAGATAGTTAGGACTATACAATAATTTTTAGAGTATTTTTTGTTGAATACCGTAATAAAATTATGGTATTCAACGAATAGGCTGTTTTTCGTGTTATTCCGTAAAAATATGCGGCGACATAGATATTTATCTGTAAAACAAATGAATGATCCATCAAGCGATAAAGGAGTCTGTGGTGGGGAAAATTTCCGATGATCAATTCTATCAAAAAGCGATCGACAGTATTTGCGGAAGCCTCGATATGGATAAAGCGCTCCACCGTTGCCTTCTTTTTCTCCGCAACTATATGCCGGCGGATCAGGTGAGTCTTCACTACCATGATGTGGCGTTGGGAACCATTGAGGATTTTGCCATTGCCAGCTTGGACGAGGCCAGGTTACTGAACAGAACGACTGTTATGCCAAAGGCGTTCAGGCAACTTTTCTCGGACCTGCTGGAATGGGTAAATGCGATGAAAGATGGCTTTATGTTTGCCATTCGGTTTGATGATACCAGGGCTGGGATTTTCGGGGTTGATATCAGTTCCTTTAGTCAGGGAATTGCCGATAAAGAAGATTCGGGTGCGATTATCGATCTGATTATAGACGGTGAGGTGTTGGGGTTTTTACTGGTACTCAATAAATCCGGCAAAAAAATCACCGACGAACATCTCAGCATTTTGAGCACATTGAGTGAACTATTTGCCAGCACTTTCAGCAACGATTTACGATACCGGGAGAGGTCCAGGGAAAAAATCCGACCAAACCGATTAGAAAGTCCGGCAATTGATATGGATTTTGAGGCAATTGGCATCATTGGCGCTGATAGCGGATTAAAGCAAACCATGGAAAAAGCAGCAATGGTGGCACCGTTATCATCAACTGTACTGCTGTCGGGGGAAACGGGTACCGGCAAGGAGATAATCGCTAATGCGATCATGGCCATGTCCAAAAGGGGGAAAGCCCCATTTGTCAAAGTCAACTGTGCCGCAGTCCCTCATTCGTTGATGGAAGCAGCGCTTTTTGGCCATGAAAAGGGCGCATTTACCGGTGCGATAGCCATGAAAAAGGGGTTTTTCGAACGCGCCCAGGGGGGGACGATCTTTTTGGATGAAATCGGAGAACTAACGCCTAATACACAGACCCGGTTACTCAGGGTGCTGCAGGAAAAAGAGATTGAACGGGTGGGCGGGAGCAGCACTATTCCGCTGGACATCAGAGTTATTGCTGCAACACACCGTAACCTTGAACGTATGGTAAAGGCCGGAAGGTTTCGACAGGACCTGTTTTTCCGTATTAATGTGTTCCCGATTGATATCCCTCCATTGCGGCACAGAAAAAACGACATCATTCTTCTTGTCAAGCATTTCATCAATAAGAAATCCATTGAAATGAAACTCGAATCCATTCCTGGGCTTGTTCCGGGCACTGTTGAACCACTGATGGAGTATGACTGGCCCGGTAATGTCCGCGAATTGGAGAACCTGATCGAACGGTCACTGATCCTGACCCGGGGAGAACCATTATCATTTAAAGAATTAGAGATAAACAATGCCATCCAAAAGCAGGGTCAAAATACCCATCATCGTGAAGATTTAGACGTGTATGATCTATCCGAGGTGATCGCTATCCATATTAGAAAAGTACTAAAAAATGCAATGGACGAATATCGGGCGAACACGGTGCCGCCCGCATGCTCAATATCAATCCGTCAACGTTACGTACCCGGATGACAAAGCTGGGCATCCCCTTCGGTAAAAAATTCGAATAAATTAAAGGTATGAAGGCCGAAATTTGAATATCAAGCCAAGGTTAACCACTGATCATTTGTTTAAAAATTTTAGACTATGCCAGTCAAAAAACAACAAAGATATATTTGCATAATCTGTCCTGAACGAAATTTGACTTGACAGTAGCCACAATTCCCTGAGCTGATTTTTCGTTTTTCCCCTCTGCCGTATAGTCGACGGTAGCATGGGAAGTCGGATCTGCCAAGGACAAGCCCTGCGGGTGCTCACTTTGTTCGCATCCTTGACAGATCCAGCACCCCATGTTATGCAAAAGTTTAGAGTTCCTGACATCAAGCAACAAGATGCCCGATTTTGTTGCTTGATGTTTTCTAGGATATTACGCAACATAATTTGGAGAAAATATGCTGCAATACGTCACACCCCATGTCCCCATAGCAGCCGGCCCAATCAATGAGAAATCTGTCATGGATAAAAAAACGGGGGCATTTGTTTCTGTTCCTCAAGTGGGCCGGTCTGTACCTGTGAAACAGATGACAAACCGGCGCTAATGCTGACCCAGGAAATGCTTATCTCTCAACTTCCGGGACAATGAAAATATCATTCGAATTTTTTAATGCGGTTATGATTACAGCCCTGCAATGTTTCGGTTTGTTAGAAAATTGAGGAAGAGTGATCTTCTCTCTTTCAAAAATATCACCGGCCGGATCGATCAAATTCATGATATCATGCTGCAGTTGCGGGTCTTGCCATTCAGCAAAAAAAACTGAATCCGGCCAGAAACGTATCAAGGGTCTTCTGAAACCAGGCCTGATTTACTGCCTGTTAGGATCGTCCGGTGTCGGTAAGGCCACGCTGCCGAACCACCTCACCAGTGAATCCCTACTCTTTAAAACAGTAATGATGTACAGGGAAAAGCAGAAAACAGGTGGACAATGACAAATAGCAGGCGATTCCGGCGCAACGTTGAAATTGCAGCGGAACCGGTGGAACTACACAAGATACTGAAGTTTGAAAACCTGGCGGCCAGCGGCGGGGAGGCCAAGTTCCGGATCCAGGACGGCCAGGTGAAGGTGAACGGGCAGACTGAGACCCGGAAACGAAGAAAAATCCGGCACGGGGATGTGATTGAAACCCCGGAGGCGGTACTCACAATTGTCAAAGTAGACCATTTAAACCCAGATCATTAGAATATGGAGAGTGATCAGATATGTTTTTAGTGACCGCAAAACAGATGCAGGAGATGGACCGGTATACCATCGAAGAATACGGCATTCCCGGGCGGGTGCTCATGGAGAATGCCGGACGGGGAGCTGTGGATTTTCTCATGGAACAGTTTCAGCCCACCCAAACCACCCGGGTGGCAGTGGTGGCGGGCCGGGGCAACAACGGCGGAGACGGCTGGGTCATGGCCCGGTATCTGATGGAAAAACAGATCCCGGTGACCGTATATCTGCTGTCCGAGCGGAACCGGGTCACCGGGGATGCCCGGGCCAATATGGAATTGGTGGAAACCCTGCTTCACCATTATCCAGACTGCACGATACAACAGATCACCGATGCCAAAGGCCTAGACAAGGCCAGAACCGGCCTGGTCCATCATGACCTGTTTGTGGACGCCGCATTCGGCACCGGACTGAATTCCGATGTCCGGGGGTTTTTCAAAGAGGTGATCACCTGCATCAACCAGACCGGAAAACCGGTGTTTGCCGTGGATATCCCGTCCGGTTTGAATGCGGATACCGGGGCGGTGTGCGGGGTATGTATCAAGGCCTGTGCCACGGCCACGTTCGCATTTGCAAAAATCGGCCATATCCTGTATCCGGGCAATGAATACACGGGCCGGCTCCGGGTAGTGGATATCGGTATTCCTGATTTCACCGCCCAAAACCAGGGCATTAGGTTCAAGGTCCTGGAAAAAACCGCCATACGGAAACTGTTGACTCCCCGGCCTTTCAACAGCCACAAAGGGACTTTCGGCCATCTGCTGATTTTGTCCGGATCACCGGGAAAAACCGGTGCCGCAGCCCTGTGCGCCAATGCAGCCAAACGGATCGGCACCGGCCTGGTGACCCTGGGGGTGCCGGAACAGATCAATCCTGTGGTGGAGCCCATGGTGGTGGAGCCCATGACCGTACCGCTGCCCCAAACGACATCCGGAACCCTGTCCGCAGGCGGTCTGGACGATATCCTGGCCCTGGCCGAGACCCGGCAGGCGCTGGCACTGGGGCCGGGCCTGGGCACGGATCCGGACACCCGAAAACTGGTCACCGCTCTGGTGAAGCAGTGCCCCGTTCCCCTGATCTTGGACGCGGATGCCGTCAACTGCATGGCTGAAAATCCGGACGGTCTCCTGTCCCGGACATCCCCGGCGGTGTTGACGCCCCATCCCGGAGAGATGGCCCGGCTGGCCGGCATTTCCACATCCGAGGTCCAGGCGGACCGGACCGGCACAGCTCGGCGGTTTGCGCGGAAATTCAATGTGATCCTGGTGCTCAAAGGAGCCCAAACCCTGATCGCCCAGCCGGACGGCCGCCTCTTTCTGTGTCTGGCCGGGAACCCGGGCATGGCCACAGGCGGCATGGGGGATGTGCTCACCGGCATGATCGCAGGCCTGGCCGCCCAGGGCATGACCCTTGAAAATGCGGCCATGGCCGGCGTGTTCATCCACGGCATGTGCGGGGATCTCCTGGCGGACAGAGTCGGCGGTTTCGGATTTCTGGCCAGCGACATGATTCAGGCCGTTCCGGAAGTGATTCACAGGCACCTGATATGACACACCGAATCATCACCCACACTGACCAGGAGACCCGGGACCTGGGATTCCGCCTGGGACGAGCCGTGACCGGGCCTTTTTCCATTGCCCTGACCGGAGATCTGGGATGCGGCAAGACCACGCTTGTCAAAGGCCTGGCCCGGGGCCTGGGGGTGGACCGGCGATATCCCGTCACCAGCCCGAGCTTCACCCTGATCAACGAGTATCCGGCGGCCGGTCGGCTTCGGCTGTGTCATCTGGATCTGTACCGGCTGGCATCGGTGGAAGAACTGGCCCATATCGGGTTTGACGATATAGCCGGCACCGATGCCGTCATTGTGGTAGAATGGCCGGCCCTGCTCAAGGAAGACCGATTTGCCTTTAACCTGGAGCTGATGTTTGAATTTAATCCGGCGTATCACCGGGTCATCACTTTTTTTGCCTATGGACAGACCGGCACAAACATGCTAAGCACCATATTTTCATAAATTGAACAACCCATTTTCAGGAGTTTTTCAATGGCACTCAGAGTACAAAAATACGGAGGCACCTCCGTGGCGGATATTCAGCGGATATCCCGGGTGGCAGACCGGGTGATCAAGACCCATGAGGCCGGAGACCAAATGGTGGTGGTGCTCTCGGCCATGGCCGGCGTGACAGACAATCTGATTTCTCTGGCCGGTCAGGCATCGGACAAGCCGGATAAAAGGGAACTGGACGTGCTACTGGCCACCGGTGAACAGACCACCGCCGCATTAATGGCCATGATCCTCAAATCCAGGGGATACAAAGCCAAGTCGTTTCTGGGATTCCAGGCCGGCATTCACACGGACCAAACCCCTGGCAAGGCCCGGATTCTGGATATCGACGCCCAGAAAGTCAAACAGGCCCTGGATCAGGGACATATCTGCGTGGTGGCCGGATTCCAGGGGGCGGATGACAACGGCGACATCACCACCCTGGGACGGGGCGGATCCGACACCTCCGCCGTGGCCATTGCCGCATCTTTAAAAGCGGATGTATGTGAAATCTTTACAGACGTGGACGGGGTGTATACCACCGATCCCCGGATCTGCGCCCGGGCAAAGAAGATCGACCGGATTTCCTATGAAGAAATGTTGGAAATGGCGGTTCTGGGCGCCAAGGTGCTCCAGATAAGGTCCGTGGACTTTGCCAAGAAATACAATATTCCTTTGCACGTCAGATCATCTTTCAATGAGGAGGAAGGAACCATGGTCGTCAATGAAAGCGCGGATATGGAAAGCGCAGTGGTATCAGGCATCACCTGTGACATGAACGAAACCCGGATCACGCTGAAACGGGTTCCGGACCAGCCCGGTATTTCCGCAAAATTTTCGGCCCCCTGGCCGATGCGGAGATCATGGTGGACATGATCATCCAGAACACCCGCACCGGCGGAGAAACCGACCTGACTTTCACGGTGACCAAGGATGATTTTGACCGGTCCCTGGAGATTTCAGAGGCCGTGGCCAAAGAAGTGGGGGCCGAAGAAGTGCTCACGGCCAAGGACATCGCCAAGGTGTCGGTGATCGGGCTGGGCATGAAAAGCCATTCCGGTGTGGCCGCCACCATGTTCAAAGCCCTGGCCGAGGAAAACATCAATATCCGGCTGATCTCCACATCGGAAATCCGGATTTCCTGCGTCATTCTGGCCAAATACGCGGAGCTGGCCGTCCGGGCCCTGCACACCGCCTTCGGACTGGACAAAGAAGACTAGACCGGCGATTCGCTTTTCAAGGCTGAATCGATTTCATCGATCACTTTCCGAGCCGCCTCAGCCGGGTCATCCGCATCCCGGATGGGACGGCCGATCACCAGCAGGTCACTGCCTTGAACAATGGCCTGTGCCGGGGTGGTGATCCGTTTCTGGTCATCCCCCGGGGTCAGGCTCCAGTCCGGCCGGATCCCGGGCGTAACCGCCAGAAAATCCTGTCCGAACCGGGCTTTGATGCCTGCCGCCTCCTGTCCGGAGCACACCACGCCGGCACATCCGGCATCCTTTGCCATCTTTGCCCGGAGCATCACCAGTTCCGCAGGATCCGCTGAAAATCTGTCTGAAAATCCGCCTTTGGCAAGCGTTTCCCCGTCATTGTCCGTCAAAAGCGTCACCCCCAGCACCCCCACCTGTCTTTGTCCACCTTGAACCGCCATCTCCAGCATTCTTTTCGATGAACAGGCGTGCACCGTGACCAAGTCCACCCCCAGGTCCGCCACCCGGGACATGGCCCTGAACACCGTAGCACTGATGTCATGCAGCTTGAGATCCAGAAAAATCCCTGCCCCGCTCAGATCCCGGACCATTTTCACCACCGCCGGCCCCTGAAGAATGAACAGCTCCAGTCCCACCTTGAACATTCCCACATGCGCCCCCAATTGCCTGACTAAAGACTGGGCTTCCGCCATTGACGGCACATCCAGCGGAAACACGATATAATCCCTGCCTGCCTTTTCCATATTTATCCCTCTCCCTACCGGTCATGCCCTGTCCTATTTACTTTCCAGACCAATAACCTCAAATATTAGGCGGAAACGACATCCCCTGTCAAGCTCCTCCCCTGCCAGCGGCACCCTCCCACCGGCCGTCTATTGCTCAGCGGAGCCCCCGGCGGGGTGTATTGCTGACGGGCTGCCGGGGCCATCCCGGGGATTCCAGGCCGGCGGTAAGACACCCTGCCGGGGGGCAGTACCCCACCCGGAACGCTTTCCTCCTGCCATCCCCGTTTACACGGATTCGCCTCCGTGCGCCTTTAATGTCACCCAACTTAGCCTTACGGCTCTGAATTTCTGAAACGAACGGATTGAAAAATAAAATTAATTTACCGTGGAGTTTTAAGCGAAACGGTTCATTTTCCCGCCACAACATGCTACATATAATTCTATAAGTGACTCACCTGATTCACCGTCCGGTTTGGTGCCGGATAGCGGCCCGGAGAGTGCGTTTTTTTGAAAAATAGGAGAACCATGGAACCCCGAAAATATACGCTGACCATGCTGGTAGAAAACGAACCCGGAGTCACGGCCCGCATCACGGGCCTGTTCGCCGGAAGAGGCTACAATATCGAAACCATCTGCGGCGCCCCCACCGCCAACCCGAAAATGTCCCGCATCACCATCACCACCTGGGCCAGCCCCCAGCTGCTGGCCCAGTGCATGAAACAGATCCAGCGGCTGGTCAATGTGATCAAGCTGCGGGACATGACCGGAGAAGAAGCGGTCAAGCGGGAAATGGCCCTGGTCTGCGTCAAGGCGCCTCCGGCAGACCGGAAACAGGTCGAACAGATCATCTCCGATTTTCAGGGCCGGCTCCTGGACAAAGGACAGGCCCATCTCATCTTCGAGGTAACCGGTGATGAAATGACCGTGGATGTGATGCTGGAACAGCTGGCCCCATTCGGAATCAAAAAACTGGCCCGGTCCGGGGTCCTGGCCCTGTACCGGGAACCCTGATTCATCACGCAAATATCCATGTTTTCCATTTAACTGTTGAAATATGGGAATCATCAGTGGTATTACATCCGAAATCATGAAATATTACAAACAGATACCCAGGAACCGTCATGCCTCCTGCTGACACACATCAACGGCTCAGACACCTTCCAGGGGTGGACCACCTGCTGGACGGCACCCGTGAGGACGACCGGTTTGCAGCCGTTCCCAGACAAGTGATCACCCGGGCCGCCCGGACCGTGCTGGACCATCTGCGGCAACAGATTCTGGACGGCCGGACCCCTGATTTTGACGACGCAGCGATTCTGTCGGACATGGCATACCACTGCCGGGAGATCCTGGCACTCAACCTGGTGCCTCTGATCAATGCCACCGGCGTGGTGCTCCATACCAATCTGGGACGGGCCCTGCTGTGCAAAGACGCCCTGGAAAACATCCGGACCATTGCCGGGGCCTATTCCAACCTGGAACTGAACATTTCCACCGGCAAACGGGGACTGCGCTACACGGCTGTGGAATCCCTGATCTGTGAACTGACCGGGGCCGAGGCGGCCATGGCCGTAAACAACAATGCCGGGGCCGTGCTCCTGGCGTTGAACACCCTGGCACAAGGCACCGACGTGGTGGTGTCCAGGGGCGAGCTGGTGGAAATCGGCGGATCCTTCCGGGTGCCGGACGTGATGACCAAAAGCGGGTGCCGCCTCAAGGAAGTGGGCACCACCAACCGGACCCATCTGAAAGACTATGCCGGGGCTGTCACAGAATCCACCGGCATGCTGCTCAAAGTGCATGCCTCCAACTACCGCATCCAGGGATTCACCGCCAGTGTCGGGCTCAAGGATCTGGTGACCCTGGGCAAATCCCACGGGATTCCGGTGATGGAAGATCTGGGATCCGGGACTCTGGTGGATTTCTCAGCCTACGGCCTTCCATCGGAACCGCCGGTGGCCCGGTCCGTGGCTGCCGGTGCGGACATCGTGACCTTCAGCGGGGACAAACTGCTGGGCGGCCCCCAGGCCGGCATCATTGTCGGAACCAAACGGGCGGTGGATTCGATCAGGGCCAATCCGTTGACCCGGGCGATTCGCATCGACAAACTGACCCTGGCGGCCCTGGAAGCCACGTTGCGCCTGTACCGGGATGAGCCGACCGCTGTCAGGGAAATTCCGACTCTGCGGATGCTGACCATGGACTACGACCACATCTGCCGGAAGGCGGATGCGCTGTACACGCAGGTGAAAAACGTCTGCGGCCCCAACGACAAGGTGGCCTGTGCAGACATGAACTCCCGTCCCGGCGGCGGATCCTTCCCAGACCTGGAACTGCCCACCCGGTGCGTCACCCTGATACCTGCAAATCTGTCCGTGGCCACGCTGGAGCGCCGCATGCGCCTGTCTTCTCCGGCCATTATCGCCAGAATCGAAAACAACCGGTACATCATGGATCCCCGGACCCTTCTGCCCGGGCATGAACCGCTTATCGCCTCAACCCTTCATACCATACTGAGACCATCATGACACCCAGATTCGCCTCCAGGGAATTTCATTTTCTCAAACCGGAATCCGAAGCCTCTCCGCCCATCCAGGCCCCGGATACCTATTTTTCAGATCTGGTGCACCAAAAAACCGCAGCGTTCACCGGATTTGAACAGCGCCTATTATCGACGGACATCCCCAATAACAAGTTTGTCTGTGCCGTGATTCAGGTGGCGGAAACCGCATCTGAAAACACACGGGAAACCGCCAGAGAAATTTTCGAATCCTGGCTCCGCTCCATGTCGGACAACCGGAGAGGCATCTGGGAATCCCTGGATGACCGGACATTCGTCCTGGTCTTTTGGGATTACAAGACCCAAAAAAAAGCCATGGATCTCCTGGAATCCCTGAAAACCAACATCACCCAGGCCCTGAAAACCGATCTGCTGGCAGGCCTGTGCTGGTTCCCGTTTCAGGACTGTTCCCGGTCCGAGGTGTTTGCCAATGCCCTGAAAGCCATTGATCATGCTGCGTTTTTCGGATTCGGCCACACTCAGCATTTTGACGGGATTTCCCTGAACATCAGCGGGGACCGGCTGTACCAGCTGGAACAGTATGAAGCCGCCATTCGGGAATATGAAAAAGGCCTGGTCCTGGCTCCCAAGGACATCAATCTCATGAACAGCTTAGGCGTCTGCTACGGGGTCACCGGAGACGTGGAAAAGGCAAAGGCCTGCTTTGAATCGGCCCTGAAAATCAGCCCCAAGGAGATTATGGTGCTCTACAACCTGGGATTGACCAGCCAGGTACTGGAAGACACGGACAAGGCTGTGCTTTACCTGCGCAAGGCCCACGGCATTGACGGCCGCATATTCGAGGTGGAACTGCTGCTGGGGCATCTGCTGTTCCAAAAAAGAAACCGGACGCGGCCCTGCCCCACCTGGAAACCGCGGCCCGGGAAAACCCCAGATCCAGCATGGCGTTCCGGATCATGGGGGAAATATTTCTCGAACAGGATGCCCCGGACCAGGCGGGAACCGCTTTCAATTCAGCGGTCAAACTCAACCCCCTGGACCCTGCCGCTCTGTCCGGTTATGCATTGGCCATGACCATGAAACACCGCAATTTGAAAATCGCGTTGACCTTTGCTGAAAAAAGCGTAGCCCTGGCGCCGGAAAACAAGGTGTTTCAGGAACGGATGAAGCTTGTGCAGCGGGCCCTGGATGGAAATGACGTTGATGCCCCGTCCCAGAAACTGGCCTGAGAAAGGGAAAACAAACCCATGACAAAAAAAAAGACCTTTCTTCTCTGATTCAAACCGCTGTCGAAGACAGTATTCAAGTAAAACAGTCCTTTTTTGACACGCACGGGACTGCGGTGGAATCCTGTGCCCGGAAAATGGCGGACACCCTGGCATCGGGCGGCAAAATCCTGCTGTTCGGCAACGGCGGCAGCGCAGCCGACTGTCAGCACATTGCCGCTGAATTCGTCAACCGGTTTGCGATGGAACGGCCTCCCCTGGCCGCCATCGCCCTGACCTGCGACACATCAGTTCTCACCAGCATCGGCAACGACTATTCCTTTGACGAAATCTTTTCCAAGCAGATTCAGGCCCTGGGCCGGCCCGGGGATCTGTGCATTGCCATCTCCACTTCGGGCCACTCTCCCAATGTGATCCGGGCCGCTGAACAGGCAAAACAAGCAGACTTATTCCTGGTGGGATTTTCCGGCGCCGGCGGGAAGCTCAGGGAACTCAGCGATATTGCTTTTTGTGTCCACTCCCCGGTGACGGCCCGAATCCAGGAAACCCATATTCTACTGGCCCATATCCTGTGTGACCTCACCGAAAGGATCCTGTTCGCATGACACGGCAAGACACGCATCTGGATTGTTCAGGGTTGAAAACCTATTCCATTTTTGACCGCAACAGCCTGGTGTCTCACAAGGAATTTGCCCGGCCCTGGGAACGGGGCAAAGACTTCAGTTCCTTTCTGGACACCCTGCCGTCCATCCTGGCCGGCAACGACATCCGAACCGTGATCCAAGCGGTGGCAACGGCAGCACAAAACCGGTGTCCTGTGTGTTTCGCCATGGGCGGGCATGTGATCAAAACCGGTATGGCCCCTGTCATAATCGATCTCATGGAAAAACAGGTCATCACCTTGGTGGCCATGAACGGGGCCGGCATCATCCATGATCTGGAAGTGGCCCTGGCAGGGAAGACCTCCGAAGACGTGGCCGGCAGCCTGGAAAACGGCCGTTTCGGCATGGCCCGGGAAACTGCGGACTGCCTCAACCAGGCCATCGGCCAGGCGGAAAAAGATGGTACCGGCCTGGGCCGGGCCGTGGGGCAGTTCATTCTGGATCAGAACCTGCCGTATCAACACCTGAGCTTTTTGGCTGCCGGGACCCGGCTCGGTCTCCCGGTTACCGTGCATGTGGCCTTGGGAACCGATATCCTGCACATGCATCCGCAATTTGACGCGGCTGCATGCGGCCGGGCATCCATGCACGATTTTCACACCCTTGCCGCACAGGTCGCCCGCCTGCAAAACGGGGTGTTCATTAATGCGGGATCTGCGGTGATCCTGCCGGAAGTGTTTCTCAAAGCACTGACCCTGGCCCGGAACCTTGGCCATCCGGTGGACCGCATCACCACCGTGAACCTGGATTTCATCCGCCATTACCGCCCCATGACCAACGTGGTCAACCGGCCCACCCAGGGAAAAGGGCGGGGGATCAGCCTGGTGGGACACCATGAACTGCTGATCCCCCTGATTGCCGCAGGGGTCATCGAGTCTCTGGCATCTGAAATCCCCGGCATCTAATGGTTTTATTCCCTCTTCCCTTGAAAAACCGGTGATAACGCCTTATATTGTGTTTTTAAAATAACGATTATCAATGAGGTGTATCCATGCCGATATATGAATATCAATGCAATGCCTGCCGGAAAGAATTTGAAGCCCTGGTGCTGGGCAAAGACTCGCCCGCCTGCCCGGCGTGCTGCAGCCATGACCTGTCCCGGCTGATGTCCAAATGCGGATTTGTGTCAAAATCCACCGGCCCCGGCGGAGAATCCCAAGTGACCACGTCATCCTCATCTTCTGCCTGCGGCAGCTGTACCGCCGGCAGCTGCGCCAGCTGCGGCATGGGATGACCCATGCCTGAAACAATCCGAATCGGCACCCGGGGCAGCCAGCTGGCCCTGTGGCAGGCCCGTCATGTCAAAAACCTGATTTCAGAAGCATTTCCTGACATTCACGTATCCATCACCGTGATCAAGACCACGGGAGACCGGATCACGGACCGGCCCCTGGCCCAGGTGGGCGGCAAAGGCCTGTTTGTCAAGGAAATCGAAACCGCCCTGATCAACCAGGACGTCGACCTGGCGGTCCACAGCATGAAGGACATGCCCGGCGAACTACCTTCGGGACTGACCATCGGAGCGGTCCCCTGCCGGGAAAATCCGTTTGACGTCCTGATCTCCCGAAAAGCAGATGCTGACCGACTATCCGCTGGGAACCGTCGTGGGCACGTCCAGCCTGCGCCGGGCCTCCCAACTCAAATTTCTTCGGCCCGACCTGGAGATCCGTTCCATCCGGGGAAATCTGGATACCCGGATACGCAAGCTGATGGCCGGGGACTTTGATGCCATCGTGCTGGCGGCTGCCGGTCTGATGCGCCTGGGCCAGGCAGACCGGATTACTGAATTTTTAGATGAGACCCTCATGATTCCGGCTGTGGGACAGGGAGCCCTGTGCATTGAAACCCGGCTGAATGATGCGAAAACCGCCCGGATCATGCAGAAACTGGACCATGCGCCCACCCGGACATGTGTTCAGGGAGAACGCGCTTTTTTGAAACAGATTGAGGGGTCCTGCCATATCCCGGTGGCGTGTTATGGACAAATGGTTGCGGATCAGGTTCAGCTTACGGCAGTGGTGTCCTCGGAAGACGGCCGGGAACGGATACTGGAACAAATTAATTCCCCTGTCATCGATGTTGTCGCCCGGGGACGGGAACTGGCACAGACCATGCTGGAAAAAGGCGGCAGACAGATTCTGGAGGCCATAGAAATCCATGACAAACCATCCCGGTAAGATTCAAGCCGGTAAAGTATATTTGATCGGAGCCGGTCCCGGAGATCCGGGCCTTCTCACACTCAAGGCAAAATCCTGTATCGAGCAGGCGGATGTAGTGGTGTACGACTACCTGGCATCCCCTTCGTTTCTGGCCTACGCCCGTAAAGATGCCCACTGCATCTACGTGGGGAAAAAGGGCGGGGACCATACCCTGACCCAGGAAAAAATCAATCTTCTGCTGGTGGAAAAAGCAAAACAGGGCCTAAACGTGGCACGGCTGAAGGGAGGAGACCCTTTTGTTTTCGGCCGGGGGGCGGAAGAAGCCCAGGAGCTGCTGGCGGCCGGCGTTGCCTATGAAGTCATCCCGGGAGTGACCTCTGCCATTTCCGCACCCGCCTATGCCGGAATTCCGGTTACCCACAGAGACCACACCTCGTTTGTCTCATTTATCACCGGCCATGAAGACCCCACCCGGGAAAATTCCCGGATGCAGTGGGACCTGTTTGCAAAATCCGATGCCACCCTGGTGTTTCTCATGGGGGTGAAGAACCTGACAAACATCGTCACCCAGTTGATGGATCACGGAAAACCCGCGGATACCCCCATCGCACTGGTCCGGTGGGGCACCACCCCGAAGCAGCAGACCGTCACCGGGACTCTGGAAACCATTTTGGACATTGTTCAGAAGGCCCGATTGAAATCTCCGGCCATTATCGTGGTCGGATCTGTGGTCACCCTGCGGGAGGAACTGGCCTGGTTTGACAAAACCCCTTTGTTCGGGAAAAACATCGTCATCACCCGGGCCCGGGCCCAGGCATCGGGTCTGCTGGCCGACCTGACCCGGCTGGGGGCACACTGCATTGAAATTCCCACCATCCGGATCGAGGCGCCTGCCGACAATACCCCGGTCATTGATGCGATCCACCGAATCAGGCAATATGACTGGCTGGTATTCACTTCGGTCAACGGGGTAAAATTCTTTTTTGACACCCTGTTTGGCCTGGGCAAAGATGTCCGGATCCTGGGACATCTGAAATTCGCCTGCATTGGTCCTGTGACCAAGCAGCGGCTGGGGGAATACGGGATTGTCAGCGATATCCTTCCGGATACATTCCGGGCCGAATCCGTGGTCAAGGCATTCTCGCCGGCAGATATCCAGGGAAAGTCGGTGCTTCTGCCCCGGGCCAGAAAAGCGAGAACCATTCTTCCTGAAGAACTTGCCCGGATGGGCGCACAAGTGGATGAGGTCCCTGTCTATGAGACTGTCCTGGAAGAGGAGGCCGGTGCTGAACTCATCAGTTTGCTGGAAAAGGATCAGATCGATGCCGTGACCTTTACCAGTTCCTCCACGGTGTCCAACTTCATGACCCTTCTGCCTTCAGACAAGACGTCCCGGTTACTGGAAAACGTCACCATCGCCAGTATCGGCCCCATTACGTCGGATACGGCCCGCTCATTCGGTCTTGAACCGGCGGTCGAAGCGGATCCCTTCACGATTGACGGGCTGGTGGACGCGCTGCTGACGCACTATGCCAAGGGAGATCTGTCATGAATGCAGGAAAACGCTCTATCAATTATCTGCGGATTTCAGTCACGGACCGGTGCAATTTCAGATGCCGGTACTGTGTCCCGGCCGCGCCGTTCTCCGTGATTCCCCACGAACAGATCGCCCGGTACGAAGAAATTCTGAAAATCACCCGCCTGGCCTGTGACATGGGGATCACCAAAGTGCGGATTACCGGCGGAGAACCGTTTGTAAGGAAAAACATCCTCTCTTTTCTCGAAAGACTGTGTGCGATTGAAGCCCTGAAAGATATTTCCATCACCACCAATGGATCGCTTTTGACCCGGGAGAAAATCCGGGCAATCATGGACATGGGCATTCACCGGCTAAATTTCAGCCTGGACACTCTGGATCCGGCTCGTTTCAAAGCCATTACCCGCCGGGACCGGTTCGACCAGGTATGGGAATCCATCATGACCGCCCATCAACTGGGTATGTCACCCATCAAAATCAATACCGTGGTAATGCGGGACATCAATGAGGATGAAGTGGAGGCCATTGCCGGTCTAACCCGTGATTTCCCCTTTCATGTCCGGTTTATCGAGTACATGCCCATGGGAGAATCCCATCTGGAAAAACAACAGCAGGTGTTGACGGCAGAGATCCGGGAGCGGATCGAATCAAAACTGGGGCCGTTGAATGAGATTCCGCACCATGCCAATGACGGGCCATCCAAAAATTACCAGCTGTCCGGGGCATCCGGTGTGATCGGGTTCATTACTCCCATCTCTTCTCATTTCTGCAGCGAATGCAACCGACTGAGGCTGACATCCCGTGGATATCTGAGGCCCTGTCTACTCAATGACTATGAAACAGATATCCTGACACCGTTGAGAAAGGGTGCGGATGATGCCCGATTAAAAGAGATCATTCAAACCTCTCTCAAACACAAGCCGTTGTTTCATTCCTTAGGCAAACCCAGTAACAAAGATATCCCCGTCAGCCATATGACCTCCATCGGAGGATAAAAAAAATCTTGGAAACTTTGAAAAAAGAACTCCCCTGAAAATCACATTTTCAGGGGAGTTTTAAATAGGCCCGGCCGGTGTCCGGCCGGAAATCCAATGGAGGCGTTTCAGACTAGTCCATAATCAATTCAATCTGTACCATGGGCGCTACATCTCCTTTACGGGGACCCAGCTTGGTAATTCTGGTATAACCGCCCTGCCGAGAGGCAAATTTTTCCGACATTTCATCGAAAAGTCTGTGAACAACATCTTTTTCCCGGATTACTGCCAGGGCCTGACGTCTGGCATGAAGATCACCCCGTTTGGCCAGTGTGACCATATTATCGGCAATGATCCGCAACCCCTTGGCTTTGGCTTCGGTGGTTTTGATGCTGCTGTGCTTGAACAGGGACGTCACCATGTTTCTAAACATCGCCTTCCGATGACTTGAGGTTCTGTTCAGTTTTAAAACGGATTTTCTATGTTTCATGGCGATTATTCTCCTTGCTGATTATTCTCTTCTTCCGGTGGGGGTTCGAATCCTTCAAGGTCCATCCCCAGGGAAAGATCCATGGAAGCCAGAACTTCTTTGATTTCATTCAATGATTTTCGACCGAAGTTCTTGGTTTTGAGCATTTCATTATCGGTTTTCTGAACCAGTTGGTAAATGGTATGAATTTTGGCATTTTTAAGGCAGTTGGAACTTCGGACAGATAATTCGAGCTCATCCACGGAACGATAAATGTTTTCATTAAACTTGCTGTCGTTCTCTTCCCCTCTGTCTTCGGAAAAATCCGGTTCCTTTTCCTCGTCGAAATTGATGAAGGAATTCATCTGTTCCTTGAGAATTTTGGCGGCATAGGCCACGGCATTTTCCGGCAGCACGCTTCCGTCGGTCCAGACTTCCAGCGTCAGTTTATCATAATCCGTCTTTTGTCCGATACGGGAGGTACCAACCACATATTTTACGCGTTTGATGGGAGAAAACACTGCGTCGATGGGAATGGTGCCGATGGGCGCATCTTCATCCTTGTTGGCGGATGCCAGCGCATATCCTTTTCCGGTTTTGACCACCATGGTCATATTCAGCACCCCGTTCTTGGAAAGGGTGGCGATATGCTGTTCCGGATTCAATATTTCAACTTTACCGTCCGGACTGACGACATCCGCACCCGTCACTTTGGTTTCTCCCTTGGCGCTGAGTGTCAGGATTCTGTCTTCCACATCGTATGCCTTAAGTTTGAGTTCCTTGAGGTTCAGAATAATTTCAGACACATCCTCCCGGACATCGGAAATCACGCTGTATTCATGCAGGGCATCATCAAATTTGACCGATACGATGGCCGCACCGTAAATTGATGAAAGAATAATCCGCCGCAGAGAGTTTCCGATGGTGATGCCATATCCCCTTTCCAGGGGCTCACACACAAATTTCCCATAGGTGGAGGTTGTGGTGACATCAAGCTTTTCCGGCTTGATCATCTCTCGCCAGTTGACATATGCTATTTTTTCAGATGACATTTAAATCTCCTGAATCTTTATTGGAGCCATCATAATTTCTGGATGGGTCCTATTTTGAATACAGCTCGACTATCAACTGTTCCTGTATCGGCAATGTGATGTCTTCTCTGGCCGGAATATTGACCACCTCACCTTGAAATTTTTCCTTGTCGATTTCAAGCCACTGAGGAATTCCCCGTCTGACAATGGCATCCAGAGAATCAGTTATGGCCTGAATCTTTTTACTTTTTTCACGCAGTGCGATGATATCCCCTTTTTTTACCTGATAAGACGGAATATCCACTTTTTTCCCGTTCACGGTGAAATGGCCGTGCTGAACCAGATGTCGTCCCTGGTTTCTGGAGTTAACAAACCCCATTCTGAAAACCGTATTATCCAGCCGGGTTTCCAGCAGACTCAGCAGATTGGTACCTGTGATGCCCTTCTGTCTGTCCGCGCGTTTGAAGGTAATCCGGAACTGCTTCTCAGACAGGCCGTAGATTCTGCGAACCTTTTGTTTTTCCCGCAGCTGAAGGCCGTAATCAGACACTTTGGGGCGTTTTTGCCCATGTTCTCCCGGGGGATATCCCCGCCGGTCAAAACTGCATTTGTCAGAAAAGCACCGGTCGCCTTTCAAAAAAAGCTTGATATTTTCGCGTCTGCACTGACGGCAGACTGATCCTGTATAACGTGACAACGTTTTCCTCCTTTATCAATCCAATGTGGACCTATACTCTTCTACGTTTGGGCGGACGGCATCCATTGTGAGGTACCGGAGTGACGTCCTTGATCATGGAAATATTAAAACCCAGGGCATGCAGAGCCCGCAGAGCGGATTCCCGGCCCGGACCGGGGCCTTTGACGAAAACGCCGATATTCTTCATCCCATGTTCCATGGCTTTGGTGCCGGCGTCTTCAGCCACCAGCTTGGCGGCAAACGGCGTGCTTTTTCTGGAACCCTTGAATCCCTGCATCCCCGCACTGGCCCAGGAGATGGTATTTCCGTTTTCATCGGCAATGGTGACAATGGTATTGTTGAACGTGGATTGAATATGTACGATCCCGGTGGAAATGTTCTTTTTTACCCGTTTTTTGCTAATGGTCTTTTTAGACTTTTTTGCCATAGTATTTTAAACCTTAATTGAGTGAATTAATGCTATTTCTTCTTTTTAATTGCGGCTCTTTTCGGGCCCTTCCGGGTTCTGGCATTGGTGGATGTACGTTGACCATGACAGGGAAGGCCTTTTCTATGGCGCAGTCCACGGTAACAACCCAAATCCATCAGCCGTTTGATATTCATGGAAACTTCTGTTCTGAGTTCCCCTTCGACCTTGAAGTCCGAGTCAATGGACTTGCGAATATCGTTGACCTGCTCTTCAGTGAGACTGCCTGCCTTGACCGTCGGATCGATGCCGGTTTTGTCAAGAATCTGTCTGGATCTGCTGGGACCGATACCATAAATATAGGTCAGCGCAATCCACGCGTGCTTGTCTTTTGGTAAGTCTACTCCTGCAATACGTGCCAAATTTCCTTCCCCCTATCCCTGCCGCTGTTTATGGCGTTTGTTAATACAAATAACCCTGATGACACCACGTCTTTTAATGATTTTACAGTCTCTGCATATTTTTTTCACAGATGCTCTCACTTTCATCTATCTACTCCTAATCTGGTTGTTCCGTTTATTTGTAGCGGTATGTAATTCTTCCCCGGCTCAAATCATAGGGTGAAATTTCAACGGTGACCCTGTCTCCGGGCAGAATTTTGATAAAATGCATTCGCATTTTTCCCGAAATATGCGCCAAAAGGACATGTTTGTTTTCAAGTTCCACTTTGAACATGGCATTTGGCAGAGTTTCAAGTACTTTCCCGTCAACCTTGATGGGTTCTTCTTTTGCCATAATCTTATATTCATCTCCTTTTGATATGCAAGGTTAAGATCTGCCCTTGATCCGCCTGGCACCGGACCTTCCAAGAAAACCGTCATAATTGCCTGTGATCAAATGGGATTCGATCTGTGATATCGTGTCGATGGAAACCCCGACCACAATCAGCAAGGCGGTACCGCCAAAATAAAAAGGCACATTGAACTTGTCCATGAGCATGGTGGGAAGCACGCATACGGCAGATACGTATATGGCGCCCGCCAGCGTGATCCGCGTCAACACCTTGTCAATATATTCGGATGTCCGTTTTCCCGGCCGGATCCCTGGTATATATCCCCCGTTCTTTTTCATATTGTCCGCCACATCATCCGGGTTGAACTGTACGGCCGTATAAAAAAAACAGAAAAAGATGATAAATCCCACATACAATACGTAATACCAGATGGTCCCCGGGCTGAACATGGCCGCAATGGTCTGCAGGATGGGCATGTTGGCAAACTGGGCAATGGTGGTGGGAAACATGATGATGGACGAGGCAAAAATCGGCGGAATAACACCGGCAGTGTTGATTTTCAGCGGCAGATGCGAAGTCTGCCCGCCATACATTTTGCGGCCCACCACCCGTTTGGCATAATGCACCGGAATCCGGCGCTGGGCCTGTTCCATGAAAATGATGCAGGCCACCACCGTGACCATGATCACCAGCAGGATAATAATAAAGAAAATGCCCATTTCACCGGTACTCATCAGCCGGACCGTATTGCCGACAGCAGACGGCATGGCTGCAACAATACCGGCAAAAATAATCAGGGAAATCCCGTTTCCAATGCCTCTTTCGGTAATCTGTTCCCCCAGCCACATGATAAACGCCGTGCCTGCGGTCAATGTAATGATGGTGACCAGCCTAAACCCCCAGCCGGGATCCGGTACGATGGGAACACCGGCCGGTGACGTCATGGACTCCAGCCCCACACTGATGCCGAAACCCTGGATGATGCTCAAAACAACCGTTCCATAGCGAGTGTACTGAGTTTTTTTCTTACGGCCCGCATCCCCTTCTTTTTTTAGCTGCGCCAGGTGAGGCACCACCACCGTCATCAATTCCAGTATAATGGATGCACTGATATAGGGCATGATTCCCAGGGCAAAAATAGACAGGCGCTCCAGGGCACCGCCCGAAAACATGTTGAACATGGAAAACAGGGTCCCGGAGGCAGCTGCAAAAAATGAAGCCAGTGCAGCGCCGTCAATTCCTGGCGTCGGAACATGCACACCAATCCGATAGACAAACAGCAAAGCAAGGGTGATCAGAATCTTGCGTTTGAGTTCTGGCAGCTTCAACATATTCTGGTAGCTGTTTTGTATCATCTTGACAATGTCCTCACTTGACAGGGCTTATTCAACACTGCCACCGGCAGCTTCGATTTTTTCTCTGGCGGTTTTGGATACCAAAATATTTTTCAGCACCAGTTGCTTTGTCACATCTCCGGTACCCAGAATTTTGATGCCGTCCACACGGCCTTTGACCAGATCCGCCTGGTACAAGGCCTGAGGATCAATGGTAACTCCCTCGTCAAACCGTTCCAGATCCCTGACATTCAATACCGCCAGATTTTTTTGAAAATATTGGTAAAGCCCCGTTTGGGCAGGCGCCGGTAAATGGGCATCTGTCCGCCCTCGAAACCGGGCCTGACATTACCGCCGGAGCGGGCTTTCAACCCTTTATGACCCCGGGTGGATGTTTTTCCCATACCGGACCCGGGTCCTCTTCCCACACGTTTACTTTTTTTTCTGCTCCCCGGCGCTGGTGCCAGATCATGAAGCTGCATGCTATACCTCCTCTACTTTCAACAGATGGGACACTTTTTTAATCTGCCCCTGAATGACAGGATCATTCTTATGTTGCACGGTCTGGTGCATCCGTTTGATTCCCAGTGACCGGATGATCCGCGCATGTTTGGCAGGACGTCCGATCGTACTCCGAATCTGAGTGATTTTCAGTTGATTCGCCATTGCAATCCCCTTTGATGCTACATCAAGTCCAATTTAGATTTCTTCCGGTTTCAGGCCCCGCCGTTTGGCCACATCCTCTTTCAGGCAGAGAGACTGCAATCCGGCCATGGTTGCCCTGACAATGTTCTGAGTGTTATGGGTACCAATGCATTTGGTCAGGATGTCGGTCACGCCCGCCACCTCGAGGACCGCTCGGATGCCGCCGCCCGCAATCAGGCCGGTACCCGGAGAGGCGGGTTTGAGCAGCACCCGGCCGGCACCGGCCTTTCCCACCACTTCAAAAGGGACCGTTCCATTCAGCAGGGAGATCTTAACCATGTTCCGTTTGGCTTTTTCCATACCTTTTCGAATGGCCTCCGGAACCTCCGTGGCTTTTCCCAGGCCGTATCCCACACTGCCTTCACCGTCGCCCACCACCACCAGAGCACTAAAGCTGAAATTCCGGCCGCCTTTGACCACTTTGGCAACCCGGTTGATTTTGACGACTTTATCGATTAATCCATTGTCTTCCATTTGCTGTCTAGCCAAGGGTTCCTCCTTAATTAGAATTCCAGACCAGCTTCACGAGCCCCGTCTGATAGTGCTTTGATACGTCCATGATACAGAAATCCGTTCCGGTCCAGCACCACTTTGGTGATCCCTTTATCCAGGGCCTTCTTGCCCAGAACAATCCCCACCGCCTTGGCGATTTCCTGTTTTTTTCCTGTGACAGGCGCCTGCTTGTACGCTTTATCCAGGGTGGAAGCGGACACAAGGGTTTCCCCTCGGGTATCGTCGATAATCTGGGCATAAATGTGACTGGAACTCCTGAAAATACTGAGTCTGGGGCGGTCCTGAACGCCTAAAATGCGTTTTCTGATTCTTTTCTTCCGCTTGAGTCTTGCCGTAACTTTTGGTGATGTATTTCCCATGATATCTATTCCCAGGTTTTAGTTTTTACCCGCAGTCTTGCCTGCTTTTCTCACAATCCGTTCATCCCCGTACATGATCCCCTTCCCTTTATAGGGTTCAGGAGGTCTGATATCCCTGATATTGGCTGCAGTCTGCCCCAGCAGTTCCTTATCGATCGCGGTAAGGGTGATTTTTGTATTGTTTTCCACTGACGCACCGACCCCCTCCGGAAGCACGTATTCCACTGGATTGGAATATCCCACGTTGAGGACCAGATTGTTTCCTTTGGTTTCCGCCCGGTAACCAATACCCGCCAGTACCAGCTGCTTTTCATATCCGTTGCTGACGCCCGTCACCATATTTGCTATCAAAGACCGAAACAATCCCTGTAACGCGACTTTTTTCTTATCATCCAGATCGGTTTTGACTTGGACAACCGAATCGTTCTGCTCAATCGTAACCGCCGGGTGTACCTGACGTTCTAGACTGCCTTTAGGCCCCTTGACCTGAATCGTATCTCCATTCAGGGTGACCTGTACCTTGTCTGGAAGCTGAACCGGCTTTTTTCCTATACGTGACATATTTTTTGACTCCTGTCTTACCAAACATTACAAAGTACTTCACCGCCGACGTTCGCTTCCCTGGCCTGTTTGTCGGTCATCACCCCTTTTGATGTGGATATGATGGCAACACCCAGTCCGTTCAAAACCGGCTTAATCTCCTGTGCTTTACTGTAAACCCTGCAAGACGGCTTACTGACCCGCTCAATACCGTAAATGGTCGGCTTGCCTTCTTTGACATATTTCAAATAGACACGGATTTTTCCCTGCTTATCATCTTCAAGAAACTTGTAATTCTTGACGTACCCCTGCTCCTTCAGCACCCGCACCATTTCCAGTTTCACTTTTGATCCGGGGATATCCACTTTAGCAAACCCTGCTTTTCCACCGTTTCTGATGATGGTCAGCATGTCTGCAATGGGATCACTCACTGCCATGTTAAATCTCCTTGAAATTCCGCTGACGTCTGTGGCCAGCGAATTGTTTGAACCAATTTTCTGTTACCAGCTGGACTTGGTTACCCCGGGTAATTTCCCTTCGGAAGCAAGGGTTCTGAAGCAGATTCTGCAGATCCCAGCTTTACGAATGAATCCCCGCGGCCTGCCGCACAACGGACATCGGTTATACCCACGCACAGAAAATTTGGGTTTCCTTTTTGCCTTTGCAATTAACGCTTTCTTGGCCAAACGTTCCTCCTTACAGAAATCTAATTTTTAAAAGGCATTCCCAGATATCGCAGGAATTCTCTGCCTTCTTCATCTGTCTGGGCCGTGGTAACGACCGTGACATTCAAGCCCTTGATGCTGTCCGTTTTGTCATAATCGATTTCAGGGAAAATGATATGTTCCGTAATCCCCAGGCTGTAATTGCCCCGGCCATCAAATGCTTTGGCAGAAACACCTTTGAAATCCCGGACACGCGGCAGTGCGATATTGACCAGCCGTTCAAAAAAATCATACATTTTTTCCCGTCTAAGGGTCACTTTGCATCCAATAGGGAGATCCGCCCGGATCTTAAAATTGGCAATCGGTTTTTTGCCCGGGTCACTACCGGTTTCTGGCCCGCGATCAACGCCAGTTCCTGCGCGGCTGATTCGATGATCTTGGGATTTCTAACTGCTTCACCCAATCCCATGTTCAGCACGATTTTTTCTAATTTCGGTACTTGAAATCCATTCGTATAATTAAATTTTTCCTTTAATTTCGGAATGACTTCTGTATTGTACTTTTCCTTTAGCGTGGTCATTTGCTCTCTCCGGATCTGATCTTAAGCATCGATCTGCTCATTGCATTTTTTACAGACACGAACCCGTTTTCCATTTTCCAGCTTTCTGGTTCCAATCCGGGTCGGCTTCACGCAGGCATTACACATGAGCATAAGATTGGACACATGAATGGGCATGTTCTTTTCCACGATCCCGCCCTGTGGATTCGCCTGAGTCGGTTTCTGGTGGACCTTCACCACGTTGATATTTTCAACCACAACGCGGCCGGTCTTTTTGATAACTTTCAGTACCTTACCGATTTTATCCTTGTCTTTTCCGGTAAGCACTTTAACCTTGTCATCTTTCTTTATTCTGATTTTTGCGGTTTCCATTATTTTTGCTCCAATCTTCCGGCTAGTTACAAAACGTCAGGAGCCAGAGAAACAATTTTCATGAATCGCTTTGCCCTCAACTCTCTTGCCACCGGTCCGAATATGCGGGTTCCCACCGGTTCATTGTTTTTGGTCAAAACCACCGCAGAATTGTCGTCAAACCGGATTGCCGAACCATCCGGTCTGAATATTTCCTTTTTGGTCCTGACAATCACCGCCGGTACGATATCCCCTTTTTTGACCTTGGCATTGGGGATGGCTTCCTTGACAGAAACGATAATAATGTCACCAATGCTGGCATATCTTCTTTTGGACCCACCCAACACCTTGATGCAATACAATTCCTTGGCTCCGGAGTTGTCTGCAACCGTCAGTCTTGTTTCCGTTTGAATCATTTTTCAACTCCTTAGAATTAAACGGCTTTTTTAGTGATCTGGGTCACCCTGAACCGTTTCAGCTTACTTAGGGGGCGGGTTTCAATGATTTGCACTTCATCCCCGATTCGGCATTCATTTTTTTCATCATGGGCATGGTATTTTTTGTATTGTTTGATATATTTTTTATATACTTTATGCTGAATATACCGTTCCACCTGGACAATCACGGACTTGTCCATTTTATCTGAAATCACCAGCCCCTTGAGTTCTTTTTTCTTGCCTTTATGCATATTTTCCATTTTATTTCACTCTCAACCAATGTTCACATTCATCTGTCTGGATACCGTGTAGAGCCGGGCAATGTCTTTTCTAATCTCAGACAGTTTTGCCGTGTTTTCAAGCTGGCCGATGTCATTCTGGAAGCGAAGATTGAAAAGCTCTTTTTTCAACGCCACCAGCCTATCCTGCATCTGGGCTTCATCCATTTCCCTGATTTCACCGGTTTTCAACATGGTTAATTCCTTTCCACAAAACGGGTTTTCACGGAAAGTTTTCGGGCGGCTAGCCGCAACGCTTCCTTGGCCGTCTCCCGGGTAATACCTTCCATTTCGTACAGAATCTTTCCGGGCTTCACCCGGGCAACCCAGGCATCGGTTGCCCCCTTGCCTTTACCCATTCGAACTTCTGCCGGCTTTTTGGTCACCGGATGATCCGGAAAAACCGAATCCAGCTTTTACCGGCCCTTTTGGCATATCGGGTCAAGGCCACCCTGGCGGCCTCGATCTGCCTGGCATTTACGTAGCCACATTCAACCGCCTGAAGTCCGTAATCTCCAAAGCACAGCGTGTTCCCCCGGGTCGGGGTTCCCTTGGTTCTGCCTCGGAACTGTTTGCGGTATTTTACATTTTTTGGACTGAGCATTTGCTTGTTCTCCTAAATCACCTCAACTAATTTGTCGCCATCACCTGTTCACCCGGATTCACCACCTCCCCTTTGAAGATGAAGGTCTTGATACCGATGGTGCCGTATGTGGTTTTGGCCTCGATGAAGCCGTAGTCCACATCCGCGCGAAGGGTGTGAAGGGGAATCCTCCCCTCTTTGTACCATTCTGTCCTGGCCATTTCAGCGCCTCCCAGTCGACCGGAACAGATGATTTTGATACCTTTGGCACCAAAACGCATCGCAGAGGTGACGCTGCGCTTCATAGCCCGCCTGAAGGCAATCCGTCTTTCCAGTTGCTGAGCAATATTTTCAGCGACCAGCTGTGCGTCGGTTTCAGGTCTGCGCACTTCCTTGATGTCAATTAGCACCTCAGGCTTGAGAATTTTTTCAAGCTCCTTTTTGAGCAGGGCGATCTCAGATCCCTTTTTACCGATAATAATACCGGGTCTGGCCGCGTAAACTCTCAGCCGGATCTGTTTTGAAAACCGTTCGATTTCAATTTTGGAGATACCGGCATGGTACAATTTGCTTTTGAGAAATTTTCTGACTTTAAAATCTTCCTCGACAAATTCCGCATACTCTTTGTCTGCATACCATCTGGAATCCCAAGTCCTGATGATGCCTAATCTTAATCCGGTCGGATGTACTTTCTGGCCCAAGCTAACTTCCTCCTCTTAGTCGATCTGAGCGACTATTACAGTTAAATGACTGGTACGTTTCAGAATTTTGCTGGCTCTTCCCCTGGCTCTCGCCCGAAAGCGTTTCAAAGAGGGTCCCTGATCGACAATGACATTCTTGACAACCAGTTTATCCACGTCCAGCTCGTTGTTATGCGCAGCATTGGCCACAGCAGATTCCAGCGTCTTGTGTATAATACCAGCCGCTTTCAGGGGCATGAATTTCAATATGGTCAGCGCCTGTTCCGCACTCTTCCCCTTCACCTCGCTGATAGGCAGCCGAAGCTTAAACGGTGATATCCTCGCGAATTTTGTACTTGCTTTTACTTCCATGTCACACCTTATCCCTTTTCATCAAGCGGAGCCGTTAAAATTACCGTTTGGCCTTTTTATCTCCGGCATGACCCCAAAATGTTCTTGTGGGTGAGAATTCACCTAATTTGTGACCCACCATATTTTCAGATACAAAAACAGGAATGAATTTTTTTCCATTATGAACGGCAAATGTGATGCCGACCATCTCCGGTAAAATGGTCGACCGTCTTGACCATGTTTTAATCACTTTGTTGCTGTTGGCGTTTTTTGCGTCCAAAACTTTTTTCAAAAGCGACGGTGCAATATATGGTCCTTTTTTCAATGATCGTGGCATAATTTATCACCTATTATTTTCTCTTAGCCCTTCTTTTAACGATATACTGGTCCGTTCTCGCATTATTCCTGGTTCTCTTGCCTTTGGTGGGAACACCCCAGGGAGTACAAGGCTGACGACCACCGGATGACCGGCCCTCTCCACCGCCCATAGGGTGGTCCACCGGGTTCATGGCAACGCCGCGCACAGATGGACGCCGGCCCAGCCACCGGGCACGTCCGGCCTTGCCCAGGCTCACGTCGCCGTGTTTTTCATTCCCCACACGACCCACCGTGGCCTTGCATTTCACGTGTATCATGCGAACTTCACCGGAAGGCAGCAGCACCTGAGCGTAATCTCCTTCCTTTGCCATCAGTCGGGCGTATGCCCCGGCGCTCCTCACGATCTGGCCGCCCTTGTCCTGTTTCAGCTCTATGTTGTGGATCCGGGTACCGGTGGGTATTTTTTCCAGCGGCATGCAGTTCCCTGGTTTGATATCTGCTTCCGGGCCTGTTTCCAGAATATCTCCCACCTTCACTTCCAAAGGGGCCAGTATGTACCGTTTTTCTCCATCGGCATAAACCAGCAGTGCGATTCTGGCGCTGCGGTTGGGGTCATATTCTATGGCTGTCACTTTGGCGGGGATGCCGTCCTTGTCCCGCTTGAAATCTATCATTCGGTACTGCTTTTTCGCTCCGCCGCCCCGGTGCCTGGTTGTGACACGTCCGTTGTTGTTCCGCCCGGATTTCTTACTTATCTTTTTTGTAAGGCGTCTTTCAGGTTTCGATTTGGTAATCTCTTCAAAAGAAAGGAATTCCTGGGAACGTCTTCCGGGAGATGTCGGCTTCGCCTTTATAATCGTTGACATAAGTTTACCTCTTTAAACACCTTCAAAAAAATCGATTCGTTGTCCTGGCATCAGCGTCACAATCGCCTTTTTCCAATCCTTGCGCTTACCAGTAATCCGACCCCGCTGCTTGACTTTACCTTTGACCTGAACGGTTCGTACCTGCTTGACCCGGGTGTTGAAGTTTTTCTCAACCGCGTCTTTTATCTCCAGACGATTCGCCTTTCGATCCACTTTCAAGGTCACTTGATTGTTCAATTCTTTTTGAAGTGTCGTCTTTTCAGTCACCACGGGTCCTCTGATGATATCGTATTGTTTCATCTCAACTCAACCTCCCTTGGATATTCTGAATGCTGGATTCCACCAGCAGAAGATTTTTGTATTTCAAAATATCATACACGTTAAGGCCGGCTGTCTTGATCACTTTCACCTGAGGGATATTTCGAGACGACAATTCCAGATTGGTGTCATCTTGAGCATCCGATACTATCAGCAAATCGTTCAAATCCAGGGCATCTAGCACAGATTTCAGCTCCCGGGTCTTGACTTGATCCAGATTGAAGTGATCAATAACAAAAAGATTCTTATCTTCCCATTTACTGCTGAGTGCCATTTTGAGGGCGAGTTTTCTTACTTTTTTCGGCACTTTATACCCATAAGACCTGGGGGACGGTCCAAAAATAATCCCACCCCCTTTTCTCAGCGGCGACTTGATGCTGCCCGCCCGGGCATTTCCCGTTCCTTTCTGCCTGAAAAGCTTTCTGGTGCTTCCTTTGACCATGCCCCGTGTCTTGGACGCAGCTGTCCCTGCCCGCCTGGAAGCGAGCTGGGAACGCACTACATCATGAAGAACACTTGTCTTAACCGGTACGCTGAATATTTCATCAGGAAGCTGGGTTTCAGACACTTTCTCACCTGCACTGTTCAATACATCTACAGCTGCCATATTCTTCCTCTTAAATTTTGATCAGCTATGCATCACTGCGATTATTTTGCAATACCCATAGCCGCAAACATAAACCGGTTCAAAAAAACCGGTTATTCTATTGATTCCTATTTGTTGGTCTTATAAATCTTGAGAATTCCAGTTTTTGGCCCTGGAACCGCTCCCTTTAACAGCAAAAGATTGTCTTTGTGCTTAATATCCACGACAGTCAGATTTTTGACCGTTTCCTTGTCAACACCCATATGACCCGGCATCCGTTTACCGCGAATCACTTTGGCCGGCCATGCACTGTTACCAATGGAGCCGGGTTTCCGGTGATTCCTGTTGCCGTGGGTTTCGGGGCCCCGGCTGAATCCATGGCGTTTGATGGTTCCCTGGAAGCCCCGGCCTTTGGTGGTGCCTGATACCGTCACTTTCTCGCCAATGGAGAACATGTCCAGATTGACAGCTGTGCCCGGTTCAACCCCTTCGATTGATTCAGTGCGGAACTCTTTCAGGACGCGGTACCCTTTGTCGGTTGTCTTCTTCAAATGACCAGAAATGGGCTTGTTCAGTTTTTCAACTGAAGTTTCATCAAATCCAAGCTGAAGCGCTGTGTACCCGTCCTTTTCCGATGTTTTTACCTGTGTAACCACACAGGGCCCCACCTGTACGACGGTAACAGGAACAAGCCTTCCATCCGGTGCAAAGGCGCTGGTCATTCCGATTTTTTTCCAATTATTCCGTTCATTTCTGGTTCCTGTTAACGATCTATAACTTGATTTCCACATCAACACCCGGAGACAGATCCAGTTTCATCAAAGCGTCAACCGTCTGTTGCGTGGGTTCCAAAATATCCAGCATTCTTTTATGGGTTCGAATTTCAAACTGTTCCCGTGATTTTTTATTCACATGGGGTGAACGCAAAACCGTAAATTTATTGATCCGGGTGGGAAGAGGAACCGGCCCCACCACTCTGGCGCCGGTTTTCCTCGCCGTATCGACAATGTCCATAGAAGACTGGTCCAGCAGCTTATGGTCATAAGCTTTGAGCCGTATTCTGATTTTTGTTTTCAGCATGATCGCGTTATTTCACCCTTATTCAAAAATTTCAGCAATAACGCCGGCACCCACGGTCCGTCCGCCTTCCCGCACGGCAAACCGCAGTTCTTTTTCCATAG
>LQAE01000124.1_pt1 | contig 31213 bp, 25 predicted proteins | sample 1535771 | NCBI WGS metagenome assembly LQAE01 (sample SAMN04331582, study PRJNA305678) | bioreactor metagenome | isolation source: bioreactor_1 inoculated with Wadden Sea sediment 1st replicate of a... | place: Germany:Bremen
GTCTCTACTGTCACTTCTCTTTCTGACAATTCAACTGCAATTGGCTCTTGTTGTCCTTGTTCTTCACCAGAAACTTGAATGTCAGGCTGTACTGTAGTTGCCTTATCTTCAGTAGCGCCTTCACTAGACCTTGCTACTCTCTCAGGTTTTGCCTGATCTATCTGCTCATTTGTAGATTTTTGATCTACGTCTGGCTCTGTTGGTTCTTCTTGTCTTGTCTGCTCAGAATTTGTATCGTCTGACGTGTCTTCTTCAGTTGCAAGCTCTCCGGTTTGTCTTTTCTTCTCCTCGTCTACAAGCATATCTGGTGTCGCAGGTGTACTGTCAACACCTGTATACTGCTTTGCATCCGTAACACTTCCCTGTTGTTCTTCACCAGTTTCCTCTGGGGTATTACTTTTCACTTTATCATCATTGGATTTGTCGCTCATATGGCTCTATCCCTTCAACCTTGACTTCAGTAATCAATAATCTGATCCTTCTCTTGCATCCCAAATTTTGCTGAAGTAATACTGAATCAAATTTCTCTTTCCTGCAACAATATCAACGCTTGCATCCATGCCTCTAATAACAATGGTCTTATAATGATCTGTTTCATCTGCTGTCATAACTGGGAGAACACGCACCTCAAAAAATGTACGACCGTAGTTATCCTTCTGAGGAACTTTCACAACTCGTGACACTTTCCCATCAATTTTTTTCCGATCTGTAATGCCAGAAATACTTATAAATGCATCCATATCTTCTGAAATTGTACCTACATCATTTGAATAGACTTTTGCGCTTACATAGTATCCGTAAGAACTGCTATCTCTTACAATTTCACCTGTTATATTGACGGTATCGTTAATTATCATTTCATTCGCCCAAAACACAAATAGAAGAATGATAAAAAACACAACAAGAATCACATTGCGGTTAACCTTTGGTAATCCAGACTCCTCTAACAAAACCGATCTTGAGAGATATTGTAGATTTTTATTCATAGTATCACCCCTTTACAATGCGTCCTTGATTCAGTTTAATGACTTCATCACATATCCCTAGCAATTCGCTGTTTTTTGTTGATAAGACAATGCACGCTCCATCCATCTTTGCTTTTTCCTTTATAAGGTGTAGAACCTTTTGAATCTCATCAAGTCTCAAGTAGTTTTCTGGTTCATCAAGAATATAGAGATTCACTTCTCTACAGAGGGCTCGGGTTATGTTAAGAAGTTTCTTAAACGACATAGATGCTTTATAAATATCTTTGTCGGTCATAACAGAATCCAAGGTGTAATCTAGGGCTTTCATATACTCATCAAAACCTGTCTTCTCGGATATACTATTAATCGCCTCATCTGTTAATTGAGCATTGAAAACGGTAAAGTTCTCACGGATTGTACCAGAAAAAATCAAATCTCTTTCTGGTGCGTACCCAATTGATTTTCTAAGGGACAGAGGTTCAAGTTGCTTAATATTGTTTCCATCCACTAAAATTCTTCCAACCTGCGGCTTGTACATTCCTAATATTAGTTTCAATATTGTGGTTTTTCCAGCACCATCATGCCCAGTAATACCGAGAATTTTGGTTGGAGATGTTTCAAAGCTCACTTTCAACAGGGCAGGATTCGCATTTTTTGAATATCGAATAGATACGTCTTTAAACTTAATACTGCCTTTAATTTTCTTTGTAACAACCATATTAGATTTTAAATTCGTGTCTTGGGGAAGGTTCATAAATCTATTTATCTGTGCAACACTTTTCAAAAGCCCGCTGACCTGCACAGAAAGATTAAATGCACCACGAATTGAACTAAGCACCTTCCAGTACAATAGAATAACTCCAATAAGAATCCCCATGGTCATTTGTCCGTTCAAAATTCGAAGAACACCAAAATATACCACCCCAAGTACTGATGCATTCGTTAGAAAATATGAAATACTTTTAGTTACGTTCACATAGTCAGAAAGCTCATATCCACTGAGAATGCTAGAAGATGATAAACCCTTATACCTCTCAATCCATTCTGATTCAAGACCTGTTCCTTTTATCTCGTCTGTGTTTTTTAGAATCTCAATAAGGTTCTGTTGCTTTTTTCCTGACGATTCTGAACTCTTTTCCATTCTAATTCTATGAAACGGTCTCATAATCATGCCTAATATTACAACCACAACAAAAGTTATTATTGGAATAAATCCTATCCATCCAGCTAAAACAAATATCGCTATAACATATACCATTGAAAAAACAAGTTCTAAAAGATCAATAAATACATCACTTGTTATAAATCGTTTAAGATTCTCAAAATCCTTTATTCTATTAATTTGGGAATTTACAGACGCCGTTTCTGTGTACGACGGACTTAGGTATAATAATCGTGCGAATGTTTGAGTTGATATAATTACGCCCATCCTTGTGCTTATAAAATTTAAAAGTCTTGATCTGTAGTACCCAAGAAGGTAAGATGCGCCTAAGTACAAAATCGCGCCTGCATAAGTGGTTAGAAGTGCCTCCGTAGTCCCCTGTGATGCAATTTGATCATAAACCAACACAATGAGTACTGGAATTAAGAGATCCAAACAAGTAATTAGAAATGTTAACGCTACTACGGATTTTATAGAACTTGTGAACCTATAAATTAGTTTGTTAAACCAGTTCTTCTGTTGATGAACCAAAGTCCCTGCCAAATCGTCGGCGTATCTAAAAATATATAAATCTCCATCAACACGCTTTTGAGCTAGTGTATTATACGCACCCGTTTCCCCATCAAATACAAGAAAGTTTTCATTATCAATGTTTAAAATCAAAAAATATTTTTCGTTTTTTATTACTAATGCAGGCATAAGTTCTTTTGTAATATCTCTACCTTTCACACGGTAAACAACTTCATTTTTGAAATGCAGATTTGCCATAGTTTCTACTAGACCATCTCTTGTCATGGCGGTTTCAGGTTCAGTTAAAGCTTCAATAACACGATTCCTGTCACCTTGCCAATTTAGAGCATCTAGTAACGGTGTTAATATCTTTGCAGCTGGAGTTTTGTTTTGAATCATGTTGTCATCAGATTGAATAAGCATATCTGAAACTTTCATTAAACCTACCTCCCATCTTTAAAGACATTTTCATTGCGCAGTACAAACGTCCTAAAATCTGTTGTGTTTGTGTGCTCAATCCACCAGTCTAATATCATAGTCTTCAAGTTAGAAGACATGTCTAGAAGATCCTTCTCAAAATTTTCATTGAGACGCTTAAGTTTGCTTATTATCTGCTGGTGTTCTTTTTTATGACTGGCAAGGTCATGAACACCTATCTTTTCCATTATTACTTCCTCATGTGCAAAGTGTTTTGTTGCAATTTCAAGAGCATCTTCAAGGTATTTAAGTGTGATTTCCTTATGCGTAATTTCCTTATGTGTAATTTCTCTATCTGTCTTTTTCTCAGATTTATTAGACTTATGTTTTCGCATCTTAATAAAGTGTCTTAGTTCGTCAATTTTGTTGGTGTCATGACCTATTTTCCTAAGTCCAGACTTAAATGCTTTAATTTCATTATTCAAATTAATCATAATCTCCATTAGGGCTAAGTGTTCATTGTCTACTTCCTCATAACCAGTCCTTCTTAGTACAACCTCCACATCGTTCATTGATGAAGCATTTGCAATAACATCATATGCCCAATTTGAATATGCAAAATAGTTTTTATCCGTTTTGTTTATATGGTTGATCCACCAAGTTAGAATCCAGGTTTTAACTTCATGAACATCGCAAATATGAGCTAACGAATCCGATTTAAATGAACGCATTTTATTAATAAAATAATCATGGTCACCTAAGTGTTTGTCCATTTCTTCAATTTTGTACTTCAACATAAACTGATGTTCATATTCAAAATGAAACAGTGCATAGTCTATGAAGTCATCATAATACTCTGCAATTTCCTGATCACTTATTCTACCTGACAAAGCATTCATCATTACAATCGACTTGCTCGTCAAAATCATATGCTGTTCATCGATGTCGCCTACTCCTGTTAAATGAATTATTGGCTTTATTTCCTCGAGACTGGTCGCATTCATCAAGTTTCCACTCCAATTTTCAATGTCAAAAAAATTGAAATCAATTATATTTACATGCTTAATTAACCAGTCCATAACCTGCATTTTAAGCTTAACGCTCACTTTGACTTTCCCAGACTCAAAGTCTTCAATAGCCGCCTTGAGAATGGATAATATTCTGCCATGTTCTCTCTTATGGGCTTCAACCTCTGGAAGATCGTACTTGTCCATAAAGTTTTCTTCTCTGTGAAAATGTTCAACTGCATAGTCATAAAATCTTACGAGAACATCTTTTGTCTCATGAATCAGCTCCATGGTGAAATTCTTTTGAGCTTTTGAAATGACATGATTTAAGTCAAGAGCATATTCTATAAGAATTCGATGATCGTTATCGATAAAGTCTATATTCGTATATTTCAAAACATCCTTAACGTCTGCCCATGATCTCGATGTCTGCATAGACCAGGCAACCCATTTTTCCTCGTTCATAGCATTTCCCCTTCCATACAAACATTAAGAAGCAATATCACTCCATTTGTCCGATGCCATCTTAACAATGCTGTCATCTGTAGAAATTATAATAACAGTCATATTGTTTTTAAATCTACCTAAAAGCCATAGGAACATTTCAAAAGTTTCCTTATCCATACTCTCATCTATACGGTCTACAATCAGGATTCTTGGTCTTACAATCAAGGCTCTGGTTAAATTAAGCCGTTGTAAGAAGGCCGCTGACAATTGGTTCTTAGAATGTGCTTCAATTTGAGTTTCAAAACCTTCTGACATAGTACTAACAAGTACATCTAAACCTGTTAACGCTGCTGCTTCAAATGCTTGACTTGTTTTCTCAGGGTTAAAATACGTTATGTTGTCCATAACACTGCCCTTATACAGTCCAACATCATCGCAAAGGTACTCAATTTTTCCAGAAAGCGAGCTCAAATTCCATTTTGATATATTCAAGTTGTCTATTAGTACTTTCCCACTTCCTATTTTTTCTCTTCCTATAATTTTGAATATAACTTCCTTGTAAGATAAAAACTCACTCGGATCAATAGATATCATTTTCCCTGAAGGTATTTGGCATGTAAGGGTTTCTTCATTGTGTGTCTGTATGTTTTTATAAGCCAAGTCGATTATTTCTACTGTACCTGTTATTTCTTCAGGAAACTTAGGTGCAGCTTGGTCATATCTGCTCTCGCATTCAAACAATGTTTCCATTCTTTCCTTGAGAATTTGAATGTCTACCCTTTGTAAATACAAGTTCATAATACTCTTTACAGGCGCTATAACTCTGCCCCCAAGCATGACGCAAGCCGTGATTTCAGCAAATGTGATTTCACCTTGAGTGATAAGATAGCCACCATACAAGAGAAGGGAAAACAAATTAAGTTGAGAAAAATTTGATGAGATCAAAGAAGGTATGTTCTGGTATGTATTACATAAAAATTCTTTTTCACTTCCTGTTTTCACCGCTCGATTAAATTTGGCAATGTGGACTTCCTCAAGCCCTGCCGCCTTGACCAGATGTATTTTTTCTAAGGTTTCTGTTAGTTGAGACATAATCTTTGTTGAATTCTCAATCTGATCTTTTCTATGTTTAAAGTAAACACCAGAAATCAGTCGTATAGAAATTACATAGATAACAGAAAGAACAATAGGGACAATAGCTATAGATTGACCCAGTATATATATGAAATATAGGAAAACTGCGATAAAAGGGATATCTATGTACAACTGATACACTCGTGCTGAATAGAATGATGCAATCTGCTTCACTGAGTTTATTTTTTCAAGATCTGATAAATAGTCCTCTCTATACTTGGTATTTGAGAAAGACCCGAGCTTGGTTTGAATAAGATGATTTGTTAACTGATACTCATATTTAGAAGCGATCCATTTACTTGAAGAGTCTCTTGCTTTGCGTAGGAGTGTTTCGAGAAAAAGTGCAAGAAGGCACCCCAAAACAAGCAAACGAAGTTCATTATAAGACTTGTTTGCAAGAACACTACTATAGATTTTTTTCATAGTTAAAGGCAGTGCTAATCCAAGCACATTAATGGATAGATAAGCAAGAACCATAATTGGAATGAATTTATAAGGCAGTTTTTGAACAGACTTGTATCGATTGGATTTTTCACTCATATGTACACGCTCCCCACAAAGCATATTTTGTCTGGTTTATATATATCCATATTTACATAATAGAAAACAATTTCCATTGATCGAAATTGTTGAAATAACTTACTTATGTTAGATTCAAATCGAAAAATACCCCTGTGAAAAATCACAGGGGCATTCCCTATTACTCGCCAAGGAGAGGTTGCGAGTAATCAGATTAGGTAATACATGTATGCTTGAAGCGAAAAGATATATCATTTAAGACAATTCGTCTTAACTGAACTCGTTTAAAGTTGAATATTATCTAGATCATATTCGTTTTTAGATTTTGAACTTGTTTCATGACAATGGCTCTCACACATGTTCTTGTAGCCATACTCTGTTGGTGGAGACAGGTTCTCTTTAACAGTTCTCGGACTCACCCAACGAAGAAGGTTTAGCATACTGCCCGCTTTGTCATTAGTCCCCGAAGCTCTAGAACCACCAAATGGTTGTTGTCCAACAACTGCACCAGTAGGCTTGTCATTCACATAGAAATTACCAGCGGCATGAACAAGCTTTTCAGTCATATATACTATGTTTTCTCTATCTTGTGAGAAAATTGCACCTGTTAGAGCATACTCCGTGCTGTTATCACATAGGTCTAGTGTTTTGACAAAATCATTTGGTTCATATACGAAAACTGTTAAAACAGGTCCAAATATTTCTTCTGTCATCGTTTTAAAATCTGCTGTTTTAGCTTCAATTATAGTTGGTTCAATAAAGAAACCAACCGACTTATCACCTTTTCCACCTGTAATAACATCAGCGTCATCTGATTCATGTGCAAAGTCCACATAACTCATTATTTTATCAAAGGCTTTTTCGTCAATAACTGCACCAATAAAGTTTTCGAAATCGTCAATTTGTCCCATTTTGATTGACTTAACTTCTTCAAGAAGATAAGGCTTCAGGTCTTTCCATACAGATCTAGGAATGTACGCTCTAGATGCTGCTGAACACTTTTGTCCTTGGAACTCAAATGCCCCTCTAAGTAGTGCAGTGCTGAGTGCTGGAATATCTGCTGTTTCATCTGCAAATACGAAATCCTTACCACCTGTTTCACCAACAAGTCTAGGATACCCAACATATTTGCCAATGTTCTCACCAACGTTTTTCCACAAAGTATTGAATACCGCTGTAGACCCTGTAAAGTGAATACCCGCTAAGTTTCTGTCATTAAGGGCAACACTTCCAACAACACTTCCGTCACTTGGAACAAAATTAATAACACCATCTGGAACACCAGCTTCCATTAGGAGTTTCATCATAAAGTAGTTAGAAAATACTGCTGGCCCCGATGGTTTCCATACAACAACATTCCCCATCATGGCAGGGGCCGCTGCTAAATTGCCTGCAATAGATGTAAAGTTAAATGGAGATATTGCCAGTACAAACCCTTCAAGGCCTCTATACTCAACTCTATTCCACTCTGTTGCTGTTGAATTAGGTTGAATATCGTAAATTTGTTCCATATATTTCACATTGAAATTTAGGAAATCGATCATTTCACAAGCCGCATCTATTTCAGCTTGTTGAACTGTCTTACTTTGACCAAGCATAGTTGATGCATTTATTAATGATCTATACTTTCCTTGAAGTAACACAGCAGCCTTCTTAAAGATCGCTGCACGCTGCTCCCAAGGCATTTTAGACCAGACGTCTCTTGCTTGCATTGCTTCGTCTATAGCCATTTGAATATGTTCAGGCGTTGCCTTGTGATATTTTGCCAATACATGTTTATGGTCATGTGGCATAACACAGGTTCCGAAGTTTCCAGTCTTGATTTCTTTACCGCCAATAATTAATGGGATTTCAATTGTGTCTCTTGAAAGGTCATAGAGTTTATTTTTCAACTCTGTTCTCTCACATGAGAATGGTTCATAGCCCTTCACCGGTTCACACACCGGGTTTTTATCTTTGTAATTGTAGTTCATATTACCCTCCACGTTTTACCTGCTAATTTATTTGTTCCTAATTCTGTCTATTAAGAAAGAGCACTTTGCTCTGTTCTTTCGATAATTTCGTCTTGAAGCTCTTTGTTCAAATTATTAAAGTAATCGCTGTATCCCGCTACTCGGACTATTAGATTTTGATATTTGTCTGGATTCGCTTGTGCGTCTCGAAGCTTCTTAGCATCAAAAACATTAAACTGTATGTGGTGTCCATCCATTTCAAAATATGCACGAACAAGCCCTTTAAGTTGGTTAAGACCCTTTTCGCCTTTTAATAGCTCTGGCGATAGTCTCTGATTCAATAGAGTCCCACCCGTTCTTATATGGTCCATCTTCCCTGCTGATTTTATAACTGCAGTAGGGCCAAATTTATCTGCACCTTGTACTGGAGAAATACCTTCTGATAATGGCATACCAGCATGCCTGCCATCTGCAGTTGCCCCAATCACCGAACCAAAATATACATGTGATGTTGTCGGAAGCATTTGAATATGATACCTTCCACCAGAGACTGTAGGTCTACCATCTACATGGTTATAGAACATTTCAAACACATCCTGCATGATTGAATCTGCGTACTCATCGTCATTTCCGTATTTCGGAGACTTTCGACTTAGTAGCATTTGCTCTTTTTTGAACCCATCAAAGTTTTTTGTCAACATGTTAACCAAGTCACGCATAGTCATTCTTTCATTGTCATAGACATGATGTTTAATTGCCGAAAGGGTATCGGTTATTGTTCCAATGCCAACACCTTGAATGTATCTTGTGTTGTATCTTGCCCCGCCGTTGTTATAGTCTTTCCCGTCTTTTATGCAGTCGTCAATAACAATGGACATGAACGGTGCTGGAATCTTTTCTGATATGATTTTTTCAATTATCATATTGCCACGCATTTTTGTGTTAATTACATACTCTAGCTGGTTGTTAAGTGCATTCATTAAGCTGTCAAAACTTTGAAGTGTTTCTAGCCCACCAGTTGGACGACCTATCTGAAAACCAGTGTTGGGATCGACACCATTATGTAGCGTCAGTTCAAGAATTTTGGTCAGGTTTAGGTATCCAGTAAGAATAAAAGCTTCTTTTCCAAAACAACCTGACTCTACACAGCCGCTCGTTCCTCCGACGTAAGCATCTTCGTCCGATTTCCCACCACGCTTGAGTTCTTTAACAACAGCGTCTGCATTAAAAACAGATGGGAAACCCATGCCTTCTCTAATTACTTTTCCAGCTTCAATTAAGAATTTATCTGGATTCACCTTACTCACTTGAATATTATTGCTTGGCTGTAGAATCCTTAAGTCCTCTATAACTTCCAGTAGTAAATAGGACATATCATTCACTGCATCAGTCCCATCGGGCTTTATACCACCTATATTAATGTTGCAAAAGTCTGTATAAGTGCCACTTTCCTTGAGGGTAATGCCCACCTTTGGAGGGGATGGCTGGTTGTTGAACTTTATAAAGAAGCATTCGAGTAGTTCTTTAGCTTCTTCACGGTTCATACTCCCATTTGCAGTTTCCTTTTCATAAAATGGTTGCAGGTGTTGATCAAGTTTTCCTGGACAAAAAGCATCCCACGTGTTCAACTCAATAATGACACCCAAATGTACAAACCAATACATTTGAAGTGCTTCTTGGTATGTTTCTGGTGCAAACTCTGGAACTCGGCTGCACACCTTATGAATTTTATAAAGTTCAGCTGCACGAACAGCATCATCCTCTTTTTCGGACATTTCAAGGGCTAGGTCTGCATATCGTTTCCCGAAGGATATCATTGCGTCACAGCAAATTTCCATTGCCTTTAGTTGTTCCTGTTTGCTATAGGCTTCTAAGTCATTGTAGTAATCTATTTCACCCAGTTGTTTTTGGATATCATTCTTAAAATCAGTAAATCCTTTGAAGTAAATCTTTTCATCGGCAACCGTGTGTCCCGGTGCTCTTTGTTCCATAAATTCAGTGTAAACCCCTGCTTCATACAAGGCTTTCCACTCATCAGTCATTTGCGCCCAAAAGTGATCTCTAATTGATTTTCCATCCCAAAATGGAATAATCTCGTCTTTTTGAATCCTCTTACTTTTTTCACTCACTTTGAAACTAATCTTTTTTCGCTCATCCATCACTTTAAGGTCGTCAAGTGTATGGCAGCATAGTTCAGGGTATGTCGGTGTTACACAAGGCGCCGTCCCACGTTCACCTACTATTAATTCCCCGTCACCTATATATATTTCTTTGTTCTCAAGAATGTTTTTTAAAGCCAATGCTCTAAGCACAGGTGTAGATACCTTACCTTCATACTTTGTGTAGGTTTCTGTAACGAGTCTTGCGCGTTCCAGTGTTATGCTTGGTACCGCATTCAAACTTTGTTTACGCAGTTCCCTGACTCTAGCGTTCATTCCGTATTCGCGCATGGTCACCCTCCTATCTGGACATTTAGTCCATAATTTTTCAAAATACTTTCTGCCCTGTCAATTTCATCTTGCGATGGTGATTTCATACCAATTAATTCATATGTTTGATCTAGTTGTGTGTACTTACCAGAGGCTATTCTGTGATATGGCAACACACAAACTTTTTCCACTCTAAGGTCTGAAAGACTGTACGCAATTTCGTGCATATCTGTTTCCTCAGCATTAAATGACGGAATGAGTGGTATTCTTGCCCATACTCGGCAACCGTGTCTTGTTAACTTTTTCAAATTTCTAAGAATCAGTGCATTGTTAACACCTGTGTACTTTAAATGCTTCTTTTGGTCGATGTGCTTTACGTCAAATAGAAACAAATCCACATATGTGATAAGGTTCTTTAACGTACTAAATTCACTATATCCAGATGTATCTAAAGTGACATGGTACTTCTCATGTTTTAGCGCCTTAACAAGCTCAAGTGTAAAATTCGATTGATGGAGGGGCTCTCCGCCAGATACGGTAATACCACCGCCAGACGATTTGTAAAACTCGTCATCTTTTCTAATTTCAATCAATATTTCTTCAACTGTCATAGGCCTGCCTAAAAGATCGATTGCACCTGCAGGACATACCTTAGCGCATGTCCCACAGCTTATGCATCGATTTCGTTCTATGTGGATTAAGCCTGTTGGCGTTCCACTAATATCTTCTTCTTTTGAGAGTGCTGCGTTGGGGCAATTCGATATACAGTCATAACACCCTATACATTTGCTTGAACTATACATAAGCACAGATTTGTTGGTTTGACTTTCTGGGTTATGACACCATTTGCATGATAGCGGGCATCCCTTCAGAAAAACCGTAGTGCGTATACCTGGGCCGTCATGTATTGAAAAGCGCTGAATGTTATAGATATGACCTGTCATGTTTATTCCCCTAAACTTTTTCTAATCTAATTTCGTCCTAGTTCTCTGCTATAAATACACCTTTGAAATCTTGATATGTGAATGGATTTGAGAAGTTGTTCTTTACATAATCTCTTTCATAAATCGATTGTTCTCTAAAGTAAAGTGGTGCAACAACTGCATCTCCAACAAGGATTTTCTCAGCTTTGACAAATAGATCCGTCTTTTTCTTTGCGTCACTTTCTTGAACAGTTTGGTCAACAAATGCGTTGAACTCATCAGCACGCTCACCACTCCAACCAAGTTTGACACCATTGTAGTAACCACTTTCAGTGTGGAAAATGTCGATTAAGTTTGTTGGGTCATCTACATCTGCAGTCCAACCCCCAACAGCAATTTCATACGTGTTTGCATCTACGTTGTCCCACATTACGTTCCAAGGTACCATTTCTATGTTGTACGTAATGCCTAGAGTATCCTCGTAGTTTTGCTGGATCCATTCTGCAGATTTTTTAATCCACTCACCAGTACCTCGAGTCATCATTGTGATTTCCATTTCTGCTGGGTCACCGCTGAAGCCTTCTTCCTTAAGACCTTCTATTAGTAGTGCTTTAGGATCTGTAAACTGCTTTTTGAGTGATTTGATAACTTCATTTTCACCATTTGTTGCCTCAACATATAGTTCCTCACCTGAATGAACCACTGGTGGTACAACACTGTTTGCTTCAAATCCGAAGTTGTCCATAATTTCAACAATGTAACGTTCTCTATCAAATGCAAGACTAAGGGCTTGTCTTACTTTTGTGTTCTTTAGATACTTGTTGTTTTGGTTGTACATAAAGAATTCAACGCTAGCACCTGCTTGTACGACGTAGTTGAATCCACCCTCTGAATCAAGCATGTCTCTCCACTGTGGTTCTGCAACACCTGCTTCATCAAGTTCTCCTGTAAGAAGTGCTTGTGCCCTCGCATTTTCCTCAGCTACAATTTTTCTTACAATTTTCGTTAAGTAAACTGAATCTTTGTCCCAGTAATACTCGTTAGGTACATATACTGCTTGAAGACCTGGTTCCCAGCTTTCAAGTACGTATGGACCATTCCCAAGAACCTTGTCAACCGAAGAACCATAGGCGTCGCCATGCTGTTCTACAAAGGCTTGCTGAACAGGCTTATATGTTGGAAAAGCTGCTATTTGCATAAAATAGCCACATGGTCTAGTCAGTTTAATTTCTAGGGTATGTTCATCAAGAGCTACAACCCCAATGTCTTCACGTGCACCTTCACCGTTAAAGTACTCTGCACCACCTGCAACGAGTCCATCAACAAACCACTCATAATCTGAGGCAACTTCTGGATCGAAAATACGTTGCCAAGTATAAACAAAGTCATGTGCGTTTAGTTCAGATCCATCAGACCATTTAGCATTGTCTCTAAGTTTAAAAGTATAAGTTAATCCATCTTCAGACTTAGTCCATTCTGTTGCCATTCCAGGTTCATATGCAGATGAGCCATCTTCTTTTACTACATACCGAACAAGATTCTCATACACTGGTGCCTGGCCTCTCCAATCTGGAATACCGCCAGTTCTGTGTGGATCAAAAGAAGTAATAGTACTCCTGCGTCCATATGTATAAACTTGTTCATCTGCCATCGTAACTGTTTCAGCATCGGCCGCACCAGCTACATTTATAGTGCTAGATTCTACTTTTTCTGTTGTTTCTGGTTCAGTTTGTGCTGGTTGGTCAGTAGACTGCGCCCCTCCAGTACAAGCCGATAGTGCTAGCATCGTGGCTAAAGCCAGACACAAGAACTTTCCTGTCTTAAATCTCTTCATTGTAAATCCCCCTTGTTATTCATTAAGTGGCATGCCACATAGTGACCTTTTTCAGCTTCAATCAATACTGGAACATCTGTAAAACATTCATCTAGTGCGTAAGCACATCTCGACGAAAATCTACACCCTAGCTTTGGATCTATTGGACTTGGCACTTCACCTTCTAGCTCAATGCGTTCTTTCTTCCTACCAGCTTCTGGATCTGGTTCGGGAATCGCAGAAAGAAGGGCTTGGGTGTATGGATGAAGTGGTTTTTCATACAATTTGTCGCTGTCAGTCAGTTCCATCATATGACCAAGATACATAACCCCGATTCGGTCCGATATATGCTTAACCATGGACAAGTCATGGGCAATAAACAAGTATGTTAGTTTTAGTTCTCTTTGAAGCTTTATTAGTAAATTGACAACTTGAGCTTGAATAGACACATCCAGAGCCGAAATTGGTTCATCACAAACGATAAACTCAGGTTCAATAGCCAGCGCTCTTGCAATACCAATTCTTTGACGCTGTCCACCAGAAAACTCATGTGGGAATCTTGAAGCATGTTCGTCGTTAAGACCAACTAAGTTCAGTAACTCATAAATTCTATTTTGTTTTTCTAAACCTGAATAAAGATTATGAATATCAATACCTTCACCAATTATGTCCCCAACTGTCATACGAGGATTAAGTGAAGCGTATGGATCTTGAAGTATAATTTGTGCTTTTCTTGTGAAGTCTTTTCTTTCTTCTTTATCGAGGGTATGTACTGAAATACCATCGTAAAGCACCTCACCACCAGTGGCTTCATAAAGTCCGATAATTGTCCGACCACAAGTCGTTTTGCCACACCCTGACTCTCCAACTAAGCCTAATGTTTCACCTCGTTTGATTTGAAAACTAACCCCATCTACAGCTTTCAAATGCTGTTTGCGTCTCACTTTAAAATACTTCTTAAGATCTTTAACTTCTATTAGAACATCTTGTAGGTCATCTTGTTGAACGTCTTGGAGATCTTCTTGCTTTTCTAATTGATTGTTCATTAAGCAATATCTCCCTTCTTGATTTGTTGTTTTTCCTCTGCAACCGATATAGCCATTTCATGCTCAAGCCAACACGACACACTATGGGTTTCAGATTTCTCTGTCACTGACGGCATCAGCTTACTGCATATTTTCATTCCGTGTTCACATCTAGAAGCGAATGGGCACCCTTCTGGTGGAGCCACTAGGTCTGGTGGTGTCCCTGTAAGTGCATATAGATCTTCTTTACTTTCTCCATCTAGCTTTGGAATCGATTTTAACAGTGCCCAAGTATATGGATGTTTCGGTCTATAGTAAATTTCATCTACTGTGCCTGTTTCTACAACCTTGCCAGCATACATAACCATAACGCGGTCAGCTGCTTCAGCCACCACACCTAAATCATGTGTTACAAGGATTACAGCCGTATCTAATTTATCTTGAAGTTCATCAATAAGATCCATAATTTGTGCTTGAATTGTTACATCTAGTGCTGTAGTTGGTTCGTCTGCAATAAGAATATTTGGACGACACGCTAACGCAATAGCAATCATGGCACGTTGTCTCATTCCACCTGAATACTCATGTGGATATTGTTTTGCTCTGTCCTCAGCATTTGGAATATTGACTGTTTCAAGCATCTTTACAGCTTCTGCAAACGCTTTTTTATGTTTAATGCCTCTGTGTATGATCAAACTTTCAGCAATTTGATCACCAACGCGCATTGTTGGGTTAAGAGATGTCATTGGATCTTGGAATATCATTGATATTTCCTTACCTCGAATACCGCGCATTTGCTTGTCTGATATTTCTGTAAGATCCGTTCCCTTATACAAAATCTGAGATTTTTCTCCAATAATAGCTGGTGGTGTTGGCAAAATTCTCATAATAGATTTGGAAGTTACCGTTTTACCACAACCAGATTCCCCTACTATAGCAAGCGTTTCACCTTTGTGAAGGTGAAAATTAACGCCTCGTACTGCCTGACAAACACCTGCAAATGTATGAAAGGACACTTTGAGATTTTTAACTTCTAATACTTTTTCTTTCATCATGATCTCCTTTATAACACCTACCACTACTGTCTTAACTTCGGATCTAAAGCATCTGTCAGTCCATCACCAATTAAATTGAACGCAAGCATTGTAAGTACGATCATGAGACTTGGGAAAAACAACTGATAAGGCTGGAAAATTATATATTGCTTAGCAGCTGATGCCAAGGCACCCCAACTTGTCTGTGGTGGCTGAATACCAATACCAATAAAGCTTAGAAATGCTTCACTGAAAATGAACCCAGGTATGGCAAATGTAATCGAAACCATAATGACGCCCATTGTGTTAGGCAGTAAATGTCTTAAAATAATTCTAGTTGTATCTGCTCCAAGTGCTTTGGCTGCTAGAACATACTCCATATTTTTAATCTGAAGAACCTGTCCACGAACCAGACGTGCCGTTCTTCCCCACGAAATAATTGTCATCGCAAATATAAGAGAGAACATGCCTCGTCCAAGTGCTATTGAAATGAGTATTACAACAACTAAGTATGGTAATGACCCCATTATCTCTACCAGTCGCATAATAATGTCGTCAACAAGTCCACCTTTAAACCCAGCAACAGCACCTAATGTTGCACCAATTAGAAACATAACAAATGTACAAACAATACCGATAATGATTGATACTCTTCCGCCGATCCATACTCTTGTAAAAATATCTCTACCAGTGTCATCTGTTCCAAACCAGTGTTCAGAACTTGGCGGCAAATTTTTCAAAGAAAAATCCATTGTTGTGTAGTCATATCCTGTAATAAACGGTCCACTAATTGCTAAAAAAATAATTGCCGTTAACATGACAAGTCCTACCATTGCCAATTTGTTGCCTTTAAACCGTCTCCATACATCTTCCCAATATGTGAGACTCGGTTTTCCTATATTTTCAGCGTTCAAATCATCACAACCTACTGTTTCGAATAAATCCCTGCTGATTTGAATCTTATCTCCATTGAACTCTAAATTTGATTCCATATTGTCCCTCTCTTTTGATTCAGTCTTTATGTATTCAGTCTTTTTCTATTTACTCTTTGCTAAGCGAATTCTCGGATCAACAACACCGTAAAGAATATCTACTAGGATTAATGATGCAATGTATAATCCTGCAAAAAATATTGTTTGTCCTAAAATCATTGTGTAGTCGTTGTCCTGAATAGCTTTTACATAGTAAGAACCAAGACCTGGAATACCAAAGAAGGATTCTAAAATAAAAGAACCACTAAAGATTGCCGCAATACTTGGACCAATCATTGTAACAACAGGAATTAGAGCATTTCTTAAAACATGTTTTCTAACCAGACGTGCTTTAGATACACCCTTCGCTTTTGCTGTTACAATGTAATCTTCACTTAAAACGCCGATTGTACTGTTTCTCATATACTTACAGTAGCCTGCAAGTCCGCCAATCGTCATTGCAATAACAGGCATGACATAATGTACCGGGTCACCCCAACCGAAAATTGGTGTTAACCTAAACTTAAATGCAATGAAATACTGTAGAAGTGCTGCCATTACAAAACTGGGAACACATATGGAAATGACAACAAGTACACGAATCAATTGGTCAGCTATTTTCTCTCTGCTCATAGCTGCAATGATTCCCAGTAGAACACCAAGCCCTATCTGAATAAGCAGGGCTATACTGCCAATTCGACCTGAAACTGGTGCATTTTTTGCAATAACATCATTGACCGATCTTCCTGTGTAGATAAACGACTCTCCTAGATCGCCTTCAAAAATCAAGTTTTTCATGTACAGTCCGTACCGTACCATAATGGACTTGTCGAGCCCGTACTTCTCCATAACAACTGCTCGTGCCTTCTCTGGCATCTGTTTGCTTCTTGCTAGAATTGGGTCACCCGGTGCCATGCTCACTAAGAAAAATGTCGCAGAGACAATTAAGAATAGTGTCATGAGCCCTATGAGTGTACGCCTGATAATAAATCTCCCCATGAGATCCCCCTTTTTTAAGTCTGGTTAAATTATTTTCACGTTTTTAATATTCGCAACTCTCGTGCCAATATTCTGACAGATTGTTATGAACTGTCTTTATGTGCTGAAATACCAACAAGAAATAAGGTTACAAGCAAACTATTTGCTTACATAAAAAAACGCCTTGTCCCATTTTGGGGACAAAGCGTGTCTCATTTTTTTGACGGCGTCATATTTTATTGACCAAGTGTATTCATTACATTTATCTCATAGCGCTTTCTAATACGATTTCGTACTTTTTGATTTTGTTATGCATGGTTTGACGTGGCACACCAAGACTACGAGCCGCTTGAGCACAATTACCTTTAGCTGCATTTATAGCATTTAAAATAATACTCTTTTCAACCTTGTTCATTTGGTCTTTCAGCGTCATTTCTAAATTTGTCTGAATGTAAAATGGTGCATCAGAATTTAATGCTGACGAGACACTTGTTTGCTCACGTTTTTTTGCCTTTTCTAGTTCAAGACTCACTCTACCCGCGTTCATTAGTGCTCTATAATCTTCTGACACTCCGTTACTTGCGCCAAAACGTACAACAAGCTCCTGGGGAATATCATCAAATTTTAAAGTCTTTGTAACGGAAAAATTCATAATTCGCTCAATGACACATGAAAGTTCTCTAACATTTCCTGGCCAATCATAGTGCACAAGGAAATCAATGAATTCACTCTCATAACTCAAAACATCTTTGCCCAACTTTCTATTAAACTGGTTTATAAAAGAAGACACCAATTGTGGTATATCCTCTTTACGTTCTCTAAGTGGTGAAATAGTTAGAGCAATAACATTCAACCTATAGTATAAATCCATTCTAAGTTGGCCTGCACCAACTGCTTCTAATGGTTCTACATTACTTGATGCCATAATTCTTACATCAACATTTATAGTTTTTTCGTCCCCAACCCTTCTTATAACACCCTCTTGAAGAACACGGAGCAGCTTTGCTTGCAGTTCCATATTCATTGAGTTAATTTCGTCTAAAAAGAGTGTGCCGCCACATGCCAGTTCAAACAATCCCGCTTTGTCTTTTGCTCCAGTAAAACTCCCGGCAGATGTGCCAAATAGAATACCTTCAAGCAGGGTTGCAGGTATCGCTGCACAGTTAAGGGCTATAAAGGGCTTGGAAGACCGCGTCTCACTTGCGTTATGTATGCCTTGAACAACGAGTTCTTTTCCAGTTCCCGTTTCACCATACACAAGTACTGGTGAATCACTGTTAGCAACATCCTTTGCCATTTTTTTCAGCTTCATAATGGTTGAGCTTCTTCCAATCATATGGTCAAGAGTATACCTTGTTCCATTAGATTTAGTATAATTAGGCCCAATGCCATTTCCTTTTACACTCGACTCATCTTGCGTTTTAACATTACTGAGTAAATTAATACGTTCTCGTAGTTCAGAATAGCTGTCAAGTGGTCTATATAGCTCCATTGCACCAACTATTGTTCCCTCCCGAAAGAGAGGGATTGTTGATGTTACAGTCTTAACCACTCTCCCCTTGTAATTATGATACGTTTGAACGTAGTCTATCATTGGCTCCTTTGAAATAAGGACTTGATAAAAAGTACTTGATTCTTTTGTTAGTCCTGGGAATATATCTAATATGTTTTTTCCAATGACTTCGTCAGGCTCAACACCTGCAATATCAGAGGCTGGTTCATTAAAGAAAGTTACTTTTGCATCTGTATCCACAACAAATACACCTTCATCTAGATTTTCTAGAATTGATTCAAGCAGTATTTTATATTCCATGATCATCCCTCCACAAAGACTGTAATGGACTATAAATACAGTATAATCAAAATTTAAGTATTTTCAAAATGTTTTTACATAAACATAAAACTGCATGGTATTTATTCTCCATGCAGTTCATAGTTCTACTAATATACACTCTTCTTTATTATTGCCCTATCATACTTCATAACCAAGTCCTCTTGGATTCTTTGGATCTCGACTCGAATATCTGCTGCATGGTTTTTTAGTACCTGGAGGGGGCGACTTCCAATATTACCAACAAAATCTCTTTCGATAATTGCTATTGCCTCTTCGGCTGTGAGTGATTTTCGGTAAGGCCTTTCTTCAAGTAAAGCTGAAAACAAGTCTGAAAATATAAGTATTTCTGTTTCCAGTTCCATAGATTCCACTTCTGGTTTATATGGATACCCTTTACAATCAAGCTTTTCATGATGATAACTTGCCCACTGTGCCAACTCACTAAGCCCTTCAATATTGCTTAAAATCTGATATGTATAATAAGGATGTGACTTCATTATGTTAAATTCCTGCTCCGTCAACTTGTCCTTCTTTGTTATGATTTCTGTAGGAACTGCAATTTTACCATAGTCGTGCAGATATCCCGCGATTTTGACCTTGTATCTTCTCTCGTCTGTCAGTCCCATATGTTTTGCTAATTGGTCTGCAACGTAAGCGACTCGAATAGAATGGGCTATGGTAAATTTTGATTTATAATCTACAACGCGACTCAGGGTATATACCAACTTTTCTAACGTTTCGTCATCGAGTTTTACATCCATTTCATGTATGTCAATTCTCTGGAACAAATGATCCATAGTAAGGTCATCTACTTCAAACCAAAATTGTTCTTTCTCCGATACCGCAATAAAGGTTTCTACTACTTCAGGTTTAAATAGCGTACCTGACAAGGAAACAATTTTCTCAGTAACTGACATAGTCTGATTAATAGACATTGTGTTCGGATCAAGGAGTATGTCGATCCTATCTGCCAAATGGATTATGAATGATTCCTCTGGAATATCATTTTTATCTTTACTCTTTTCATAGTCTACATGGTGGGACTCAATGATTTTCGAAACCTTCGTGAATGGATCAAACGATGATAACATTAAGGCTCCTAGTCGTTCATGTGGTCCAGGATCTAGTACATCAAGCTTGGTAAGCTCCTCTTGATCTTTAACAGTCAAGGCACCAATGTCGTGAAGGGAGGCTGCAATAATTAAACACGTAAGATCTTTTCCTCTATAACCATAAGCTTTACCAATATGATACGCCATCACGGCAACTCTTCTATGATGATGCTTCAGTATTGGATTCACAATATCCACTGCATTAATAAAGGTCAATACAACCTCTTTCATTTTTACATTCTCCGTCATGTCTTCAGCTCCTATCTTGCCATGACATTCATGACTTCAGAGAAATATATACCCTTTTGTACAACACTTTATAATGATTAATCGAATTTTAATGTGATTTAGATCTTTTCTTCAGATTTAATGCGTATACTTAAGGCATATTATTAGAACTTATTCATGTTGTGGGGTATATCCCACTCAGAAAGGAAACATTATGTCACTCATAGGAAACTTACTCTGGATTATATTTGGAGGACTCATCGTTTCAATTGGCTGGGCACTCGCTGGACTCATTCTTTGTATTACTGTTATTGGTATACCGTTTGGTATGCAGTGTTTTAAAATTGCAGGTCTAACACTCATGCCCTTCGGACGCGATGTTGAAATTGGTGAATTCGGTGCTTTTGGTCTTTTAGGTAATGTGGTTTGGATTGTAGTGTTTGGTTGGGAACTGTTTCTGGCTCACTTTGTTGCAGCCTTCTTCCTTGGAATTACAATCATTGGTATTCCATTTGCGAAACAACATATTAAACTTGCTAAACTGGCTCTGGTACCATTTGGCGCTCGTATTTACAAGTAACACAAAAACAACTCCTAATAGAAAAACTCCGCTCAGCTTCTTCTTTATTACAAAGAATCGGACTTGAGCGGAGTTTTTATGCATATGGTTTTGCAAAACTGTCTTTTTCACTAACACCGTTTTTGGTGAACTTCTTTTTCCAGTAAAATTTATTAGCAAACCAAACAAACATTTTCATAACGAGAATGTTCTTTTTATTTTCCTGTACCTCAGGAGCTGAATATGCTTTCACAAGGTCTTGGTTAAAGGTCATTGTTGTACTATAGTCTTTGCCAATGTCTTGGATACCCTCTAATAGTTTCATGCCTAATTTAGTGTTTTTTTGATCGTAAAGTGCATCACACCCACCTTTAATGACTGTACCAATGTAGTTAGCCCCAATTGACTCAACATAGCTCATAAGGTAGCTTTCAAGTGGTCTTCCATGCACCGCCTCTGTAAACCCATACTGTATTATAAAACCGAATGACTTCTTTTTTAGAGACTCTGTAAATTCATTTGACTCTTTACATGTTTCACTTATTTCCGTTAAGAGTTGCAAAACTTGAGCAGGCATTGCATACCCATATAGAGGCATAGCCAAAATGATATGGTCACTCATTCGAATCATATCGATCATGTTGGTAATATTGCCACTAACCATGTTTAGTTTTACAATGTCATCAAAGGACTTAACTGGTTCTAGGAAAGCATCTATCATAACACCTGTATTGCTTTTACTAGGCTTAGGCGATCCGTTAATTGTCAATAATCGCATTTACAATCTCCTCCTTATCATCGATATTAAAAATACATTGTCTGTTATCGGCAGTTGCGCCATAAACTGCATATATGTGTTCTATATTCTCAGTTCTATCTAACACTATTTTTTGATCTGGTAATTTATCATATCTATTAACATGTCCCATTCTGTCCCCATCCATCTTTAAATAAGGATGAACCACTGGTAACATGCGGTCCCTAATTGCTTTGCATAAGGGGGACACAAATCCGATATTTACTGGGGATGCAAGGATAACTTGATCTGCTTTTACAAAGGCTGATAATACTTGGTCCATGTCATCTTTTAAGCTGCAAATTCCTGGTGACTTCAACCAGCAGGCGTAACATCCAATACAGTCCTTTAGGTCTAGGTTTCTAAGGGTAAGTGTTGTAATCTCTACATTTTTCCCCCTATGAGCCCCTGATGATAGGTTCTTACTCGAATTTTGAAGGTGCTTTTCTAATGATTCAAGTTTGCCGTCGAATTTTATATCGTTTTCATTTGGATTACTATTCAATATGAGAATCTTCATTTTTCATTCTCTCCCTTGATTTCATTACATTGTGTCGATTACGACATGCAGACCCACAATACTTCTCTTTGCTTGAGTTCGCTATATAGAACCCTTTACAGTGTTCACATCTTTTCAGAGTTGAGTTTTCATCTGTTAATGCAAATGCGTATATTGTCTGAACCGTCGTTTTAAGTGAATCAAAGTCCCAGGAAATTTTAGTTTCTTTGTCTTGTGTAACCGTGAATCCTATTTTTGTTGCTTCGAATTGATCTGCAAGAATTGTTACGGGTTCAGTAAGTGTTGCAGAGGACTTTCGATACGTCGAGAGCTGATCATAATGTTTTGACAACATGAGAGCGTAATCTAAAATCCACTTTATGTTTTCTGCATAAAAGCCTGAAAAAATCAAATCCATTACAGGTGGTCTTTTCCCGTAAAATCTTGGTGTGTCTTCATACTTCACAAAATATACAGAATTCTTATATTCTTTAACACCTATGTCTCCTTTTTGAACAAATGGTGTAAACATTTTTAAGTAGTCTGTTCCACTTATAATTCTTGACTTAAGATTAAGATTGTTTCGTTCAGTAATTAAAATTTCTTTGTCACCTATGACATTCCTGTTGTACGTGCTACTACTCATAAAACCTAATAGGCCATATAAAGTGGCATACTCTATGATCTGTTCTTTTAATTCACTCCACATTTTATTGGTTTTTCTTTTTCGGTATGCATTCAGGTGAACCTCTTTCATTTCATCTATATAGGACGCATAAGCGTCTCCTAAGCGAAGTGTATCTACCACTAACTGTTCCGCAGTGTCAAACGGATTATATAGTTCAAAGTTTGTTGCTGACACAGGGTGAATGTACAAGTCACCACTTTCTGTTTCTTTAATTTCATAGTCCTTAAACCTGATCCACTGTGTAGAGTATTTGTCATTTAATCCAATAACTCTTTTTAATAACTTGTTCTCAGCGGTTTCATCTATATATTGCGTTGCATTGTATTTCATAATTCTTGCTCCTTTATAATTATTCAAAACGCTTTGTTAATACGCATTATATGTAATTATATATAGCAAGTAAACTATTACATTTTGTACAGCCGTAATATTTTAAGCAGATGTATACAATTTCATCGCTATACAAATCAAAATAAATATACAAGTATTCTTTCGTGGATACACTTTCCCCAAGCTAACATAGCCACTATAATGGAAGGTACCATGAAAAGAAGGGGTCATAGAAATGGATATAACACAATCAAGTCTAGATCAGTTCCTGACTGAATCTAAACCATATACGAATAACGGCAAACTGGCTTCTTATATTCCAGAACTGCTCAAAGCAAACCAAGACGCATTAGGTATATATATTATTGATGTCAACGGTAAAGAAATGTATGCAGGAGATATTGAAACTCGATTCACAATTCAGAGTGTTTCTAAAGTTGTAACCCTTATATATGCTCTTGAAGCTTACGGTGATGAAGTTTTCACACGTATTGGGGTTGAACAAACAGCCGACGCTTTTAACTCTATCATTAAACTAGAAACACGAAACAATGGAAAACCACTTAATCCTTTGATTAATGCTGGCGCAATTGCAACGACGTCATTCATTGTCGAAAAAGAGGGCAAAAATGGATTTGACAACCTTTCAAACTTTCTTCGAAAACTTGCAAAAAATGACTCCATTGATGTAAACCAGTCTGTCTATGAATCCGAACAGCGTACTGGTGACACCAACAGAGCCCTAGCCTACTTCCAAAAAGGGCAAAGAACCTTCTCAGCTTCTGTTGATGACGTTCTTGAAGCTTACTTCAAAACTTGTTCTCATGAAGTCCAGGTTAAGGACCTTGCAAATATAGCTCGTGTTATTGCCAACAACGGGTTTGACCCCGATACTGGCGTTCGTTACTTTTCAGAAAGAAACGCACGTATGACTAAGGCAATCATGTCGACTTGTGGCATGTATGATTCTTCTGGGGAATTTGCCTTAATGGTTGGAATTCCTTCAAAAAGTGGTGTCGGCGGAGGCATTATGTCTGTTGTTCCTGGTGAATATGGCATTGGTATCATTGGCCCAGCTCTCGACGAAAAGGGGAATAGTGCTGCTGGAGTGGCTTTACTAAGCAAACTTTCACAGGAGTATGGACTTAGTATATTCAGATAATCAAGTAGGAATACAAAAGACCAGTCTTCAAGGTAGTACCTGATGACTGGTCTTATTTCATTAGACGCCCCATAAAATTGAGTCTACAAAACGATCATATGCTTTTTTTAAATTTTCTCTGGCCTCTTCCCCATTTGCTGTATCTGCTATATGCATAACAAACGATACCCCATAAAAACCCGATGCCAAATTAAGAACTGTTGGCCTAATTTTCTCTTGCGGAATTGGTCTAGGTTCATTAATAGTGTGCAATAATGACTGAAAAATATCTGGTAAGTCCAAAAATGGTGTGCCTTGTAAATACGCTTCAGAGTTAAACAAATATAGTTCGTAAGGCGTTACTTCCATCCTCTCAAAATCGTGATGGCTTAAGTAAAATTTCATCAGAGTTGTCATAATATTAAGCCCCGCTTTATGATCAGAGACGGTATGGTATACATGTTTAATGCCGTTAACCCCTTGAAGTTTTCCCTGTTTCATCATATAGCTTATGTCATACTGCCATCTGTAAATATAGTATTCTATGATCTGTTCCTTTGATGAGAAGTAATTAAAAAAAGTCACCTTTGAAATTCCAATACTCTTACATAAATCCTCAATACGAAGAGAATCCAGTGGTGTGTGTTCCATAGCCTCTAAGAAGGTTTCCATAATTTGAAGTTTGGTCACAGCTTTTTTGTGTTCTCTTTTTCCCACTTGTGGTATATCGGGTCCAACTACACCCTTTTTACTCCCCTTAGAAATAAAATCGTTCATATATTAAGTCTCCTTTTGAATGACTGGAATCCATATTTCATTTTATCCTAATTTTCTTATACATAACATGTGCGACTGTCCAAATAGAAAGTCCTAAAAGTATAAACAAAAAGATAGTAGTAGATACAGATTTAATTACAGAAAAAATACTCGCTGTTCTAATTACAATAGGGCTATTCATTCCACCCAGCATTGCATATATAGCTATATTCTCCAAGTAGTCAAATACCCCTGCAAAGATTGGAAATGCAAACAGTATTGTTGGCACTTTTGTCCACTGCCTAATATAGCCGAATGACAACACTCCGAAAATCGCCAATAGTCCAGGATATATAAAGTCTAACGGCAATTGAATGTTTCTATAATAGTTGACACCGTTGCTTGACAAGCTGTTTAAAATATTCCTGCCTTCTTCTACACTATAACCCATTGGGCGCATGTCAAAAACATCCAAACCATTCATTTCACTTTTAAGATGTGGCAGTGTGATTGTAAGCATTAGGGCATATATAATCATTGCTAATATAAATACTGTTAATACCGATTTTCCATTGTAATGACGAGATATCATTGTTTTCATTGCCGACTCCTTTCGGTAGATATAAAGTTTATTATATATTTATCTTAACTCGAGTTAAGTTTTTTGTCAAATTGATTAACTCGAGTTAACGTATTTTTCAATCGCAAAAAAATGACCTATTATTAAGGTCATTCTATATTTTGTTGATTCAGTTTTGTTGATTCAGTTTTGTTGATTCAATTTTCGTTTGTATGACCATGTACTGTATCAGGGTACTGCACTGGAAACTCAATAATAAACTCTGTTCCTGCATTCTCTGCGCTTGTACACTCGATTGTGCCATGAAGCCTTTGTGTAACCAAGTTGAAAACAATATTCATGCCAAGTCCACTACCGCCACTCCCACGTTTGTTGTGAAAAATGGTTCATACAGTTTTTCGAGTGTTGATTGACTCATTCCAACACCATAGTCTCTGTATTTAATCATTACTCGTTCTTTACCACTTTTTTTTATCACTTGCACGAAGTGCTGTGATTTCAATCAAACCGTCTTCACGTCCACTAAATGCATGAAGTATAGAATTCATAATAAGATTCAAAAGAACCTGATAAATTGCACCAGCATGACTATATACAAGCAAGTCATCTTTACAGATAATTTTTACATCTACTGAGTTGCGTTTCAGTTCATTTTTTAGACTACTAATAATTTCTTCAAAATAATGACACATATGAATTTCGCGATGTTCATCCGAAATTTGATCTACTGCAACACGTTTAAAACTTTTTACAAGCTCTGAAGCTCTATTCATGATACTCATCAGTTGATCCGATGTATTTCGCAGATCATCCATATACTCTTCAAATTCAAGTTTGCTAATTTTGTCACAAGATGTTATCTCAGAAACGGCTCGCGTTGTGCTTTCAATATGGGATGCCAAGGTTAAACCTATGCCTACTGGTGTATTTATTTCATGCGCAACACCCGCAACAAGTCGTCCGAGGGATGCAAGCTTTTCTGTTTCCATTAGTTCCTTTTGAGTTCTGGTAATTTTAATTGTCTGTGATGCAATTTGAATGCGTAAAACAACAACATATATTACAAGCATAAAGACAATAAATAAACTCACATTTACCACAACTTTATGTCGTTCATAAAAGCTAATAGGCTTATTAATGACTATACTGCCTTCTGGTAGCGCCGATGATGTCAGGTTAAACTTTTCCATTACAGCATAGTCAAACTTATACCTGTTGAAGCTGTCATCTACTATGAACTTTTCACGAATACTTGATGGATCATTAATGTAAGCTGCTGCAAGTTCTGCCGCACGAGTTCCTTGAGAATACCCCTCTACGAACTTACCACCAACTGTTCCATTTCCAAATCCAAATGCATATATGCCATAAACAGGCACATTTGACGCTTCTATAAGAAGCTCTGCCGTGTATTCAAGAGGATAAACCATCCCATCAAAATCTACAACGTAGAAAGACTGGATAACAATCGAATCTTTGGGATTTAGGGTTTTAACTTTCTCTTGAATCTCTGCTATTGTCATATTCTCAAGTATTATTAAGTTCATATCTGGATTATAGGCTTGCATATCTCTTCTTACATCGGCTTTTGTTGACCGACCTGTTATGGTATCGTCAACCACTAAATATACATTCGATATATTTGGATTCTGATTAACGGCTATATCTACTGTAGCAGCAATTGAGCTTTTTTCTACAACACCATAAAAATTCGATGTTTGATCTAACGGGTGAGCGTCTAAAGTGTTTACACCACAAAAGAAAATTGGAGCCTTCCCAAATAGGTCTTTTGAGTATTTTAATAAAAACTTAAGTGCGTTATCATCGGCTGAAACAATTAGGTCGAACTTCTCGTCTGCAAACTTCAATTTATATATACTAAACAGCTCTTCCAAATACACATCGGATGCTTCATTTTTAGTATCCATATGCTCTATACGCATTTTGTAATTATCAAAATGCACGTCAAAAACATCCTTAACGCCTGTTTTTGTGTCATTACTCCACACGTAGCCATCATGGTAAGAGTTAAGGAGTAGAATATTCAGCTGGTTTTCTTCTTCAAAATTCTTAGCATTCGCATAGCTGACACTGCCAAGTACTGATGCTGTTCCCCCAAGTCCTAATATCAGTATCAGAACACATGCTATACTCTTTATTTTAGCACCGTTCATCATTCTCACGTCCTTCATCTTTAATGAGTCCCCACAGTACCAATATACCCAATTAAATGACAAATTATAGTGCGATTTTCAGCCTATTCTTTAAGACATGGAGCATAATATTTGGTGTGTTAAAATGAAAATCTGGCTTATATACCCTTTCAGTAATCATATGAAGGTCTTTGCCCCAAGGACCAATATTAGCAAGTTCCATATTAAATGTTTTCATGGCCTCTAAGGGCACACTATAATACGTTCCATAACCAGGCATGTTTTTTTCTAAAACTTCAATTTCTTCATCTTCCATTTGAAATCCTAAATAACTAAAATCACATATTCCCATGAAAAAATGGCGTCTTTCATACTGTTTGAGAGCATGTTCCTTAGTGTACTCAGTAATAAGTTCTCCTATTGACTTCACCGAAACACCCGCTGCATACTTTGATGTCCTAATTTGAGGGTACAAGGGCCCACATAATCCTATTAGTATAATTGGTTCGTTGTCATTTAAATATGTTAGAGCCTTTTCCATTGTCTGAAGGGTTCCTTCTTGAAGTGTCATGTGACCTGATCTAATTTCTTGATCTATTTGATTTAAGAATAATTGATGTTCTTTTTGAAACGCAATATCTCTTTCAACTATTAAATGTTCCATTAATGTCTGATATGTCATAACCCGTGTTTTCAAATTAGCTTTTGGTAAGTTTCCTTGTGCTTTTTCTGTAACCACGGAGTAAGAATCCTCATGTGTTCTTAGGCACGTCTCAAATGCAAATTCACTTATATTCGTTAATTTTTCAAGTATTTCTGATGGCCTTTGTTTTAGTGTTAACAGACTAAAGTATGCCGAAGCACTCTCGGGTATTGAGGCGTCATACATTTTTTTCTGGTCTCTCATGTAAACAAATGTTGGAGGTGGTGAAACTTCTCCTTCTACTGCGTCAGAAAACTCAGGACTTAGTTCGACATGAACTTGTATTTGTGAAAGCAGAAATGTCGGGTTTAAACCTTCAAAGACATTGCCAACATGTGCTTTTTTTCCACGTGCAAGTATGACAGCCATAGTTTTTCCAACAGAACCTTCATAAAAAATAGGCTGAGATTCATTGTCTTTCATATATGGTTCTGAATTAATCGCGGTTACGTATTTTAGATCATGTTTTTCCTCTAATGTTTTCATTAAATTAACAGCTTCACGCATACCAGCTGACAGGTTTTCTTCGTCACAAACCGATAGGAAAAGTAGACTTCTTCCCTTCTGACTTTCTTCATTCTCCTCAACTTGATCCATATGGTCTGAAAACTTCTTCAACATCATCATTTGAAGTGCTATACCGGACTTCATGTCTGCTGTACCCCTGCCAAAAATCCATTCAGCGTCGTGGAAGTCTTTTGTGACTGCCTCAGGTAATTGCTTCATCATGAGTTTTCGTTTAAGTTCTTTCGGCTGAAGTGCATATGGCTTTAAATCCGAATATTCCTCTATATCGACTGCATCGTGGTGATTCATTAAAACCACTGTTTCTGATCCCTGTTTTAGCAATGCCCAAATAACACTACGTCCATAGGGATCATTTTTGAGTTTATGTACCCCAACATGATCAGTGTGTTTTTTGAAATATTTCCATGATTTCAGTTCACTAAATATATACTTAGATATGTTCCTTTCTAGTTCAGTACCTGTGTCACTTTGAATAGTGATCAGTTCATTAAATACTCTATCGAGCTCATGTACATCTTTGTCTGTCCAGTTCATAAGCAACCTCCACTTTCTGCATATCTTTTTCATTCGCTTATTGTCCCCTAATTCCTCTTTAATATTTTTTTGCCACCTTTTATATTTGAAATTAGCACCGTTTTGAAATCCTCTCCTGTTCTATCTGGGATTTTGTGTGAAAGTTAAAAAAATAACAAATTTTAGTTGCAAGTGCAACAATTCTTCTGGTAAAATAGTCCCGTAAGAGTACTAAATACATAAACTTTTTAACGGGCGTTTAGTACTTGGGGCTAAAAGAGAGTAGAAACGGGGTCGAATATGTTTAAAGTTAAACAAGTTGAGGCGTTCAAAATGGTTCTGCCTTACCTTAAGGACATTCTGCAAGAGGATGTTATGGTGTCCATTACAGACAAGGAAAAATTTCTAGGGTATTGGCCTGGTGATAAAATGTCTGTCCCACTAAAGGCCGGTCTTGTAATTCCAGCTGATGATCCACTTCGAGCAACAATTAACTCAAAAGAAATTATTAAGGCCGTTGTACCAGCTGAGGTGTATGGTATGCCATTCAAGGCTGTCACATATCCCATTATTGATAAAAAAGGGATATGTATTGGGGCCATTGGTTTTGCACAAAGTCTTGAAAAAGAGTTTATGACTAAAGACATGATAGATGCTATTGTTTCTAAAATGGAAGCAACCAGCGAAAAAATCAGTGGTATTACATCAAATGCCAACGACATTGCTGAAAAATCATCTAATAATTTGGCTGCAGTTCAGGAAACAGCATCTGGTCTACAAGAAATTGCTGACTTCTCTCGTGATATGAAAACAGTCACAATGGATGCTAATACGCTTTCTGGAACAATCCAAAAGGAAACCAAAGGTGGTATGCAAGCCGTTGAAGAAATGGTTTCTGCTGTAGAAAACATATCTGTTCAGCTTTCTGAAGCAACTTCCAAGTTTGAACAACTACAAGAATCTATGCAGTCTATTGAAAATATGGTTGAACTAATTAAATCTATTTCTGAGCAAACCAACCTCCTCGCATTAAATGCTTCCATAGAGGCAGCAAGAGCAGGTGAACACGGCCGAGGTTTTGCAGTGGTCGCAGACGAAGTTGGTAAACTTGCTAACCAGTCTAATGAAGCATCTGTAGAAATTACTGGACGCGTGAACAGTATTAAAGAAGATATTATTGACGTTATTCGTTCCGTTCGCCAGGTCGATACTGCGGTCCAAACAGGGCGTGAGAATGCTAAAGAAACAGAAGTGAACTTCGAGAACATTCAGTCCCACATTGGTGACATGAAAGACACAATTGGTAAGGTTGATTCTTATTCTGAAAGCCTTACTGAAATGACTCAAAACATATTCACAAACACCGATGAACTTGCTAAAGACGTCGAAGTTACAGCAGAAAGTGCCTCTATGATTAATGATCTTGTTAAGGATCATACTGATTCTCTTCACACTTTTGAAAGTGATTTGAAACAGACTGCTGAGAAGATTGTTGGGTAGTGGTTGA